>Ga0210027_1003136_pt1 | contig 13624 bp, 11 predicted proteins | sample CryGeymeta201510_FD_183978 | JGI IMG/M metagenome (GOLD analysis project Ga0210027, IMG submission 183978) | Groundwater microbial communities from Crystal Geyser aquifers in Utah, USA - Crystal Geyser metaG 2015-10 (SPAdes) (version 2) | ecosystem: Environmental > Aquatic > Deep subsurface >...
GGGTTTGCGAAGGTTTTAATTCGGGAGCCAGTCAGTATGAAGCCCAAAATTCGGCTCGCGCGAAGCGCGAGCAAAAGTGGTGGGTGTGGCGGAATCCCAAGAATTCAAAAGGATTTCCCACGATTTTTTCGGAGAGAATTGCAGAGCCCTTTTCGCGAGGAGGGGGTTCGAGCCAATCTTTTTGAGAAAATTTTTCTTGTCTTCAAAATTTTCTCCGGAAGCGATAATTCCGGCTTGTTTGCTGTCTAAAATGAAAAGTCTCATCGGTTCGAGCCGATGATTGCCCTTTTGCTCAAAATCCTTCAATTTTTCTGAAACATCAATTTTGCGATTGAGGATTTTTTGCTTTTTCTCGGCATACTCAACTTTCGGAATAAGCCCGTCCAAATGCGTATCAAGGAGCTTATCCAATCGCTCGTCTAAATCCTCAATCTCTTGTTTCAGATTTTGAGCAAGGGCAACGCCATTTTGGGCATCTTGCTCGCGCTCCGAATCTATCTTCGCGAGCATGTTATCTGCCCAAATTGGCGGCAAAGAAACTTTTTGAAGGACATCAGATATTTGCTCCGCTAAAACTTCTTCCCGCACATATCCTTGCGAGCATACCCCGCGCTTTTTTGTACAGCGATAATACTGATGTCCTTTTTGGATTTCGGAAGTAATGGCGCACCCACACTCCGCACAATGTAAAAATCCGCGAAATGTTGCGATCGTCTTGCTCGGTTTTTTCGGACGCGATTTGTCCGCCATTACTTCCGCGCATTTATCAAAAAGTTTCTTTGAAATCATCGGCTCGTGCTTGCCTTGGTGCATCTCACCATTATAGCGGAACACGCCATAATAAAACGGATTGGATAGTGTGTGCTGAATGAGCGAAACCGATGTGACTTTTCCGCTTTTCCCAAACAAGCCGATTGAAATTGCAGTATTTTGTAAATCTTTCATCGAGTAAGCGCCGGTTGCGTACAATTCAAAAAGTTTTCTGACGAGGCGAAACCGCTCTTTATCCTTGATGATTGTGTGCGTAAGGATGTCGTTCGCATATCCGAGCGGTGCCCAGCCGGGCCATTCGCCTCGTCTTAATTTTTGACGCAACCCGCGCTTCGTATTTTCCGAAAGATTATCTACAAAATACTTCGACTGCCCAAAAGCGATAGAAAGCATGAATTTGCCTTGGGGCGTGGCTTCAAACCAAAAAGTAGGAAATTTTAGCGCGGTGATATGTTCACAATCAATAAAGAAGACGATACGCCCGCCGTCCACGCTATTTCTCGCCAAGCGGTCAGGATGCCACGCTAAAATTCCTTCCGCTTCGCCACGCTCCATACGGTCGAGCATTTGATTGAAAATAGGACGACCGGGACATTTCGCCGTTTGCGATTCGCGAAATGTCTCTACGACAATCAAATGCTCGCGCCGCGCAAATTCATTCAATTCAAATTCTTGCGCTTCCAGTGAAAGCACTTGCCGATCGTCTTCGTCCGTAGATTTGCGAATGTAGAGAAAGAATTTTTTCATATCGCTTTTGGGCTTAAAATTATCGCTTCACTTTTGCGGAGCAAAAGAAAAAAGATTGGCTCACAAAACTTATGTTTTGAATGTTCGGAGAACATAGAACCCCCTCCTCGCGAAAAGGGCTCTGCAATTCTCTCCGAAAAAATCGTGGGAAATCCTTTTGAATTCTTGGGATTCCGCTACACCCACCACTTTTGCTCGCGCTTCGCGCGAGCCGAATTTTGGGCTTCATACTGACTGGCTCCCTCTGTACGACGAAATCCGAACGCATTTTGAACAAAATCCCGATGTGGAATGAATCGTTCCGCCACTGCCTCGCTTCATTCGGCAACACCAAAGAAAAATGTTCCTTGCTTCTCCGATGTGGTGGTGAAATTTTTCTTGAAAAAGGAAAGGACATTTTTCTTTGGTGTTCTGCCCTCCAAGTATTCGGGCAGGTGGCGGAACACACTGCGGACGAAGTTTTGGCAAAACTATTTTTTGGGGAGGAAAGGATTTGCCAAAACTTTGGCTCATTTGTTTTTGAATTCGGATGTCGCAAATGGAAAAGGAGGGGTCTGGGGAGGAATCCTCCGCTTGCTCCATCCGTTTCATTTGGCGAAATTCGGGGCGGACAAAAATACAAATTCAAAACCTTTTTATATTGTGCCTCGTTCATTCTACTATTTTTGCGTCATGATCTAAAGGGGTCCATCCTCGGCATTCGCCTCGGACATTTCCGCTAGGGCTACTCGCGCCTAGATGTCTAAGTTTGGCGCGTTTCCTCGCCATTGCCCGCCTGCGGGCGGGTGGCTCGGGCGCCATGCTGTTTGGGGGAAGGAAGGAATCCTTCCCCCAGCTTCGGTCTCCTCCTCGCAGTGGTTTGCTAGAGTATTCAGTGTTTTATATTGTTTTTCTTTTCCTTACGCTTTATGGCTTCGTTTAGCGTGCCTTCGGAGTCCGCCCTCGCACAACCCCCTTTCTCATTTTCATATCGGCTGTATGTGGTGTCGCTTCCGCTTCGGATTTCTGCATTGCAAGATTACGGCGGCGCTCATCCTTTGGTCATGGACGCCCTAGCGGAAATGTCCGAGGCTCAAATGCAAATGCGCTTGACCCACCCTCCCGTTCGCGCGCAAGCCCGCTCGCAAGGGAGGAGAGGGGGCGAGCAGGGCTCCCTGTTAACTATTTACTTACAGGATAATCCATGTTATCCTCTTTGGCAGATCGGGGATTTTCCCCAAAGCACATTTCCAACCCAAAAACAGAAAGGAGGTAGCTGATGAACAACAGAACCGTCGATCTGAGCGTGATTGTCGTTGTCTACAATCAACCCGAGTCTCTCAGGCTCATACTGCAATCCTTGTTGGCGCAAGACTTCTCGGGAAGTTACGAAATCATCGTCACGGACGATGGTTCATCAACAGAAATCTTACGCACTTTTCGAGATGAGTGTGGAAAAAACACCATCCCGGCAAAGTATGTGTGGCAGCCACACCGCCACTTCCGAGCGGCAGCGGCACGTAATAATGGCATCAACATCTCGTCAGGAAAGATATTTCTCTTTCTCGATGGGGATCTCGTGCCAGCGGCGGATGCCTTGCGAAGACATACTGAAGCTCACACATCGCCAAAGATGATGGTTGCAGGAAATCGAAAGTGGCGTGGCGAGCTTTCGAGCATTAAGTGTCTGCCGAGCGGACCAATCGAAAAGGTAATCAAACACCTTGAAGATGGTCTCCTCGTGGATGAGAAAAGCAGACAGCGTGAAGAAGTCGAGAGACAACGGCGTAAACAATGGCTCGCTTCTCCACATCCATGGCGTGCCTGCTTCAGCGGCAATGTGAGTGTAGGATGGTCTCCGGAAGTCTGGTTCGACGAAAATTTCGTCGGTTGGGGTCCGGAGGATTGGGAGTTTAATCATCGGCTCTGTACGAAGCATGGTTATACGCCAACCTATCTCGATGATATCACCGCATATCATCTGGAAACACCGGATGCTGTTGGTAATGTCTTTCGAGTCGGGACGCACGAAGAGATAGTGATGTATATGAAGGATACTCTCTATTTCTTCGATAAGAACCCGGGAGAATTGCCGATTGAGGAAGTTTTCTTCGGCTTCCCCAGATTCGCTCTGTATGAGCATACCAACAAGTGGCGAGTCGTGCCGCGTCCGACGTCAAGTTCTTACGACATCAAAGACGTTGCCGCGAAAGCTCGGCAATGGATCGCAGAGTACGGGGGTAAATAAAAATGGGGCACCCAACAGAAGTTGTTAGGTGCCCCTTTTCATTTTGCCAGATCGTTTTTCAACTGATCCGTGACGATGAGGTCTGCCAGCTTACCATGCTCATTCGGATAGCGAAGTCCCCGAATAAGAATCACCGGCAGTCCAGCTCGGCTTTGCCCCATGAGAAGAGAACCTGCAGCGGCGATCTCGTCGGCGAAGGAAATGTTTACATTCCGCTTCTTGCCATAAAGATCCACCTCGTCCTCGGTCCCCTTGAGAATGGCCGGCATTGCCGCCACACCAATCGCGAGGCCGACAGATCCGGCGCGATACCTGATCCCGAGAGAGTCGTTGATAACAACACCGACTCGCTTACCGGTTGCGTGAGCGATTGCGTCGCTGATCCTCCCAGCGCTTTCGTCGGGATTGACCGGCAATAAACTCACTTTTTCTTCTTCCGGTTTTGCGGTATTGGCTCGATCGACTCCGCCACTCGTGCAGATGAACCCAAGCCGGTGAAGTGTTTCAACCACTCCGGGCTCTACGTTCAGGATCTGCGATTCCTGCATCATCAGTTCAACGACGCGGGCATCTTTGCCGCTTTTGCCGGCAATTTCACGAGCTTTCTCCGACGGCTGAACAGAAGCCAAAGGCACGATGCGACCCTCCGCCTTCGATACGATTTTGGACGTGACAACGAGCACATCACCGTTCTCGAAGTGAATAGCGGCTTGGCCAGCACACTTGAGGACAATGGCGGGTAAGTCATCGCCATCCTTGATCAGAGGAATTCCGGGAATCGCGCTCAGTGTTACAGCGTAGTGGGAACTCATGAGTTTTCTACCTCCTTTCTGTTTGATTTGTAATGAACTGTACTGGCTGTAAGGATAAATCTTTTTCTCCCCTAAGTCAATACCAACATTTTGAGAGGCAAAAATATGCTGTAGTTTATCTGCTTGCCCAAAAATAAGTTCGTCAATGTCATTTTGGTCTTTTGTTTTTTCTAAATCATTAAAGTATGCGAGCACTCGCAAAAAGAAAAAAGGGGCAATTGTTAAGGCAATATCAGTAGCCACCTTGTCACTTATTGCATGATTGTAAACATATCTTGATGCTTCAGCCAACATATCTACCCAATCTTTTTCATAAATCAACGATTTTGCCTTTTTTATTTCTGTTATTTTTTGAGAACTCAATCCTAAATATTCTTGGATGTTTTTCTTTGGTAATTGTTGTAAATTCTGAAAAGCATGTTTTTTCAAAAATGCAATTCTGGCAGCCTCCGGTTTTCGAATAAAATCATCGATCCTTTGTCCATCTTTTGTTTCGACATGTAAATCAGATATCTTGTTTTTATATTTTGGCAAAACAAACAACATTGTCGCAGCAACTTGCTGAAACATTGGAATAATCTTTGGAAAACTTGGTTTGTGAATTTTTCTACCCAAATAAACTTCTCTTGTTTTAAAATTTCCTCCTACTGCATGAATGGAAAGAAAGATGTCAACACCATAGAGAAAAGCATCTTTCGGTTTTTGTTGTTCTAATATATATTTTGAAAAACGATCGCTCAGGGCAAAATCACCACCTATCGGTTGATTGATTTTGCACCCAAACCATGCGTACAACAAAGGGAAACAGAAATGGTTGGTTGTGTTTCCTTCGTATCGGTTGCGCGTATAAACTGGCGTAACAAAATCTGCCCCCTCTTTAATTAGAGGGTTTAGTAATAACTTCGGCCATTCTTCTGTGATTGTCGTTATGTCGGCATCTATTGTTGCAATATATTTTGCACCAAGTTTTTTACCGAGCTTTATCAAAGAAAAGATGTTTGCGCCCTTGCCGCGAGGTTGTTTTTTAACCACAAGCGACATCTTGTCTGTTTCGGTTTTGATTTCATCGAACACGCGACTGGTTCCGTCAGAACTTTGGCTATCAATATTGACGATAAGTGCCTTGTGTTCTGAAAAATATCTAGACAAACCTCTGTCAATTTTTTGCACTGTGTTAGAAATAGAGTCAGCCTCGTTGTATGTTGGTATGCCAACAATAATATCTAATTTTTTATTTCGAACTTGTACCATAAATTTTTTGCTTAACTATTTCTAGACCTCTCCAAATAGGCTCGTCCTTTAATATTGGCTCGGTAATTTCAATAAAATAGGCAATCTTATCCCATGGATATTGAGTGAAATCTTCTTGATTATAATAGGGTTCGTTTTGAATTAAATCAGCGGCCATAACAATAAGCGCATCTTTGCCAATTTTTGCGGCACGATTCATTGCACTTTTGTATTGCTCCGATTTATTTTTTATAGAATGATCGTAAGTACATGCAGAAACAAGTGTAGCAACCTGTTCACCGAACCGTTCTTTCACAGTATCGATATTAGTTTCTGAATCTTCAACTGTATCGTGTAGAAATCCAGCCTGAATTACATGGAGAGGATAATTTGACTTGGCAAGACTTAGACCGACAAGAATGCTGTGAAGAATAACCGGTTTGGGGTTATTTCCGGACGAAGTAATGGCTTGAACTAAAAATACAATAGCTTTCTCTATTTCTTTTGACGTTTGATATGGGATCATATGTTTTTGTTTATAAAGCTACAAATATCTCTAAGCGTACCGGCCACATATTTGTAGTTATCGCTGTTAATTATCCAGTTAATAAATTTGATCCGCTTTTGGAAACCATCTTTGGTATCTAACGATTGTATATAATCGCTAAACCTTAAATCTTTGCCAATAAGCGGAATGATTGCTGAACCTCTGATATACTCGGAAAAGATTTGGTAGAGGAATATTCTGCTAAATAACTTATCGACTTCTTTGGCTACGAAATTGTAGTTTGGCAGATAAAGATGGACATAATAAATTCCATGGATTGGGATAACTGATTTTTCAATCTGGACACCGATTTTCTTGGGTTCGATAACCGCAACCCGTGTCCATTCATCACCATCATTGGATTTAAAGAAATGGTTTAAGTCGTTATTATAGTCTTTAATTGTAGTTGCTCTTATTCTAAATATCTTGGTACCGCCATACAAGTAACCGACATTATCCTGCATACCAGCCAAAACAAGATCGTTCCCAATAAGAGAATAACCGTGCTTTCTACATAACTCCAGAGTTATTGAAGTTTTACCTGAGCCTTGTTTGCCTAATATCAGAAATCCTTTACCGTTTTTTGAAACTGCGGCGGCATGAATTGTTGCCTTGCCTTTTTTAGCTCGTTCTGATTCCAAAATGTAGTGAATGAGATAAGGAATAGTATTGGATTCAGCAAGGTCGTCAAATTGTCCAGAAACAGAAAAGTGGTTTGGTTCCTCAAACCGAATACTATGTTCGACGTCCAATACACACTCTATATAAGGCAGTTTCGCATCTTCTTGTTTTTCTATACGCCATTCTGGTATAAAAGGTACAAAGTTTCCATCCAGCAAGTTTAAAACACGATCGTCTTCGCTATATACATTAACACCATCCTCCCCCATATATGCGGAACACTGGAATTTTAATTTCTTATTTTTCATGGCGGAGTTCATTTTCTGGCAAGAATATTCCTTCGGTAATGATGCGGGTCGTCCAATCGTTTTTTTCTAGTTGTTCGGTGATAATTTCTTGGACAACTTGCTTATCGATTGTTTTTGATGCCTCTATCACTACATTGTATGGAGAATAAAGCGGGTCGCCATTGCGAGTCGTTATTATCACCGTTGTTTCGCAATTAAAGCATTCACCAATTTGTCGAGCAATCACATTAGCAATCAAAGAATACACTTTACCGACATGGTAGACTGGATTCTTTCCATAAACCGATTCAACGGTTGATGGTCTCATTGAAGATATGAGTCCTCTGCATCGATTACCTCTTCCGCTAATTCCTTCTTCGCCATAATCAAGTGCTGAACCAATGACGGTAAGATAACGCCCTCGTCCATCATCGCGATCCCTTTTAATTTTTTGATCCTGGGTGTTGATCTGGAGAACAATGTTGAATAGACTGCCAAACTTACCATTTAGAAGTTCCCGCAAACCACTCTCAATAAAAGATTTGTGTTCGAAGTACTTATCTTGATTCACAATTTTATCCGCATGGAATGGTACACATAAGGTGAGTTCAATGTCTTTATCTCGGCGTAACGCCATGATTTTTATATCTCCACCAACAAAATCAAAGCGTGGCTGAATTGTTGGTTTAAACTCATAAAAATATCTCTCGCACTCCATTACCATTTGTTCCAAAGTCGAGAATGGCCAAAAGCCAACAATTGTAGCCGTATCATTGGCGTGTGGATTTTTATGCTCTGGCAAATCATCAAGCGTTTTTGGGGTAAACCAGTATGGGATCCGAGAGTTAGAAGTTGTAAAGTTATGAAATACTAAATCTTGTTCAGTGTGTAATCTGGGCAAAATTCTCTGGAGATATTCCTTTGTAGCTGTGGTCTGAATTAAATTTAAACCAATATCTTGATTATTAAAACTGCGACTCATTCTTCCTCCAAACAAAACACGAAATGGCTTCAATAATTTTCCACTTCCATATTCAAGTTCACACTGACCGCCTAAAATGATGCTTTTATCAACATTATGATGTAAGATCGCGCCAAAATTACCTAAACAATATTTGGAATATTCTATCGAGATAGATTCCGCAATTCCGTCCGCGATAGTGTCTGGATGACCAAGTCCTTTTCTCTCAACAACTTCTATCGATTGCTGATCCGAGTTTTTTATTAAATTTTCTTTAATGTATATATTCATAAGAGACATTAATGATATAGCTTTTCAATAAATTTCGTAAGTTCTACTCCATTTTCGGCTGAAGCAAGTAACCGATTCTTTTTACCGGTCAATAAATAATCATTAAGCGCTTTGATTAACTTGAAATGACTATCCTCGGTATCAGCCAAGAAATCGTTGTTTATTGTTTTTTCAGTCAGACCATCTTTCAAACTCATAAAATTAAGTTTATTGAAAGATGGTCCGCCTAACTTAACGCTTCCTTTCTCTCCAATAATAAACAGAGAAGTCTCGCAATTCCGGAATTTTGTATAGGTCGTTACCTCGATTCTTCCTACTGTCCCAGAATTAAACTGAAGCAAAGCGAGATAAATATCATCAACCTCCGTAAATCTCCTCAGAGATTTTTTGAGTTTTGTAATCTCTTTAACCTGACCGCAAATTTGAAGCATTAAATCAAGCGCATGTGCACCCTGATTAAAAAGCATTCCGCCGACACGTCCCACATCACCATGCCAATCTTTGAAGTATTTATCGTCTCTCCACCATCGTACATCTACGGAGCAAAGGAGTATATTCCCTAATTTGCCTGTCTCTAAATATTTTAATAATTGTTGAACGGTCGGATTAAATCTGTTCTGTAAATTAACAGTAATATTGTTATTGTAGAATCTGCTTTTGAGTATCTTGGAGCCTTCTTTTGAGGTAAGACAGAGCGGTTTCTCGCATAAACAGTACTTGCCACTTTTCAATGTTTCCAAAACCAAATCCGAGTGAGTATCATTTGGGGTTCGAATATTTATTACGTCAATCGATTCATCGGCAAGCATCTCCTTAAAGCTGGCTTTCAATTCACAGTCAAATTGTCTTGCTGATGCTTTTGCCCTGCTAATATCTATATCGAAGATCGCCCGAAGCTCGCTATGATTGTTTTCTGACACAGCCGATCCATGTTTTTCAAACACCTGACCGCAACCCACAATCCCATATCCAACTCTTTTTTCTGACAGTAATTTATTTAACATTTGAAATGATTTACTTGTTGCTCCTTTTGGATCTGAACGGACGTGCGTTTCTATGGATAAGAAAATATCTCTTCCTCCGAATAATTTTTTGATGTCAGAGATAATTCGCTTGTAGTTGATGACGCCATCACCCAGGGCAACATAGTTGCCGTTCCTATCAAAATCTTTTAGATGAAAATATCCGATGTTGTTTTTTAGCTCCTCTAGATCTTTAAGAAAAACCTGTTCATTGATTTTGTAAAAGTTCGCAACATCAAACCAGACTTTCAGATTTCTATGGGAAAATTTTTGAGATGAGTGTTTAATATCGTTCATTTTATGAATGTAACAAGGCGGTTCGTTTTCCAAAAGCAATGTTACACCTTCTTTTTCGGCTTCATTTAAGGCGAATTCAAGAAGAGGATCCGACTGGAAAGAATATTTATCCAAAGGAGTTTTGAGAGATGAGAATATCCTAACGTATTTAGTGCCGAGAGTTTTGGCAACGGCGATAGCTTTAATAATATACTTTTGTTTTTCTACCAAGCCTAAATGAGGATTAAACCCAAACGTATCAACTTTTTCTTTTGATTGCCCATCGCTATTATTTGTGTACCATTTGAATAAAGGAGAAGCAAAAGCTGAAACGGATACACCATTGCGCGATAAAAGTTTGCGAATATCCTCGACTTCCTCCAGTGAGTAATCTATAAGATTTTTCTTGTGGATCGTTCTTAACTCAATATATTTGATTTTGTATAGCTTAAGAAACTCAATTGTTTCATTAAGGTCATCGCTAATCTCATCATTAATTGTTGTTAGCTTCATATCATTTTTTATACTTGGAATTGATAGCTTCCTGCAAGAGTCTGGAAATATTTCCGGTATTTTTTTCTGAAACCGCCCCGCCAGTCCACAGCTCAAATGCCTTGATGCCTTGGTAGATCATCATATAAAGTCCCGGGCAGGTTTTAGCACCGTATTGTTTCGCTAATTTAAGAAATTTTGTTTCAAAAGGATTAAACACGGCATCAAAAAACACAATGTTTTTTATGGCGGATCTGCCGACGTTGTCGAGATGTTTTTTGCTAATCAAAGAATCGTTGTTTTTGGGGTACATACCAACAGGCGTCGCATTAACGACAAGGTTGGCGCCCATGATTGTAGAGACTATGTTTTTATTAGTAAGCAATTTTATTTCCATTTTGAGGTCTCTGTGTACAAAATCTTCTTTAAGTTTTTTGGCTTTGTTAAGGTCGGATGACCTAACCAATAGAGTTAGGCAGGATACCTTTGGAAGAACACCGATTATTGCACGTGCGGCGCCACCAGCACCGAATATCACTACTGTATCGGAGTTCTTGATTGGTCTTAGCTTTGTCTCGATTGCCTTAAGTGCTCCATGGCCATCGGTGTTATATCCAGCAATTTTTCCTTTCTTGTTCACGATAGTGTTAACAGCACCTACCGAGTTCACTGTCTTATCTATAATATCCAAATATTTTATTGAGGACTCTTTGTAGGGAAGGGTTATGTTTGCTCCAGCAATACCAAAAACACTTATTCCTTTCATGGCAGTTTTTAAATTTTCAGGATTTGTACGATCAATCCTAAATTTTAGATGGCTGTAATTCTTAATACCTGCTAGTTTGGCAAAATATTGGAACATAACATCGGACACACTGTGCTCGACAGGGTCTCCAATTAAGCAGGTTATAGTTTTATGATTATGGTTCTGTTTCATAAATTTATTTCAAAAGTTCATCAGTCGAAACACCGAGGGCTTTCGCTAATTTCGTGATAGTAGAAAGTGTTGGATTTGTTTTCCCATTTTCAATGGTACTAATAAAACCACGACTAACCTCTAGTGTTCGTGCAATATCCCCCTGTGATATACCTTTCTTGGTTCTGATCCTTTTCAGGTTCAAACCAAGTTTTGCTGATTCGTTTTGCATTATCCACAGTATATCGCATGGGTATAGTATATCACAATGATATGATATACTGTAACAGTGATGTCCGCCCCGAATTTCGCCAAATGAAACGGATGGAGCAAGCGGAGGATTCCTCCCCAGACCCCTCCTTTTCCATTTGCGACATCCGAATTCAAAAACAAATGAGCCGAAGTTTTGGCAAATCCTTTCCTCCCCAAAAAATAGTTTTGCCAAAACTTCGTCCGCAGTGTGTTCCGCCACCTGCCCGAATACTTGGAGGGCAGAACACCAAAGAAAAATGTCCTTTCCTTTTTCAAGAAAAATTTCACCACCACATCGGAGAAGCAAGGAACATTTTTCTTTGGTGTTGCCGAATGAAGCGAGGCAGTGGCGGAACGATTCATTCCACATCGGGATTTTGTTCAAAATGCGTTCGGATTTCGTCGTACAGAGGGAGCCAGTCAGTATGAAGCCCAAAATTCGGCTCGCGCGAAGCGCGAGCAAAAGTGGTGGGTGTAGCGGAATCCCAAGAATTCAAAAGGATTTCCCACGATTTTTTCGGAGAGAATTGCAGAGCCCTTTTCGCGAGGAGGGGGTTCTATGTTCTCCGAACATTCAAAACATAAGTTTTGTGAGCCAATCTTTTTTCTTTTGCTCCGCAAAAGTGAAGCGATAATTTTAAGCCCAAAAGCGATATGAAAAAATTCTTTCTCTACATTCGCAAATCTACGGACGAAGACGATCGGCAAGTGCTTTCACTGGAAGCGCAAGAATTTGAATTGAATGAATTTGCGCGGCGCGAGCATTTGATTGTCGTAGAGACATTTCGCGAATCGCAAACGGCGAAATGTCCCGGTCGTCCTATTTTCAATCAAATGCTCGACCGTATGGAGCGTGGCGAAGCGGAAGGAATTTTAGCGTGGCATCCTGACCGCTTGGCGAGAAATAGCGTGGACGGCGGGCGTATCGTCTTCTTTATTGATTGTGAACATATCACCGCGCTAAAATTTCCTACTTTTTGGTTTGAAGCCACGCCCCAAGGCAAATTCATGCTTTCTATCGCTTTTGGGCAGTCGAAGTATTTTGTAGATAATCTTTCGGAAAATACGAAGCGCGGGTTGCGTCAAAAATTAAGACGAGGCGAATGGCCCGGCTGGGCACCGCTCGGATATGCGAACGACATCCTTATGCACACAATCATCAAGGATAAAGAGCGGTTTCGCCTCGTCAGAAAACTTTTTGAATTGTACGCAACCGGCGCTTACTCGATGAAAGATTTACAAAATACTGCAATTTCAATCGGCTTGTTTGGGAAAAGCGGAAAAGTCACATCGGTTTCGCTCATTCAGCACACACTATCCAATCCGTTTTATTATGGCGTGTTCCGCTATAATGGTGAGATGCACCAAGGCAAGCACGAGCCGATGATTTCAAAGAAACTTTTTGATAAATGCGCGGAAGTAATGGCGGACAAATCGCGTCCGAAAAAACCGAGCAAGACGATCGCAACATTTCGCGGATTTTTACATTGTGCGGAGTGTGGGTGCGCCATTACTTCCGAAATCCAAAAAGGACATCAGTATTATCGCTGTACAAAAAAGCGCGGGGTATGCTCGCAAGGATATGTGCGGGAAGAAGTTTTAGCGGAGCAAATATCTGATGTCCTTCAAAAAGTTTCTTTGCCGCCAATTTGGGCAGATAACATGCTCGCGAAGATAGATTCGGAGCGCGAGCAAGATGCCCAAAATGGCGTTGCCCTTGCTCAAAATCTGAAACAAGAGATTGAGGATTTAGACGAGCGATTGGATAAGCTCCTTGATACGCATTTGGACGGGCTTATTCCGAAAGTTGAGTATGCCGAGAAAAAGCAAAAAATCCTCAATCGCAAAATTGATGTTTCAGAAAAATTGAAGGATTTTGAGCAAAAGGGCAATCATCGGCTCGAACCGATGAGACTTTTCATTTTAGACAGCAAACAAGCCGGAATTATCGCTTCCGGAGAAAATTTTGAAGACAAGAAAAATTTTCTCAAAAAGATTGGCTCGAACCCCCTCCTCGCGAAAAGGGCTCTGCAATTCTCTCCGAAAAAATCGTGGGAAATCCTTTTGAATTCTTGGGATTCCGCCACACCCACCACTTTTGCTCGCGCTTCGCGCGAGCCGAATTTTGGGCTTCATACTGACTGGCTCCCGAATTAAAACCTTCGCAAACCC
>Ga0210027_1003142_pt1 | contig 13613 bp, 13 predicted proteins | sample CryGeymeta201510_FD_183978 | JGI IMG/M metagenome (GOLD analysis project Ga0210027, IMG submission 183978) | Groundwater microbial communities from Crystal Geyser aquifers in Utah, USA - Crystal Geyser metaG 2015-10 (SPAdes) (version 2) | ecosystem: Environmental > Aquatic > Deep subsurface >...
CAAGCCGTTTACACTGCCTTTCTTAACCCGATCAGCTTGTGTGACGATTGAGGTCAAACTGGCTTCGCTTCAGGCTCATATCTGAATTGGAAAATACTTCCTGGCCGAAGTCACACCGGGCAACCGCCCATTTTCCAGCGACAGCTTTCTGCCCGACCACCTGATTGAAGCCGCGCAAGCCGCACTCGCAGGAACCGACCAGGCAGCCCGTCAGCACGCCCACAACGCGCTAAGCACCGCAGCCTGGCACATCGCACGCGGCGAGGCCCCGCAAGCCCTGAGCCGCATGCGCCGCGCGCAATCACACATCATGGCCAGCATGGAGGTGACAGCATGAGCACCAAACCACAATCATTCGGTGACCTGGCAGACGTTTTATCAAAGCGCTTGTATGACATCAAAGCCACTACGCAACTTTGCGCGTTTGCCAGCGAGGCGCGCCGCGTGCTTGAGGAGATCGATCAAGCCTGCGCAATCAGCCCTGAGTTAAATGATCGTCTCAAAAATTACGTTGAAGCACCGAGCGAGTGGATCTGTCACAACGACTCATTGAGCGAGGTGCTCAAAGATTTGTCGCAGCAGATCGAATCTGTAACCGCTCTTTTGAATGACACGGAGGTGCACGATGCCATTCGTTCGTGAAAATCTCCCCGACCCGCTGGCGTACTACGAGGGCGCAGGCCTGGTGCTGACCGGCCCACGTTCGTCCAAGTGGAAAACTACCCGCTGCGAGTTTCACAGTGGCAGCGACTCCATGCGCATCCACACCGAGCGCGGCGCGTTTGTTTGTATGAGCTGCGGTGCCAAGGGCGGCGATATCTTGGCTTACCACCAGGCCGCCCATGGTGTTGATTTTGTCGACGCAGCCAAGGCGCTGGGCGCATGGGTTGACGATGGCAAGCCCCAGCCACACCGCAGGCCTGCACCACTGCCCGCTGGCTTAGCCATCAGCGTGTTGGCCGTCGAGTCCAATCTGACAGCCATTGCAGCGGCCAACCTTGGCCACGGCGTGCAGCTCACCGATGCGGACAAAGACCGGCTGTTGAGAGCCGCTGGACGCATCAACGCTATTGCTGGAGCATACGCATGACCGGCATCAGTACAGCCGACTATGAGGCCACGCTAGCCAGCCATTGGGACTATGCGGCATTCCCTGACGTTGACACACCGTTTGCAGACCAACCGGCGAACGACCCACCACCACCCGAGTGGCCAGACCCGATACTCCCCGGCCAAGTCAAAACCCCGCCTATCCCTGCAGACGTGTTACCCGACTGGATGGCAGCCATGGCGGCGGCGGTATCTGCCAGCACGCAAACACCCACGGCGTTAGCAGTCATGACCGGCTTGTCGGTGCTGGCCACAGTGCTGCAGCGGCGTTTTGAAGTGGCACCTCACGGCGACGATTACACCGAGCCTCTGTCCATCTGGACACTGAGCGCAAGCCCCAGCGGCACGCGCAAGAGCGCGGTGCTCAGTGCCATGCTGGCACCTTTGGTCTATTGGGAAAAGTTGCAGCGTGACCGTATGCGCAACGCCATTGCCAAAAACATGGCGTTGCGAGCCGTGGCTAAAAAACGCATTGAAAAGCTGCAACAAGATGCCGCCAAAGCCAAAGACGCGGTGGAGCGCGAGCAGCTCACCAATGAGATTCAGTCCGAAGAAGTCAACATGCCTGACGAGCTGCGAGCACCACGCCTGTTCAGTGGCGACACCACGGCCGAGCGGCTGCAGGCTATGTTGGTTGAGCACGGCGAGCGCATGGCGGTGCTCAGTGATGAGTCTGGAATCTTTCTCATTATGAGCGGCATGTACAACGGCGGCGCGGCGAACCTGGACGTGTTCTTGCAAGGCCACGCAGGCACACCGATGCGCGTTGACCGTGCATCCAGAACTGCCCATGTTGACAGACCCGCACTGTCGTTTGGTTTGCTGCTCCAGCCAGGTGTCATGGCCGAGGTGGCCAGCTCGCGGCGCTTTCGCGACAGTGGCCTGCTGGCACGCTTCCTGTTTGCCATGCCAGCGTCAAATATTGGCCACCGTGATGTGCGTCTGAATGTGCCGATACCCGCCGAGGTCAAGCGCCGCTATGAGGAAGGCTTGTTCAGACTGCTGGACTCCATGCCCGACCAGGTTGAAGCGCCCAAGGTGTTGACCTTCTCGGCCGAGGCACGCGAGGCTTGGCTGGTGATGGCCGAGGCGTTGGAACACGCACAGGGCGAAGGCTGCAAATACGAGTCAATCGGCGACTGGACAAGCAAGCTACCCGGCGCGGTGGCGCGCGTGGCGGCGCTGATCGAACTGGCAGAGGCAGGCACGCAATCGACCGAGGTCAACCACACCAGCATGGCGCGCGCGGTGCAACTGGCGCGGCTGCTGATACCCCATGCGCAGGCAGCATTCGGCCTGCTGGGCGCGGACGGCGCAGACGCGGACGCGCTGGCGGTGCTTAAGTGGGCGAAGACCAACGACCTGGACGCGTTCACCAGGCGCGAGGCGCAAAAGGCGCAGGAAGGCCGTTTCCGAAGCCTGGAGCGGCTGGAGAAGGCGCTGGAGAGGCTGGAGGCTATGGACGTGTTGATCGGGTTTAAACGCCACAACAAGGGCACACGCCCAACCCAAGCCTATCGGGTCAACCCCAAGGTGCTGTCGACATAAGTGGGTTTGTCGCCATAAGCTAAAAATAACCTTTTTTCTTTCTATATCAATGACATACAGCCAAAGACCCAGACCCCTGTCGACAATGTCGACAATGTCGACAACCCCATCAAAGAAAAACGAGATTGTCGACATTGTCGACATTGTCGATGGGGGTAGACCTGGCTGGCCAGACACCACCCCCGGCTCAAGGTACTACCAAACTAGTCCCCCTGCGGGTAATGCGCACCCCTTTTGAGGTGTAGGTAGTCATTTTTACCAATAGGTAAAAGTTTAGTTAAATAGACAATAAAGGTTAAATAGGTAAAAACTATGCTCACAAGAGAACAACTTGCCACAGAACTAGGAATCTCACGCGGAATGGTGAGCAAACTGGAGGCGCGCGGCATGCCTGTTGATGATGTCACCAGGGCGCGGCGCTGGCGCAAGCGTCACCTGCAACCCGGCAGGCTGAAAGGCGTGCGACGTGACACTGTGCCGACCGATGGCATGCCACTGCCAATATCCGACCAGCCAACAGACGACCCGGCCGACCAAGTCGACCCGGACAACGTCGACGACGACATCGACGACATCGACGACATCGACCCCGAAGATGCCGCAATCCGGTCTTACCGTGGCGCGCGTGACCGCAAAGAGCACTACCAGGCAGAGCTGGCACGTATGGCCTACCAGCGCGAGGCCGGTCAACTGATGGAGCGCAGCAAAGTCATCAGCATGATGTTTGATTCTGGCACGGCTATTCGGCTGCACCTTGAGGCGCTCGCGCCGCGCTTGGCACCCACACTGGCGGCCATCACCGACGAACTGCGCATTCAGCAAATTCTCGACCAAGAGATGTTTCAAGTGCTCACCACCATGTCCAAAACGTTTGAGCGCATGGAGCGCGCCGAGCGCGGCTTGGACGTTAGCCCTGAAAACATCATTACCAAGGACTAGAAAATGAAAATCGAAACCATACTTACCCCCGCCGATGTGCACCAGTTCAACCAGCTGGTGGCGCAAGCCCACCAGGCAGGCGCAAGCGGCGTGCGCTTTTTCTCGGAGGTCAACCATGTTGTCGTTGTTGGCATCGTCGCTGGTGGCGAGCTGCTGACCTGGTTTGCCAGCCCGGCGCACTCTGAGATTGAAGCTGTGCTCACCGAGCGCGTGGTGCTGGCTGGCATCCAGGCGGCCGGCCTGGCGCTCAAGATGATGCAGAGCGGTGCTGCGCAAATTGCAACAGATGCGATAAAAAAAGCGTCAACTGTGCACTAACTGCATTTATTTGTCGCTACAATGTCAACATCGAGCGTTTGAGCCTTGACCCTGAAATCCCTTGGCTGGGCATACTTTCAGGAAAATCAAGCTACCGGGTCTTGGCTGATCTGGGTGCTTCAAACGTGACAAAGTCTCGACCCCAGTAACGGGCCGCGACGATCGAAACAACCGCATCACCTGAAATTCAGGCGGTGTATTTTTTGATCGGCGCGGCCTTTTTCACGTTCGCGCCACAACCGAAAGGCGCTCACATGGAAGATTTAATTTTCCGAAAAGCGACGTTTGGCCAGCTAGACCTGGCAGAGCGAAGCGTGCCGCTGGTGCTGACAACCGAAACGCCGGTGCAGCGACAGGGGTATCTTGAAATTCTCGACATGAAGCGAGTCGACCTCTCGCGCGGCGACCTGCCCCTGATCGAGAGCCACAACAGCGACAAGCTGAATATCGGCATCGTTCGTCAAATCCGCGTCGACGGCGACAAGCTGCGCGGCGTGGCGGTGTTCGGCACCAGTGCGCGAGCCAACGAAGTCCTGGCAGACGTCGAGTCAGGAATCATCCGTGGCATCAGCATTGGCTACCAGATCACCGACGAAGGCGACCAGGTACCAGGCCAGCCGCTCGCCCGGAGCTTTGGATTCATGCCGTTTGAATGCAGCATCGTCGCAGTGCCTGCCGACACCAAGGCTGGCTTTTACCGCAGCCGCAAAACCCTCTCTCTCAAATCTCAAGGAAACACCAACATGGAAACCATCTCACAAACCCCGTACCTCGAAACCCGCAACCACGCCGCTGAAATCAGCGCCATTGCACGCACCATCCCCGGCGGCGCAGAGCTTGCCCTGCGCGCTATTGAGACCGGCCAGACGGTCGAGGAATTCCAGCAAATCGCTCTCAAACACCTGGCCAGCAAACCCCTACCCACATCAGATATCGGTGGCCATCACAATCCGGTGATCGACACCAGCGGCGCGGCGGTCAAGGTGCTGCGCAATGCCAGCGACATCCGCTCGCACTATGCGACCCGGCAAGGCGGTGGCGAGGACATCGGCCTGATTGACTTCGTGCGTGGCGCTGCCCGAATGAAAACGACTGAAGCGGCCAGCCGCGCCCTGTCTGTTGGCACCGACAGTGCTGGCGGCTACACCGTGCCGGTGGCAACCATGCCCGGCGTTTTGGAGGCACTCACCCCGGCATCGAGCTTGATTCAAGCCGGTGTAGGCATCCTGCCGTTGGGCGAAGGCGCAAAGTCCTACAACTTTGCGGCGTTAGACGCATTGCCGACAGCCGCTTGGCGTGCTGAAAATGGTGTAGTTTCCGAGAGCGCCCCGACGTTCAAAAACATTGCCGTGACCCCGCACGACTTGAGCTTCATGGTCAAAATGTCTCGCGAGCTGTTGGCCGACAGCCCCAATGCAGAGCAGGCGCTGCAGGTGGCCATCGGTCAAGCCATGGCGATCGAACTTGATCGCGCTGGCTTGCTGGGCAGTGGCACGGCACCCGAGCCGCGCGGCCTTAAAAACACCAGCGGCATCCAGACCGTGACCAGTGGCACCAACGGCGCGGTGTTGGCAAGCTATGCCAACTTTTTCAGCGGGTTAACGGCACTCATGGGCGCAAACGCACCCATGCCCAACGCGGCCATCATGGCACCGCGTTCACTGGTTAAGCTGGGCGGCCTGGTTGACACCACCAACCAGCCGCTGCAGGTGCCTGGCATGCTGCAGGGCATCAAGCTGCTGCAAACCAGCCAGCTGCCCATCAACCAGACTGTCGGCACGTCAACCGACTGCAGCGACATTTTCCTGGGTGACTTCTCGAAGATGTTTTTTGCGATGCGTGAGCAGATCAACATCCAAGTGCTGAATGAGCTGTACGCCGACTACGGTCAAATCGCGTTCGTCTGCCATGCACGCGTCGACGTGTTGGTGCAGTACCCGCAAGCGTTCTGCCTGATCTCTGGTGTCCGGTAATGGCTGCGCACCGTGAAACTTTTATGTCGGCCGCCATTGCGGAGCACCGCAAAAAGGCAAAGGCCGAAGCTGCACAGCAAACACAAACTAAGTTCAATGCAGTGAACGCCCTGCGCTACGCCAGAAGGCGCTCACCAATGGTTCAGTTTTTGAGAAAACCTGTGAATTGGTAGTCATACCAAAGGGGATAAGTCGGCAAGTACCCCGCGAGTCCATATCGCAATAACACCGACAGCCAGCGGCATTTCTTTCGTGATGCGCGGCTGGCGCCCTTAATTTTCTGGTCCATCCCTGACGGCCGATAGACGGCGTGCAAAGCGGGTGGCTAGCTATTCGGGCGCATCGCCACCAGGCCAGCCCCACAACGAAGCCACCCTTGCGGTGGCTTTGATGTTTGAGCCATGGATTGAGCCATGACGAACGCTTTATATTTGAGAAACATAGTGTTTATAAGGGTTGTAGGCCGATTTACACATCATGATTGAATGTGACAGTGAAAAGCGCGGCCTGGTGTCGCGCCCACTTTTGAGAGCCCGGTCGTTACCGGGCTTTTTTCATCATTTCCAGCAGCAGGCCGTGGCGTAAGCCGCCGCTGCATTGCTCCAGTCGGGTAATGCCCAGCAGATCAAACAGGGCGCGCAGCACGCTCAGGCCGCCGCTGATGACTGGTCTGCGGTCGGCACGCAGACCCGGCAAATCCAGCCGATCGATGTGGCCCGCCGCCAGCAGTTGCGCCAGCAACCAGTCCAGGCCAGCGCGACTGACATGGCCACTTGGCCAGCCTGAATAGGTGAGCACGTCGACCACCGCGTTGACGGTGCCCGCCGAGCCGTAGGCGCGATCCCATTGCCCGGTCATGAAGGGTGCACAGGCCTCGCGCAGGGTCGCATTCGCCGCGCTCTGCGCCGCTGCGAATGCGGGCACGGAAAACTCGCCGCTGGCAAAGAACTGCATCGACCAGGCGACGCTGCCAACCGGACACGACACGGCGTGCTGGGCCTGCATGCCGGTGCCCTGAATCAGTTCGGTTGAGCGCCCACCGATGTCAATGACCAGCCGGGCTTCGTTGTCGTTGGCGATGGTTTGGGCTGCGCCCTGGTAAATCAGCGCGGCTTCCGCGTCGCCCGCAATCACGCGGATCGGAAAACCCAGCAACCGGTTGCCGGTGGCGATAAACGTTTCGCGATTGCGGGCTTCGCGCAATGTCTGGGTTGCCACGGCGCGCACGTTTGCCGGGTCAAAACCTTGCAAGCGCGCGCCGAAGCGCGCCAGACAGTCCCAGCCGCGCTGCATGGCGTCCTCTGTGAGGCAACCGTTGCCGTCAAGCCCGCTGCCTTGTCGAATGGTTTCTTTGAGGTAGGACTGACGGACGTAGTGGCCCTGTTCGACCCTGCCAATTTCCAGGCGGAAGCTGTTGGAACCCAGATCAACGGCGGCCAGTGTTTGAACGATCTGCATGCGCTTACTGCATGGCCGGATGGCAGCGTTTGCAATCAGCCATCGGGAAGGCCACGTTCATGTGACAGACACCACAAAATTCACCCTGCAAATTGGCCACCATGGTGAAGTGCTGCGTGGTTTTTTTCTTGACGTTGAAGAGGTCGGGGTGGCAGTTGCTGCAATCGAGCTGCCAGACGTGTGGCGTGTGCGAAAAGACAGCCGGTGGGATGCCCATCCATTCGGATTCGAGCACCAGTGTTTCCTTGAAGGTCACCTGCGTGTCAGGCTTGAGAGTAAGGTATTTTTTAGGCACCATCAGGCCGCGGTTCAGCGCCATGCCCCAGTCGATCTTGTTGCCGTGGTCCGCTTTGGGCAATTTGGCCAGCGTGGCAAACCGTGCTTTGCTGTAATTGGTATCGCCGTTGTGGCATTTATTGCAGTCGGCAACGTCGGTGTGGCCAAATGTTTTGACACCGTCGTGACAGCCGCTGGTGCCGCAGAATTGCCCTTGGCGGTTGGCCGCCTCGGTAATTTCTGTGGTGTTGGTCTTCATGTTGAATTCCAGCTCAAAGTGGCAAACACGGCAAGTGTATTTGCGCCGGTGCAACCAATGCGAAAACGTGGCCGGCTTGACCGAATTTTTCTCTGACAGGCGGTTGATCAGGATGTTGCCGTATTGTTCAGGCGGTACCTCCGGTGGCAGATCCCAAAACTCTGCTGCAAACGATAGTGGCGTCAGGGTCATTAGTGCGGTGGTCGCCAGCAGTTTTAACCTATTGACAAGTTGGAGGTTGACCATGGGGGCCCCGCATTGGTTCAATTGGATGCCACCGGTTTGGCGTGGCAACGCTGGCACTCCACCATCGGGAAGGCGACTTTGCCGTGACAGGCGCCACAGTACTTGCCTTCAAAAATTTCGTTCATGGAGTACACCGCCGCCTTGCCTTTTTCGACCGAGGGAAACACCTCGGGGTGGCACAGTTCGCAACCGTTCCAGACGCCGTGCTTGTCGTGTGAAAAAATGATGTCGGGCATGCCCTTGACTTGCGGTGTGATGATTGAATCACCCGGGTTCTTGAACAGCTTGCTCTTGCTGTTGACACCATCGAGACTGTCAACCAGTTTGAGCAAGCCCATCGATTCACCCTCGATCCAGTCGATGCCGTTGCCAAAGCGCTTTTTTGGGAAGGTGGCCACAAAAGTCGAGAAATCTTCGCTGGGCGTGATGCCTTTGCCTTCGGAGTGGCAGCGCTCGCAGGTCTTTTGCTGTTCCGCCGCCACCGGTTGCTGCGCACAGGCGGGAAATATTTTTTTGTCGTCGAATTTCGATTTGCCATTGTGGCAGGCGCCGCAGTAGTCGCCATTCATGTTGTCTGCCGCCTTGATGTCGGTGGCGTTGGCGCTCATGGCAAATCCGAGATCAACGTGGCACAAACGGCAGGTGAATTTGGAGCGGTGCAACCAGTGGTCGAAACCCACCGGTGCCAGCCGGGCCTGTACCGAGTAATTGTGGATGACAACTTTGCCGTAGTAGCGTGGCGGCAGCCTGGTTTTTTTCACCCCACCCTGGGCGAATGTCAGACTGGACAAAAATAGCAGCACACAGAACGCACCAAACCATCTTTTCATGTTTTTCCCTTGGCGAGGGTTGTGGACAGAGACGGCTGGTTGTAAGCGCGAATGGCGCAGAACACTTTGCGTTGACGCAAACAGTTCTCAATCAGTTGCGTGGTACAACGTCAATTTGTAGCACTGGCAGACGGTGTGTCAGATTCGGCAGAAACTGTGGCGAGCGCGCGCCGGGCGCCGTCGAAGCGCCGCTTCCAATAAGAGACGTTCATGCTTTCGATACGCACTTCGGCGCCAGCTTTGGGCGAGTGCACAAACTTGCCGTCACCGACGTAAATGCCGACATGGCTGAAGGCACGGTGCAGCGTATTGAAAAAAACCAGATCACCCGGTTGCAGGTCGCTGCGTTCGATGGTTTGGGTGGCCAACGCCTGCTCGTCCGCTTTGCGTGGCAGGATCAGCCCGACGGTTTGCTGGTAAATGGCTTTGACAAAACCACTGCAATCAAACCCGGTTTCAACCGAATTGCCGCCGAGTTTGTAGGGCACGCCCAAAAAACCCATGGCGTAAACGACCAACTCGGACGCCTTTTGCGTGGCCCGTTCCTCAACCCGTTGAATCTGTGACACCAGCCCTTTTTCGGCCATAAAGGCGTTCAGCGGATCGGCCTCCGGCCCCGGTGCAGCGTGCGCGAAACCTGCCGTCAACAGACTAAAAAATGAGAGCGACAGTTTCAAGCGGGGGGCGGTCATGGCGCGAGTTTAGCGGCATTGCGCTTGATCAGCAACGCAGCGTCCTTGACCAGCGCCGGGCCGTTGTAAATCAGCCCGGTGTAGATCTGAACCAGATCGGCACCCGCATTAATTTTGTCGAGCCCGTCCCGTGCACTCATGATGCCACCGACGCCGATGATGGGAAACGTTGTGCCCAAAGCTGTGCGCAGTTGACGAACCACCTGGTTGCTCATCTCGCGCACCGGTGCGCCTGACAGACCCCCCGTTTCATCAGCGTGCGGCAGACCCTTGACCGCGTCGCGGTTGAGTGTGGTGTTGGTGGCGATGACACCCCAGGCGTTGTTGACCTGGCCACGGCTGTCGGTGCCGTAGCGTTGCAGCGTTTGGGCGATCACTGCGATCTGCTGCGCGTCCAGGTCCGGCGCAATCTTGAGGAAGATGGGCGTGCGTTTGCGGTGGCGTTGCGCCAGCACTTCGCGCTGCTCTGAAATGGCCGACAACAGGGCGTCGAGTGCATCGTCGCGCTGCAGACTGCGCAGGTTCTTGGTGTTGGGGCTGGAAATGTTGACGGTGACGTAATCGGCAAACGGGTATACGCCGTCCAGGCAGGTGAGGTAGTCCTGCGTGGCGCGCTCGATGGGTGTGACCGCGTTTTTGCCAATGTTCAAGCCGATCAGCATGGGCGCTTGGTTCTGATTGGCGGTGGAGCGCGCCTGGTAGTTGGCAGAACGGCACACATTGGCGATGAAGGCTTGCAAACCGTCGTTATTGAAGCCAAAGCGGTTAATCAAGGCTTGCGCCTGCGTCAAGCGAAACAGGCGCGGCTTGGCGTTGCCCGGTTGCGCCAGCGGGGTGACAGTGCCCACTTCGACAAAACCAAAACCCATGGCCCCCAGGCCATCGATGCAGCGGGCGTTTTTGTCCAGCCCGGCGGCCAGCCCCACCCGGTTGGGAAAGCGCAGGCCGGCCACTTCAACCGGGTCGTCGACGCGGCCGCTGGCGTAGGCCCATTTCAACGCCGAGCCCTGCGTCATCGACAGCGAGGCAATCGTCAGGTCGTGCGCTGTCTCGGGGTCCAAGCCAAATAAAAACGGTCGCGCCAGCGCGTAGGGGACAAGTGCCATCGGATAATTCCCAAAAATTTGATCAACTTCGAGGATTTTCCCAGATGACATACAACCCAGCCGCCCCCGTCGTGCAACTGTCACAAGATGAACTGAAAACCCTGGTTGGCCAGGCCGCGCTGAAGTACGTGGTGCCGGGCCAGATTGTCGGCGTGGGCACTGGCTCGACGGTCAACAAGTTCATCGACGCGCTTGCAACAATCAAAGCGCAAATCAAAGGCGCGGTGTCGAGCTCGCTGGCCAGTACTGAGCGACTGCGGGCGCTGGGCATCCCGGTGTTTGACAGCAACGACGTAGCAGAGCTCTCGGTCTACATCGATGGTGCCGACGAAATTGACGGCCGTGGTTACATGATCAAGGGCGGCGGTGCGGCGCTGACGCGGGAAAAGATTGTGGCCGCGCAGTCGCGCCAGTTTGTCTGCATCGCCGACGAGTCCAAGCTGGTGCCAACGCTGGGCAAATTTCCGTTGCCGGTAGAAGTGATCCCAATGGCCACGCAGCGTATCTTGCGCCAGTTTGCCGCGCTGGGAGGGCAAGCGCAGGTGCGGTTAAAAGACGGCGCGCCGCTGGTCACCGACAACGGCCAGCACATTGTCGACGTTACCGGTTTGCAAATCACCGACCCGCTGAACTTTGAAACCCGTGTCAGCCAGTGGCCCGGGGTGGTGACGGTGGGTGTGTTTGCCCATCAACGGGCCAATGTCTGTTTGTTGGGCACTTCCACTGGTGTCAAAACGCTTGAATTTTGATAGCTGGTAGCGCTTACATATCAAGGGTCAGAGGTCATTTATCCTCGTAAAGCGTCCAGCGCCCGGGCCATTCTCACAGGCACCGGCATTGGCTCTGCGCCCATGCGTGCGGCCAACAATTCGGCGCACAGCACAGAAAAACTCAGCCCACGCGAACCCATGGCGGCGCACAGCCAAAGGCTGGGTGCGGCGCCGTTGTCGAGCGGTCCGACCAGTGGCAGGCGGTCGAGCGAGACGCAGCGCGTGCCTTTCCATGATTGAGCCGCGTTGCTTCGAAATGTCGGTGCCAATGACAGCGCCAGGTTGGGCAACAGCAGCCGCAAGTGTTCCAGGTTACGCAGGTGGTTGTCGTGATCGCTGCGCTCGTCTTGTGCTGCCGGTTGGTAGCTCGATCCCATGAACCAGGCCGGGCCTTGGTCGGTCGGAACATGCGCCACCATGGCGCCCGAGCCATTGACGGGCAGCGCCGGAAAAGCGCCTTGCGGCACGGGCGTGTGGTCATGCAAAGCCCAACTCAGCAGGCCGCGCATCCCCTGAACAGGTGGCAGATGTGTCAGTGCTTGGGCGAGCGTGGGGTGTTGCTTGGCAGTCTCCTGGAGCAGCGCGCTCGCTCCGCAGGCGTTGGCGATGACCACCTGTTCGGCCTGCGCGCAGACTGCGCCCGACGCGTCGAGCAATTGCCAGAGGCCGCCACTTTTTTGCAGACGGGTCACGCGGGTGTTGCCGATGAAGGTGATGCCTTGCTCGCCAAGCCAGGCGCGTACCAGGGCGGCGGGCTTGATCCATGCCGCTTTGGAGTGCCACAGTGCGGCGCCCACTTGATCAAACCGGCCGTCAGGCGCCTGGGCGCTGGGCAGCGACCAGGCTTGCCCTGCACCGGGCCAGGGCGTTGGCAGACGCGGTGTGCCGTTGATTTGGCGCTCAAGCACGCCGGTGGCGGCCCAGTCAGTACCATTTTTCAAGCTGCGTTGGGCTTCTTGCAGCATCAGGCGCACACCGGCGCGCGACAGACGCGACAGCAGGCAATCATCGCTCGACACGTGGGGCAGCAGCAGCCCAACTGGCAAGCCGGAGGCGCCCGCAGCGGGCGTGGCCGCTTGATCAATCACCTGCACCTGCCAACCGCGGCGCGCCAGCGCTGCGGCCACGCTGGTACCGGCCAGACCAGCACCTACGACGGCGCAGCGCTGGACGGGTAGGGCGGCGGCGCGCTGTCGACGACTGGTCTTGAGCGTCCAATCGGGTGCGAATTGACCGACGGCGCATTGCGCTTGCGTGTCCGCCAACGCAGGCGCATCGATCGTGAAGCCACTCTGGCGCAACGACCTGATGCTTTGCGCCCAATCGACAGGGTTGCACCTGTAGGCCAGCAGTTCGGTGCCGTGTCGGCAGCAAGACGCCAGCGCTTTGGCAGACCAGACGTCGCGCAGGTCAAGCCCAGCCGCTTGTGTGGGCGTGTCCAGCGAAGCAAGCAGCGTATCGGCAGCAAAATCCTGCTGGCGTAGTGACGCCATTGCATCACCCACGCAGACGGTCAGAAGGACACGGCCATCCGACAGCAAAAAGCGATGAAACCCCGGCAACAGGCCAAACCAGTGGGGTGTGAGCTCTTGGGCCAGGGCCGATCGCCCGAGACGCTGCTGGCAGGCGGTGACGAGCCGCTGGGTGTCAGGCGCGCTTGGGCACAACGCCACGTAGTGGAGGACGCGTGGTCGGTGCTGGTCCTGTCGCCAGTGCTCCCAGGTATCAAAAAAGAACTGGCCGTCGGCGAAACAGGTGTCGACCACGCGCCAGCAGGGCTGGCGCTGCCAGTTGCTGGTAATTCGGCGAATCAAGCTTTGGGTGGGACGTAACCCTGCGCGGCTTCAGCGCCCGCGCCAAAGAAATGGTTTTCCATTTGCCGTGCCAGGTACTGGCGCGCGCGCGCGTCGGCCAGATTCAGGCGGTTTTCGTTGACCAGCATGGTCTGGTGTTTGAGCCAGTCGGCCCAGGCTTGCTTGCTGACACTCTCCCACAGCCGTTTACCCAGTTCGCCAGGGTAGGGCGGAAAGTCCAGCCCCTCGGCTTCGATACCCAGTTTGATGCATTTGACAGTGCGCGCCATGAATT
>Ga0210027_1003162_pt1 | contig 13554 bp, 6 predicted proteins | sample CryGeymeta201510_FD_183978 | JGI IMG/M metagenome (GOLD analysis project Ga0210027, IMG submission 183978) | Groundwater microbial communities from Crystal Geyser aquifers in Utah, USA - Crystal Geyser metaG 2015-10 (SPAdes) (version 2) | ecosystem: Environmental > Aquatic > Deep subsurface >...
AGTTCCATCTCCATCAACAAAGTTCTTTAATGCTATTATCTCTTTAGAAGCATCTTTGCCTTCTAAAGATTTAACTCTTATAGCATTATTTAAATCTTCTAATGTTTTAATAGCTTTATTAAATGACATACCTGTCTTATCCATTAAAGATAATGATATAAGATTATCCTTTATAGATGACATTGTATTGTTTGTCATTTTTCTATATTTTCTCTCATAGTTCAACATGTCGTCTACTTCTTTGTTGAATTTATGAGTCAATGGATGCATATCAAGTGATTGAGATGTCATTAAAAATTGTTGCTTAATAGGATTTATTCCATTCTTAAGAACGCTTTCCATGTTATCGATAGCTTTAGATACTTGATTATATACCGTATAGTCTAATTTACCGTTTCTTGAAGGTATTATTCCTGCTCCGTAACCAGTTGCACCAGCCTGTATAAACATATTTGTGAACATCTTTTCAAAATTCTCAGAACTAGCATCACCATAAGCCTTATTGACAAATGAATTAGAATTCCATTTATCTTTAAGGTATCTCATTTTATCTTGATGTTCTTGTTCTATAGGTGAAATACACTTAGCCATATTATTTTAATGAAAGTTGACATTTTGCTGTTTGATTTTCTTTTATATCCTTATCAGATAAGAACTTTACAATAGCAGATTCTGTTTTATAATCTATCTTAACAGATACTCCATCTCCAGATTGTATCGCCATTCTCTTCATATTACTTGTTAAGAATGGATTTAATCTATCATCATCATTTGTCATCCAATATTCAAATAGAGATGATTTAGATACTTTTTGAAGGTATGTTGAAATATCAGATGAGTTTGCCATGTAATTAGATTCTATTCCTTTTGATTTGTTTATATTGTTTTTATAATTACCCATTATAAACATCATTGAATGTTTCATTAAAGGACTTGATTCAATTCCACTATTTTCTCCAATCATTCCAATCATAAACTTAATTACATTGTTATTCTTTTTAAATACAGGAAGTTGCATTTGGTTTACTTTAGTATAAGCATTATCTTCTATTGTAGTTTCTAGTATAAGTCTAGTAAATGCGTCTATAACAGAATCTGGTTCATGACCACTTGTTTTTATCTGCTCTCTTATAAACTCATCTATCTCTCTTGAAATAGCGAACAAGTCTGTAGAACGCTTACCAAATACATGAGATGCCAATCCTTTATGGTCTATAAAGTCTTCCATTCCATTTGAGTAAACTTCGTTTATTCTTTTCTTGAATTGCTGAACTTTAACCATGAATGACGATTCTGTTCCATTTACAATAGATATATAAAAATCATTATTAATGGAAGAATCAAGAGTTCCCAATGACCTTTGAAGTGCAAATCCTTCTCTTATTGTCTCTTTATTACTTTTCTTAGCTGTTAAAGGATTAGTAGAAACTATCATTCCTACTTTTGCTTTAAATGATTTTTGACCTGCTCTTACTATTTCAACCAATTTTAATTCACCATCTTTAATTTCATAAACTCTTCTATCTGTTTTAGATATTTCGAGTCCTCTAAAAAATCCATTTTTAGGCTCAGCTATTTTGAAATTATTCTTCTCACCTGCTGAATGTATATATTGCTTATTAAATTCTTCTAAGTCTGCTTTTACTGCTGATATTTTATCTTCAGTATCTTTAATTTCTTCTTCCATTCTATTTTTAGTATAGTAATGTAAGTCTTTTTTAAACTTAGCTAATTTTTTTTCAGCATGCCATTGAATTATTCCGTGTTGGTAAACAGCTTCTGCCGAGTTTTTACTTATATCAACATATATCTTATCTCTTAATGATTTACCTATTCCTAATGTTAATAACATAGTATCTTGTTCAGATGTTAATGACATTGTTTCAGTCCCATCAAAATCTCTTACCCCTGTTAATACTCTATCTATATCATCATTAGAGTATTCATAATCATCTTTTAACGACAAGGCAGCTGCATTAGTAACAATTCCTTTTAATGCAGCTAAATGCGGATAAGAACTCATTAACCTATCTACTTGATTCATTCCTAAGATGTTTCTTATAGGTTTATTAGAGACAGTTGTAGCTGAACCTTGCTTAGAAAAGGAAGACTCAGTAGCATCTCCATAAAATATCTTTCTCAAACCTGCTAATTTATTCTTAGCATCAGCAACTCTATTTTGGTTAGAGCTTTTTAATTGATATGAATACTTTCTAGACATTCTATTATACATAAACAAAGATGGATTTTTAGCAAACGCTTCCATATCGTAATATATTCTAGATAAATCCTCAAATGACATATCTTCTCTAGCTCCATCTTCAAACTTGTCTCCAGATGTGCTATATGCTTTTTCAAATACAGAATAAGATTCAAGGAAAATGCTTTCCATTATCTTTCTATTGTCATCACTATCTTCTATTGAATTATTAGCCATTATCTTTGTAATGTCTATTAAAGGCTTGTATTCACCATCTTTTTCTAATGGAGCTTTTGTAATACCATTAGGTAATGGACTTCCAAACAATATAAATCTTTTTATATTACCAGCATTTAATAAGTCTGACTGAATACCATTATAAACATCTAACAATGGTTGAATAGAAGATATAAACCTTTTATTGAATGCAACCATTGCATCTTTATCTGCAAGTAGGTCTGTAAAGAAATTACCTTTAACTCCAGAAGGTGAAGCGTTTGCCATCATTGTAATAACACCTTGCATCTTAGCTACTGTTCCAATTACATTTCTAGATTGTTCAACTTCTTTTAAATGTCCAAAGAATGATGATTTACTTGTGTTATTAGTAGATACTTCAGATGCTCCTATGAATGACTCTTTAGGATTTCTTAATGTATTGTTTTCTGTTATATTATTGAATAAGAATGAATTAGATGATTTATTAGAATAATTTTCAAAACTCTTACCCGTTGGCATGTTATAGAAGTTATCTTTCATTGCAGAAAACGGAACATTAGAGTAGATGTTAATCTTATCTCCATCCTGGTCGGCTTGATGATTAACTGCTATATCATAGTTGTTAACTTCTATTCTATTTCCATCTTCTTTTCTTAAGAATCCGTTCATTCTACCTATGACGTTATCTGCCATATATTTTTTAGGAATCTTAACAGCTGTTTCTGTCATTTCAAACTTATCCATTGTTATCCCTTTACTTTCCAAAAGAGCTATAGCATCTGTAAATTCTTTACTTTTCTCACCTTTTTTACTGTTATAGGAATCTAATACTGAATATAAATGACCAAGTGTTTTTATTTTAGGATTTTTTCTTATTTCATTCTTAATTACAAATAAAGCGTTTTTAATCTCTTCGGAGTATGTCATGAATCCTTCATTATCTTCTCCTAAGATATCATTTTCTTTTTTATCTAATGAAAATATAAAGTCCTGGATTTCTTGATTTTTACCTCTTAGTCTGAATACAACAGAAGATTCATCTAAATTTATCAATGAGTTTCTTTTAGAATCAGGTAACCTAACTTCGCCTAATAACTTAACATATTGTTGAGTAGAACCTGTTGTTCTACCATATATAGTGGGATTTAATTTATGGTTAGCTACTATAAAATCAGTTGTTATAGAAGAATCAGGTCTTGATAATATTTTTGATATATTATCTTTTCCTATCTGTCTCAATATCATAGATTTTATGGCAGAGTCATTAGTGGACATTCCTAAATCCATTAATATTTCAGCGGTAGATAGTCCTTCATACTGACCTTCATTTATATCTTTTAACTTAGCTAGTAATCTATTTTTGATACCTTCAGAACCATTAGAAGCTGCCATTGCAACAGCATTTAAATATGTAGTTATATCTTGTATCTTTAAAGTTTTAGTATAATCATTTAAAGCATCTATCTTTAAACCATGTGTAAAAGAAGGATTTCTATTACCATCTGATTGAGAATCATGACCTGCAAATAGATAGTGAATCGCATCTATATCGTAATTCAATCCATTTGTATTAGCATTTCTTATTAAACGAGAATCAACTATCTTACTTAAGCTATCATCTGCATTAAAATTCTTTACTCCAACTACTTTGTTATCCCATGTATTAAACATCTTCATAGATGTTGATGGAACTAAGTAGTCTATACCTGCATCTTCTAATTGCTTAGATATAGAAGAATGAAATGAGATTAAAGATTTTACTAATATACCATTCTTAGATGTTCCACTAGAATGATTTTTTTGTATTAATATCTTAGATACAGTTGCTCCTTCTTCAAATGAAGAACCCATTAACATATTATCAAGTCTAACAGCAGAAGTAGAGCCAAATACTATACCATCTAATATTCCTTGAGTTATAGTTTTAATTTCTTCATCTGAATTAGATTCAACTAATTCTTTCATGTTTCTATCTACAAAATTATCTAAATCTGTATTTGTTAATTGTAAAGCATCTCTACCTATTCTTGTTAAGTATGCTTTTACTGTATCTTTAGCAGTTAGTTGTTTTACGTCTCCTGTTTTAACTTCATCATTAAATGTAGCTATTCTTATTCCTCTTGATAATCTTCTATCTAATGCTAATGCTGCTTCTTTTGCGTTGTTGCTATTCATTTTAGAATATACAGAAGATAACATTGAAGCAGTCTTATTATCTAATTGGAAAGCGTTTTTATTAGAAGTTATATGAGTGTATTTAATTGACTTAGAACCTTTTGAAAGATAATCTAATAGTGAATCAGCATCAATATCTCTGTTAAACATAGATAAGAAAGCATCTCCATATAGACTTCTCATGTAATTAAATCTAACTAAAACTTCTAAATCTCTTGGGTCTGTATTCTTTCTTCCATCTACTATTGAAGAAATATACTGTTCCATATTAGTTGTTTTACCATTAGCTTTATTAGTAGCGTCTATTCTTCCAGCTTCAACTTTTACTTGTAATGCTTCAGCTTCTGCACTTTTAAAGTATTCATCTCTATCTGCTTCATCTTTAAAAGATAGCAATATACCTGTTTCTTCTGCATTTTGTATAGGAACAAATACATGTATCTTTTTTCTAGCATTGCCTAATATCTTAGCGTCATCTTTTAATGCTGGAGCTACACCTGTATTTTTAGCATCTACTTCATCATATACAATCTTAGAATTTAATTCTTGCTCTAACTGTTCTATAGATTCGTAATCGTAAACACTTTTCTGTTGACCATCTTCTCTTATTATACTCTTCTTAATAACAGATGATTCAACTTTTCCTTGTGTATTCTTTTCAACATCAGATGCAAATGAAGATAAGTGAGTAGCAGATGATTTTACAATCTTGTGTATTATCTTGCCACCCTCCATTACACTTATTTTTCTATCTTGAGAACGAAGCCTTATAGATATAATTGCAGAAGCTAAACCTTGTAAATCATCATCGTTTATAGCACCGTTATTTCTTTTCTGTATTTCATTTGCTATCTCACCTACAAATGAAGCTGCATCGTTTCCACTTATCTTATCTGCAAATCCTGAAGTGAATTTTCCATTCTTATATACTTTAATTCCATTTATTTCTAAATCATGGAATTTTCTTTTGAAATTAGCAGAAGCTGATGAATGAACTTCTTTTGATAATATCTCATTTAGCCTATCAAATAAAGAAGCATCTCCATCTCTTTCAACATTAACAGCAGAATTTGATAGCATAGTCATTTGATAAACCCTAGTATCTCTATATACATCTAATGCTTGTGATAATTTTCCATCTCTTATTAATTTATCTACAGCTTCGTCTATATTTTTAATATTAGACTTATCATCTTTTGATAATAAAGCCATTAGTCTATTTTTCAATGATATAGCAGTAGAAGCATCTATAAAGTCATTAATCCTAGAATTTATAAGATTAGATGATATTCCATTAATTTCTTTTAAATTTGCTACTCTTTCATCTACTGATTGAGAAATAGTTTCAAGTAACCTAGATAGATTATTAACATCTCCATTAGCAGCAAGTTCTCTTATCTTTTCAATATAAGATGATAATTCTTTAAATCTTTCTGAAGAGTTTCCTATTATATTTATTATTTCATCTATTTTTAAAGCATTAACTCCAGCTTGATTTCCCATGCTGTCTTGTGCTATTCTATTATTTAAGTCTTGTATTCCTTTAAAAACAGTATCTAATATTCCTATATCTGTAACATTGTCGTTAACTATCTTACCTGCATAATAATTTATATTAGAAGAGTAAACAACAGAAGCAGTCTTTATAGCATCTATAATATTTCTATCTTCTGTATCAAATACAGTTGAATCCGTGAAATCAACCATGCCTGTCTTGCTCATTCTTGAAAATACCATATCATAAGCATCTAGCAATACACCTTTATCTAAGTTATTTACTTGTAAGTATGAATTAAATGAATCTCTAGATAAGAATGTTAATTTACCATCTTGAACTCTACCTGCAGATTCTAATACTTTATATGATAAGAAATCTTCTTCATTCAAACCTATTTTCTTCATTCTTAAATCAGAAATCTTTTTTTCCATCTGGTCTTCACTCATGTGACCATAAAAGATTCCTTCTTCATTTTTAGATATCCAATTAGCATCTACTAAGCTATTGATTAAACTTTTTGCTCTATCAGCATCTTCGCCTTTAATTACTTTAGTTCTATTATTATTAGAGTTAACCTCACCAGCTTTTATTCTCATCTTAACCATAGATGATATCATAGAATTGATTTGCAATTCCTCAGCTGTAGCTTCTTCTTTTTGTTTATCATTCATGTTAGATTTATCTAACTCTATTCTAATATCAGCATCAGGATGAACTTGTTCTCCTATAAGATTGTTTAATGCAGAGTTTAGATTTAACGATGCGCTATCATCTCTATCTGGGTCTAAATTATTAGAGAACATTCTAAACAACCTATTACCAACAGATAATCTAGAAAAGTTAGATATCATATCAATAGATGGGTCATTATAAAGATTACCTGGATATTCAACCATATCCATATCTCCATAAAATTCAGATTTTATCTTATCTACTCTTTGTTTTACATTTGCTTGTAACTCAGTAAACTTAGCTTGGTCTAATTTAGATAAGTCTATAGTTTCTGTTTTATCAGCTGTACCTACCCATTTATTAGATATTGCAACATTTATAAGATTCTTTACATAATTAGCATACTGATTATCTGATTTTGTTAATACTATATTTGGTATGATAATTTTATTTGTAGCTAAATCTCCAGATGATACGTCTTTTTCTACATTTATTTCAGCTAATTGTAAGAACTCATTTATTGTTTGCAAATGAGAATCTTTATTTTGTTCCATTATAGGCTTATTGAAATCTTCATAGAATTCACTAAACTGATTATTATCAATATATTCACCTATTTTCTTACCTGTAGCTGTCATCTCAATGTCTTTTATAGCATTGTAATATTGCTCTATCTGATTATTTGTTAATGAATAAACATTAGGTATTTTACTATCAGGTATTAAATTGTTTACATCTTCTTTTTGTTGCTTTTTATCTTCACTCTCTGCTTGTAGTACATCTGGACCATATATTTTAGATACAACATCAAATAAGAATTCTCTTTTTGCTCTTTGTTCTGTTGTTAGATTTAAAGCATCGTTAGAATCTTTATCATTTGGATTTATTACTACACTTTTAATAGCATTGATAATATTAGAATTATCTGTAGATGTCTTTCTTGACGAGTAGTTAAATTTTAAATACCTATCATATAAAGCCATTCCTTCGGATTTCTCCATTAAATCAGACGAATCTGCTCCAAACATTCTCATCATTGCATATTTAGCGTCTATGCCATTTTCATATCTGTATTTAACATTAGACTTACCATCCATTCCAACTCTATTAATAGGGTCATATGCTCTCATAGCCATGAAGCCACCTACTAACATATCTGTTAATGAAGACGCATCATTAAATTGTTCAAAGAATCCTAATGAATCATCACTAAAGCTATTATAAGTTGCAGTCAATAACATATCTGCTATACCTCTAGGAATACTTTTAATAACAGATGATTTAGTTTCGCTTAATAACATTCTAACTAAATCTTTTCTGTTAGATTCAAAATTTGTTTCAAGCCAATCAACTAAATCTTTCTTTGTGCTACCTGTCATTATCTCTGATTTGCTCATTCCTTTTGGACTAGTTTTTGCGAATGAAGAAAATAAAGAAACAGTTTGTCTTAATTTTCCTAATGAAATATTATTTATATCTTCTGTAGATATATTACCAGCTTCTCTTTTAGTTTTTTCAACTATATCATCATAATATTTAGACCAATCTCTTTTCCTGCCAACATTCTTCATTAATAAATCTTTCATCAATGTAGTATTTTTAGCAATCTTACCGCCAGGAATAATATCTGCAATACTCATCATTCCCATGAATGAAGAAGAGTCTTTTACAGATTTTATAAAGTTGTATTCCTCCACATCTTGATTTAGATTCAAAGACGAGTTAGCTAATTGCCTAACTGAATTTTGAACAAAATCATAAGCTATCATAGATACTGCTGAATCTGCAGCCCTAACAGTAGCACCAACAGAAGTCTTAGCAGCCCACATTAAAGACTTAGGTATTAAAGATAAATCTGAAAAGTCTTTATTTAATCCCATGTAACTTTCTAATGGATTCCTAATAAGGTCTTCCATATTATCTACAAACTTCCCTTCTTTACCAGCTTTTCTCATCATACTAACAGTATTCTCTGCTATATCATCAATCATTTGAGCAGAACCTTTTGTTAACTGAACACCAGTTCTTGTAACATTCTCAGCTAATTCCTTTTGCAGATTAATCTTTATAGTAGAGCGAAATGCTGATTCAAAATTTAATATATCATCTGCTGATGATTTATAAATAGAATTATATACAGGATTACTAAATATTCCAGACTTACCGTATTGTTTAACAGTTTTAGCAACAGAAGAAGCTATTAATCCTGTATCATAAATATTTCCACCTTTAACTGACATTCTAGTAGCTATTTCTACTGCATTAGTTCCAACTTCTTTAGCAACTTTAGATAATCTTCCTGCTCCTATCATTCCATATTGAGCAGCTTTAACTCCTTTGCTTATAAAACCAAATGGAACAAAGAATCCTAAAGCATTACCAACAGCACTACCTATCCTACCAGCTGTAGATGCGTTTTCTATTGGCTTAATACCAAGAATATCAAAAACTGCTCCATAAGAAGACTCTGGAGAAGAATATTCATCTTGTATAGTAGTAGTTTTATTAGCTTCCATAATCATTGATGGAACGCCAAATAATGCACTATCTACTATACCAAATGCTGAGTTGGTTAATAAATCTCTAGCATTAGTAAGAAAACTTGTTTCTTTCTGTTCAGTTTGTCTCCTAAGGAATGGGTCAAAACCACCGAAGTTTTCGTATAATGATCTATTATTTTCTAATGCCATTTTAAAATCCTAAGCTTTCTTTTACTTTAGTTATTCTTTTTAATGCTATTTTATTAGATAAATTTTCAGCTAAAGCTAAAATACCATCTTTTTTTCTTGATGCAACAAGTTTATTATTTTTGTTTATCATAGATTCGTAATACTTAATAGCTTCTTCTATTTTTTCTTTTGTAAATTTATTTGGGTTCATAGACACGTTATACTCAGAAAAGTCTACATATCTTAATTTTTTTTGATTGTTTTTATTAACGTTAGAATTAATAGGCGGCAACGCAGAAGTTGATTCTTTACTTACTTTTTGTTGAACATTTGAATTTTCATTAGTATTCATAATTTCTTTATTGTCAATTAAAGAAGATGTTGTTTTCTCTGAATTTAATGGAGTTCTTTTTGAAAATCTAACTTGAAAAGCATTTAATAAAGCCTGTACATTATCTTTATTAGATTGAGTTGTTGCTCCTTGTTTAATGATATCTTTATCAAACATCTCTTTTAAGTTTGCAATATTCTTATAAAGAATCAACCTAGAAACAGGGTCTGCTCCACTCAATGGATTAGTCATTAAAGCTATTATCTTAGCAGCAGATGTGGCTTCAGGTTTACTTACACTATTTTTATTCATCATCTCGTATGCTTTATTTATTATACTATCTCCACTTTCAGACCAATCATCTATTAATTTAATCTCTTTCCCAAATAAATCTAGCATTAAACCTGCAGGGTCATTACTCTCAAGAGATTTTGCTATTTCATCCATGTATGTTTTAATCTCTGATGATATAATTTTATGAAGTTCAATTTGTCTTTTATTCATATTATAATTAGGTTCAATATCAAGTATGGCTTTTGCAGATGAATTTGAAGCATTTTGAAATATTATATTTCTTAATTGTAATTTTCTGTCTATTTCTTTTCTAATACTAGATGCGTTTTCTGGATTATTTTGCAATTGAGCTCGCTCTATAGCAGTTGATAAATCATTAGACGCATTAATATTAAATAATCTTTGAGATAGTATTTTATTTTCTTCTGTTTTAGCAAGATTTAATTCCCTAGCCATTGATAATGTATTTTGTTGAGAAGCCAAATTCATTTGAAGAGCAGTGTTTTTATTGCTTAATTCTATACTTTCCATATTCAATACTGTTAGCTTTTCATTAAGTCTTTCTTTAATATCTTTAGCTCCAGCTGCTATGCCTTTTAGGTATGAAGATTCGTCATATCTATCTTTATCAATTTTATTAACTATATACTCTTTTTCACCTTTTGTATTAAGATTATATACAGAACCATCTTCATTAATATGTAAATCAGAATATGTTCCTAACATAGAAGCTTTCTCTAATGGTAGTTGCTTACCTGCCGCTAGTCCTGAATAGAATGATTCTTCTCTTAAGGCTAATTTATCACCTTGTTCTTTATAATCTGCAGCTAATGCTGAAGCAGTCTGAACTTGATTATATAATGAATTAGATATACCTTCAAATACTTCTTTAACTCCTTCAGATTGTTCAACTCTTGTATTTAATCCAAACTGAGCAATTCTGTCTTGTATTTTTAATACTCTATCTAATGAAATATCTGCTTGACGTTGCATTGTTTGAGCCTTCATTTGATAGGCTTCTTTCTCATTTTGAATTTGAGTTAAATCTCTTTGATGAGACCTGTTTAAAGATGCTTCTTCTTCTTGTGATTTATTCTGAAGAATCATTCCTAAGGTTCTAATTGAATCGCCAAGTCCTGTTTGTATAGCCATATTACATTTCCATGTTTTCTTTTAAAATTGAATTTTCTTCTTCTGCTTTGTAAAAATTATTTTTTGTTGAATTATTAAATTATTTTTATAAATAATTTTTATTCATTTTAATTGAATTTAGTAGTTTTACTAATTCTTCTATATTATCCTTTTTTATATCAACATTATCAGGAAGTAAACCTTGTCTCTTTCTTTCAGTTGCATAATCTTTAAGAGTTTCTAATTGGTCTACAGTATATCCTTTATTTTTCTTCCATTCCATGTTATCTTTAGCGTAACTATTCATATCTTTTACATATTCTAATTTTGGATTTTCTTTTATAATTTTATCTATTTCTTTTTTAAAAGATGATTTTTTTCTTATCTGGTCAATAGATTCTTGGAATGAGAATTGGTCTATAGCATTAGTAGCTAAATTAGATAAATTATCTTGCTTTTGATATAAAGATAAGTCTTGGGATGAAAGAAATTTCATATCATTATTGCTAATTCTTCCTAATGATAAATCAGACATTAACTCAGAACCTAATGTTAATGCAGGAGTCCAATTCTTAACAGTCTCAGGATTAACTTTATTAGAATATTGCAATCCTGCTCCAATAGCAGAGCCTGCTGTATTTATTGCTTTAGACTGAAACTCTTTTTCAAATAAAAGTCTTTGAGCATTATCTTTGGCAATAGCTTGTTTTTTTGCTAAATTAACTCTCTGTTCTTCTACGTTCATTAATGAAGACTTAACATTGTTAATCCTTCTAAATGCTCCTAATGCTTTTCCGTAAACTGCTTTATTACTCATAATAATATTAAATTTTGATTTTAAAGCCCTTAAAATTTTAAGCCTTATTGTGATACCTTTTTTGCTCCTTAAAGCCTAGAAACCACGTTAGAAGCTCTAATTTTAAATCTTTTATCCAAACTTATAGGAATATTCCAATTCCTTTGAACGTATTCTATTCTGCCTTAACATATCATCAAATTGAGATTGCATATCATTGATACCTCTATTTACTTGAAATGATTTAGCATTAAATGCGTTTGTTGCATTTGCTTTCTCTTTCATAAATACATCATTAACAAATCCTGAATCATTGAAATTGTTAGCAGATGTCATTTTATCTCTATTCGTAAACAGAGAATCCATTTGAGTTTGAAACTCATTAGTAACTCCTGTCATTTCAGCATCTCTAATAGCATTAAAATCAGGTCGTTCCATGTTATTAGCTTCTTCTAAAAGACCTTTTATGTTTTGGTCGAAGTAGTTAGATTTTAATCTTTTTTGCTTTTTATATTCTTGTTTTTGCTGATAAGAATCATACAAATCTAATAACATTTTACCACCTGTTAGTGCAGCAAGCAATGCGCTCATTATACTTTCTCCATTTGAATTTTATACCAAATACCTTCATGTTTTCTATACATGAATAATGTTCCAGATTTTTTTACAAATCTTTGCTCTCCATCACTGCCTTCATTTTTAGAAGGCTGAGATGAATTAGCTGTTTTCTTTTGACTTAATGGTCCAGACATTTTATAATACAGAATATGTTATAGTCTGTACTCCACCTATATTTGATATTACAACAGAAGGCTCATGAGTATAATATGATTCAAAAATAGATTTAAAATAAGTGTATTCTATTTCTATTGATGTTGCAGTTTTTGTTAATGTATATATTCCAGATGTTGATGGAAATCTATTTATAACTTGTTCAATAGTATCAGAAACAACAAGAGTGGAATTTGTTATAATTGTGCTTCCATTTAAAGATATGGTTCCACTAAGCTCATCTATAGGAGATACTGATGAAAAACTTATTAAAACTAAAATAGTTTTATTTATATTCATTATCGAATCAAGCGGAAGTTCATTTAATTTTGTTATTAATGATGTTTTTGCATCATCAAACGATTGTTCGTCTTGAAATGTTTCAGATACCGTAAGAGTAAATGTGCCTTTTTTAGACTTGTTGTTGAATAAATAATTAAATTTCATTTTGGTAATTTCCTTCTGTATATAATTGATATGTCGTTTATTTCTATTGTTATAATGCCTGACATTTTTATTTGAACAGTATAACAAGTTAAAGATGAAGGTAAATCAAATAGTATTAAATTTCCTTCAACAACAGTTCCTGTAATTTCAGTATAATCATTAGTATCATCTAGTCTATAAGAGAAGTTTATTGCAGATGTGTATGTTCCACTGAAATGAACGTAAAATCTTCTTATCTTCTTTCTAACATGCGGCTGTCCAAAATCATACTTTTTAGTTTCTACTATGACTGAGCGTGTACTGTTTATTGATTCAGTATACTCGTGTATTTCTGATGATATAAACATTACA
>Ga0210027_1003163_pt1 | contig 13549 bp, 5 predicted proteins | sample CryGeymeta201510_FD_183978 | JGI IMG/M metagenome (GOLD analysis project Ga0210027, IMG submission 183978) | Groundwater microbial communities from Crystal Geyser aquifers in Utah, USA - Crystal Geyser metaG 2015-10 (SPAdes) (version 2) | ecosystem: Environmental > Aquatic > Deep subsurface >...
AATCAGGGAGGACGATATGCGAGACAGACACTCACAAATATTATTCAATGGTCTATTAGCTCACAAATATCAAAGGAACACAAAATTGGCGCTGGAATCGAAGGACGTTTTCATGCAATTTATAACCACAGTACAGAATTGGTGGATAAAGATCAAAATGATATTGATACAATAACCGGAGCTCCAATTTTTACGCCCTGGTATAATAACCTTGGTACTAAAGGCAATCAGGAATATACAAAATACCCGAAGGAATTAGCAGCTTACATTCAGGATAAAATGGAATACGACATTATGATTATAAATGCCGGACTACGTGTAGATTATTTTGACCCTAATTCTGAAGTGCCAGCTGATTTAAGAAATCCTTCGAATAATCCTGATTTCCCCGGCGCAGGACAAAGAACAAAAACTAAAGCTAAATATCAAATCAGTCCCCGGCTTGGGGTTTCTTTCCCGTTAACCGATCAAGGAATTATTCACTTTTCTTATGGACATTTTTTCCAGATACCGAGTTTTGAAAATCTCTTCATTAACTCAGATTACCTTGTAACACAATCATCCAGTCTTGAATGGCTTACCGGAAATCCCGATTTAAAGCCCCAAAAGACAATTATGTACGAAATCGGATTACAACAAATAATATTTCCCAATGTTTCTTTGAATACTTCGATCTATTATCGCGATATTAGAAATTTACTTGGTACTGAAATTCTTAATACATACGAAGGCGTTCGCTATGCCCGTTTTATAAATAGAGATTACGGAAACGTGCGTGGTTTTATTGTAACTCTTGAACGGAGATTTGTTGATTACTTTGGAGCCAAACTTGATTATACATATCAAATAGCCGAAGGGAATGCATCGGATCCGATGTCGAATTTCAACAACAACCAAACTAATCCTCCGATTGAAGCAAATAAAAAAGTTGTTCCTTTAAACTGGGATCAACGCTCTACTTTAAATCTTTCTCTTACTGTAGGACAGCCTGGTGACTGGAGTGTCGGATTGATCCTTGGTTATGGTTCTGGATTCCCTTACACTGAAAGCGAAAGAGTCTCCAACGGCGTACGTTTTGAAAATGGCGGGATCAAACCTCCTACTTATAATGTTGATCTTAGAGCAGAGAAAACATTTGATATTTACGGTGTAAAACTTAATACGTTTGTATTGGTCTATAATCTTCTTGATATAAAGAATGAATATGGAGTAGATGGAGCTTCTGGGCGGGCGAATGTTGATCTTTTTACCTATGAAGCCAGCCCAATTATCGGTCTAAATACAATTCAGGAATATTTGAATAACCCAACCTCCTTTTCAGCGCCACGTCAGATCAGATTTGGCATGCAATTCGGAATATAGGATAAACAGGAGACACTCTTATGAAAAACAAAATCACCCTTCTTCTTTTTCTGGTTTGCGGTTTAACCCTGTTTGCCCAGGTTGATCCGCAAGTACAATTATACAGAGATGACGAGAGAGGAAATTTTCGATATGAACGAGAAAGCATCATGGATGGAAATCTCGTTCGTACTCTTTTCAAAAACACAACCGAAATAGCTCACTGGCCCTATCAACCTTCCGGTGAATGGCCAAAAGGTTCTGGTCACCCCTACATTGATGGTATTACAGTACTTATAGCAGCACAAGTAACCGCCGCTAATGGACAAATTATTCATCCTGTTGAGGCAAGTTACCGCGAACAAATGGACTATGACAAAGTTAACGGTGAAATCTGGGGACTTGAACCTCTCCCTGGTTATTCTAATCCTTCTTCAACTAAAGCGGCTATGAGTATTGATAGTACTTCCTGGCCTGTATTTTGGCCTAAACCCACTTTCCTTTACAATTATGCTGATTCTGCTGCTGAAAAGTGGAACGGTCATTGGTACGGCTATTTTGGGCTTGACCAAAAAAACGCCGACTTTGAAACCTTTTTTGTTGTTGACGATAACCGCGATGGTGAATTTAGACGCGCTCCTTATAAGTATTTTCCGATTGCAGCCGATTCAACATGGGGTGGGCTTGGAATGCGTGTTGAGGTTAGAGGATTCCAATGGTCTCATGTTTTAGCTGAAGATATAATCTTCTGGCACTATGATATTGTAAATGTTTCTGATTTTGATTACGACAGCACTTGCTTTGGTTTTTATTCCGATCCGGGTGTCGGCGGGCCAAGCAGCGGCGGTGATGACGTTCGTTATGATAAATATTTAGATTTAACTTATGCTTGGGATTCCCAAGGGAAAGGTCAACCGGGAGGGTGGGAAACTGGTTATTATGGATACGCTTATCTTGAAAGTCCCGGTAATTCTACAAACGGGATTGATGATGATGAAGATGGAATGACAGATGAAAAGCGCGATAATGGAATAGATGACGATCATGATTGGATCACTTTTTTGGATTTAAACAATGATGGAAAATGGGATCCCTTAACTGAGGCAGTAAATAATGACGTTGGAATGGATGGGGTTGGACCTTTCGATCCTCAATATACTGGACCGGATGAAGGTGAAGGTGATGGAGTTCCTACAAAAGGCGAACCAAATTTTGATAAAACCGATAAAGATGAATCAGATCAGATTGGTTTGAACGCAGTCTCTTTGGTAGAACTTGCTGTAACACCGAGCAATCCGTGGCCTAATAACGATGAAACTGTCTGGAAAAAAATGTTAGAAGGTTTTGCCGATACTACTATTCATAATACGAATGTAAATATTGTATTCTCATCCGGTCCTTTTCCTCTTAAAAAAGGATTGAGAGAACGGTACTCAATGGCATTAGTTTTTGGAAGCAATAAAGACGATATGATTTTCAATAAAGTTACGGTTCAACAAATTTATAATGCTAATTATAACTTTGCAAAACCGCCTATTACACCAAAGTTAACAGCAATTACCGGTGATAAAAAAGTATTCCTCTATTGGGATAAAAAAGCTGAAGAATCAAGAGACCCGTTTTTAGGATATGAACAAAACGATCCGTCACTAGGGTATAAAAAAGACTTTGAGGGGTATCTCATTTATAAAAGTAGAGAACCTGAATTTCAGGATATCAAAATAGTAACCGATTCAAAAGGTGAACCGAAATTCTGGAAACCTATTGCTCAATTTGATAAAATTGACAATATTTTTGGTCCTGACCCTGTCGGTATAAACGGCGCCCGGTTTTGGAGAGGTTCGGAAAATGGATTGCAAAATACATTTGTTGATACAGATGTGAAAAATGGAGAAACCTATTATTATGCCGCCGTTTCGTATGATATGGGGGACCCGGCTTTCGGTACTGCAGGCTTACAACCAACGGAATGTACAAAAATTATCTCTGTAGATTATGCCGGTAATCTCCAATTTGTTGATGTTAACTGCGCCGTAGTTACTCCGAATGCGCCGGTAGCCGGATATGTATCTCCTCAAATTGAAGGAAATCTGGAACAAGTGAGTTCGGGAATTGGGACAGGTTCTTTGAAAGTGAATGTGCTAAATGCAGCAGGTGTATTAAACGGTGCCGTTTATTTGGTTAAATTTAATTCGGATTCTCTTCTATACAGTTATAAAACAAAATCCTACGACGTAATTCGCTCCTACCAGGGAGCTGATTCAACTATCGTCAGTGGTATAGATTATTCTACTTTTGGTGCAGATAAAATGAGTACTCCTTTTGATGGGATTTCTATCTCGGTAGTTAATGATACCAGTATTGCTCTTGATATTATTAAAACCGGTTGGGTTACAGGCAATTGTAATGCAAATATGATGCTTGTACAAGATACTTCCTCGGTTGGCGTTAGGTGGCCTGCGGATTATGAATTTGAATTTTATGATCATATTGTTGACACGACCGATCTTAAGGAAGGAGCTTATTCAATAGTGTTCATCAATTTTAAAATTAAAAACACTACAGAAGGGCGGTATGTTAAAATTGCGATGGCAGATCCTGATAAATCGGGTACCCTTACTATCGGTGATGAAGTCAAAATCATTGAATATAAGGGAACTAAGATCGCTATTCCGTGGAAATTGTTTTATTCCTTACCGTTGAGGGGGGGAGCTGTAGTTGATCCAGTTCCAGGTGACGTCTTTAGAATTGCAACCAAGCGCCCGTTTTATAAAAATGATCAATTTACGTTTACAACAAAACAAGCTTCCTTAAGTAATGAGAAAGCAAAAACTGACCTCGAAAAAATATCGGTTGTCCCAAATCCTTATTTAGGTGGAGCCTCATGGGAAAAAAGAAACTTAAACTTTACCGGTCGCGGTGAACGTAAAATTGATTTCATTAATCTTCCGGCAAAATGTGAAATAAGAATATATACGATGTCCGGTTATTTAGTGAAAACATTATCAAAAGATTCAGCTCCCGGAGACGGCGCTCTTTCATGGAATCTTGTCTCTGATGATGGAATGGATATAGCCTACGGCATTTACGTTTACCACGTCAAAGCGGAAGGTATCGGAGAACATATTGGCAAATTTGCGGTAATTAAATAAGGTGGAACTAACTATGAAAACATTAATAAAAATTACAGTTCTTTTATTCATTGTTGTTGGAAACACCTTTTCTCAATCTGTTAAAGATGTTTCAAAAAAGGGAACGGTTGCGGCTCCTTTCCTTTCGATTAGTCAAGGTGCAAGAGCCACGGCAATGGGCAGCGCTTTTGTTTCTCTTGCAGATGACGCAAGCGCAATTTATTGGAACCCTGCCGGATTGGCAAAACTACAAGGTACCGGGGTAATGTTTGACAGAACCTCATGGTTTGCAGACGTTAATTATAACTTCGTTGCAGGGTTTATTAATCTAGGTGAAATGGGAACCCTGGGGCTCAGTTTTACTTCTTCCGAATATGGCGATATGAAAGTTACCACTATTGATCGGCCGGAGGGAACGGGAGAACTTTTCTCCGCTACCGACGCGGTCTTTGCAGTATCTTATGCTATGAACCTGACCGATAATTTCGCAATTGGATTTACTCCCAAAATTGTTTACCAATCAATCTGGAAAATGAACGCCGCCGCTATTGCGGTAGACCTTGGCGTTCAATACGTTACTCCTTTTGATGGAATCATTTTAGCAATGTCTATTTCTAATTTCGGAACCAAGATGAAACTTGGAGGAACTTCAAATCTTCTTCTTGTTGACCTCGACCAAACAACATCCGGAAACAATGATAAAATTCCCGGAAATCTTCAAACAGAAGATTGGCCGCTGCCACTCAATTTCAGAGTTGGGCTTGGCTACAGTTTTCACATTGGCGAGGAAAACAAAGTTACGGTTGCGCTTGATGCATTGCACCCAAGTGACAATTATGAAAGTATAAACGCAGGCGCAGAATACGGATACAATGATTTTCTCTTCCTGCGAGGTGGATATAAATCATTATTTCTTGAAACGTCCGAAGAATCTTTTGCTCTGGGATTTGGTGTTAAGCAAGCGTTGTTAGACAATCTTGCCATCAAGTTTGATTATGCATTTCAAAAATTTGGCAGATTAACAAATATCCAGAAGTTTACGGTTGGGATTGCTTTTTAAATAAGGCTTATGAGACGCACCGTAGTAGTCAATAGTCAATAGTCAATAGTCAATAGTCAATAGTCATTGGTCATTGATTTGTTTTTCAAGTTACTGACTACTGACCAATGACTACTTCAATAAAGTGCGTCTCTTTTTATCTTTTTTTTAATACAAAAAGGTTCTTTTTAATAAAGTTATTGTTCCAACATTCATCAATCAACTGATTTTCTAATTTTTTTCCTGATTGCAGTTAAATATTCAGGTGGTGGAAAAAGAGGAATGATTTTAATGAACAGTTCTGTGTTTAAGATATGCAAAAACTTTGTCTAAAAATATTAATACTGTTTATCCTCTTCTTCACCTACGGAGAATTGACCACCGCGCAATTCCGTTCTTTTGCGTTTGAGCGGCTTACTATTGAAGACGGATTATCCAACAATTCCATTAATTGTATATTACAAACCAGAGACGGGTTTTTGTGGATCGCTACAAAAGATGGGCTGAACCGTTATGACGGGCAATCGTTTAAAATATTTAAAAACATTCCGCTGGATTCAACTTCTCTGCCGGAAAATTATGTGATGAGCTTGCTGGAAAGTCGCGACGGGACGCTTTGGGTTGGCACTTGGGGCGGGGGGGTATGTAAATATAATTCAATGTATGAAACATTTATGCGGAGTGATTCACCTTCCCCATTAGATGATTATATTCAATGCCTTTTTGAAGACAATCAAAATAATATTTGGTACGGAACAACAACCGGCGGTCTTAATAAATTGAATCGAAAGATGGGTAACATTCATTCTTACAATAAGAAGCCCAGCAGCAAAATGCAGTTTCCAGCGGATAATATTACCTTTATTACCGAAGATAAAAAAGGATTTTTGTGGATGGGTACTTGGAACGATGGATTGATCCAATTCAATCCGCAGAAGGAAACCTTTAAACAATTTACACACGATGTTTCGAACATTCACTCGATTGCCAACAATGGTGTCTGGCATCTTTTAAATGATGATGAAAAATATCTTTGGTTGTCAACTTTTTCCGGAGTTGATTTATTAAATTTAAATACGTTTGAAATTACTCACCAGCCAAATTTTTCCACTGAAGAAAAAAGTCATTTGACCACCCCTATCAGACAAATACTGAAAGACCATTTTGGTAAATATTGGATTGGGACGTATGACTATCGCGGATTATTTTATTATGATAAATTCCCAGATAAAAAACAGCTTAATGGAAACGTGCTTAGTGCGTTTCTTAATGAAGAAGACAATCCTAAGTCTCTCTCCTCAAACCGTATCCGTTGGATGTATGAAGACCGAAACTTTAACATTTGGATTGGTACGGAAGACGGCTTGAACGAACTTCCCGCTACAAAATCGTTTGTTCAATACAGACGTTTTCCCCTACGAAAATCAAGTCTTGGAGGTAATGTTGTCAGCAGTATTTGTGAGGGAAAAAATAATTCTTTATGGGTTGGTTTTGGAGGCGGAGGATTTGATAAGATTGATCTTAACACCAACGCTATTTCACATTTTAATCATTACTCGGATCAACAACACGGCTTGTCAAATTATGATGTTGTTACCATCTACGAAGATAAAAAAGGATCTGTTTGGATCGGAACAAGATATGGAGGGCTGAATCTTTTTAATCCGCAAACCGAAAAATTTAAACACTATCTGAACGACTTAAAAAATCCGAACAGCATAATTTCAAATTGGGTGCAGCAAATTTTGGAAACCCGGCGCGGGCAATTACTAATCGGGACAAATGACGGTCTGCAAATATTTGATCGCGAAAAAGAATTATTCACTTCTTACAATCCGGTTATAAAAAATGATTCCAATTCTTTTCCGTTGACACTTTCAGTAAATGCTTTGTTTGAAGATAGAGAGGAAAATCTTTGGATCGGAACCTGGCTTGAGGGACTGTTTCGTTATTCGCCGAACGAGCAAAAATTATATCATTATGTTCCCGATGTTAGAAATCCTTTTAGTTTAAGCTCAAGTAAAGTTACAACAATCATTCAAGATTCAAAAGGATTTATTTGGGTGGGAACTCACAGTGGTGGTGTTAATAAGTTTGACAAAAAAACAGGTAAGTTTTATCATTTCTCTACGTATAACGGACTTCCGAATGATGTGGTCTTCGGTGTTCAAGAAGACAAAGGCGGCAATTTGTGGGTGAGCACTTTAAATGGACTGGCAAAGTACTCGCCTATTTCAAACACTTTCCGGGTTTATGATGTGTTTGACGGACTCGTCCATAATCAATTTAATTGGCGTGCTAGTTACAAAAGTAAATCGGGCAAAATGTACTTCGGTGGAATAAATGGGTTTGTCGCCTTTTATCCTGATTCAATTGTTGTTGATACAATCATTTCTCCTGTTGCGTTCACCTCTTTTAGAGTCTTTGATAAAGAAGCCGCACTTCCGAAAGCGCTCGCTTCAACCAAAGAAATTGTTTTACAGTATGATCAAAATTTTATTTCAATTGAATATGCTGCATTGGACTTTTCGCCAAATCAAAAGCATAACTTTGCTTATATGTTGAAAGGAGTTGATCCAGTTTGGGTGAATGCCGGCAGGCGCACTACTGCCTTCTATACCGATCTTCAGAACGGCAAATATACTTTTTTTGTTAAGGCAAGTAATGCTGATAATGTTTGGAGTGAGCCAATTTCACTTTCAATTATTGTGCTTCCGGCATGGTGGATGACATGGTGGTTCCGCCTGATGGTGATTGTCGTAGTTATTCTCTTCGGAATTTTGATTTATGAGTATCGTGTGAATCAGTTGCTAAAAATTGAACGAATACGTTATGATATTGCAAGTGATTTACATGATGAAATTGGAAGTAACCTAAGCAGCATTAGTGTAGATGGCCAAATGTTGCTGCGAAGTAATACGCTTAATCAAATTGAGCGCGAACTCTCTTCGGATATTAGTAAAACCGCTATGGAAACAATTGATGCGATGAGAGATATTATCTGGTTCATCAATCCTAAAAACGACGCCGGCGAAGATATAATATTTAAGATGAAAGAAACCGCAGCAAAATTATTAGTCGGGTTAGAATGGTCGTTCAACTCTTCGCCCGGAATTAGGTTAGACCTGTTCAGCCTTGAAGTTAGGCGAAATATTTTTTTAATCTATAAAGAAGTATTAACAAATGTTATTCGTCATTCAGCTGCTAAAAAATGTTCCATTAATCTTTTAAAAGAACCTAATATTCTGAAAATCATAATTCAAGACGACGGGAAAGGTTTTGATATTGAGAAGGTTAAAAAGAATTATGGATTATTGAGCATCCAAAAACGGGCTGATAATATTAAAGCGGCATTGGAAGTGACGAGTAAATTGGGAAATGGAACGCTGGTTATTTTGAAAGTTTTAACGAAGTAGAATATATGAAATACAATAATTCGTTTTATTCTCAAATGATGCAAGAAATGCCACGAACGTGGTATAGTGAAACTAATTTCAATAAATTAATTTAAAGTGTTTTCTTAATTGAAAAAAGAAAAAGTCACGGACAAAAACATTATAAATATTTGGCTCGTTGAAGATAATCTTCGCTACCGTAAATCAATGGCCGGAATGATTAACTCAACCGAAGGGATGCGCTGTTCGCAAGCGTTTCTTTCGTGTGAAGAAGCGTTCTCTTTGTTTTCAAAAGAAGCTTTACCCGATGTGATCTTGTTGGATATCGGGTTACCGGGGATGAGCGGTATTCAAGGTATAGAAAAATTTAAAGAGCTTTCACCCTCAACTCTCATTATCATTCTTACAGTGTATGACGACAATGACAAAGTATTTAATGCTTTGTGTGCTGGAGCGTCGGGTTATTTATTAAAAGATTCGCCTCCTGAAAAAGTAATCGAAGCGATCAAGGAAGTTCTTGCCGGCGGCGCTCCGATGAACATGCAGATTGCTCATAAAGTGTTAGGAATGTTCGCTCAGTTTAAACCTAAAAAAGCGGATTACGGATTATCAGACCGCGAAAAGGAAATTTTGCACTATATGGTAGCAGGTTTAACGAAACAACAAATTGCCGATAAATTGTTTCTTAGTTTCCATACGGTTAACACGCACTTAAAAAATATCTACATCAAACTTCACGTAAACACACGTTCTGGGGCGGTCTCAAAAGTTTATGAAGAACATTTGTTGTAGCGCTTTTCATAATCATTTTAACAAAAACTAAATCTGCCACTGCCTTTTCTTAGAGACTGTATTATCCCATGGAACGCTCTCAGATCCCTTTGATGGCAACCTTCCTTCAGATCACTATCCGTCGCTGGCAGAAATTATTTTTAATCTCGCTGTAGAGTCATATCTTTTAAATTTCCTTCAAGATACCACGAACGTGCTATTGCGATACTTAGTTCGACAATATAATTTATTCATACCGAAAAATAAAAATTTTATGGATAAGGAAATTCTGTAAACTCCTAACCTGGTAGAACTAAAACTAAAGAGTTAGCATTCGGCAGGAAGCGGTACGCAATGGCAACATTTGCTTTTATTCATTCGATCATTTTACATACTGCCAAGTTATTTTGTCCTGAAAATATTCTTGCCGGTTTGATAGGTTCATAGTGGCGGATTTACTGCTAACTAATGACTGACTTAAAGTAAGAATTTGATGGAAGTTTACAGTGATATTTTTTTAAAATTGACACGTTCAACTAATACGGTATTTACAAACATGAAGGTTTTATTAATTCATATCAATTCACAAATAATTTCATAACACAAAGGATTAATTTTATGAAAAAGATTATGTTACTTTTTGTCGCTTGTATGGTGATGGCGGTTCCGATGAAAGCTCAAGATACGACACCGCCTGTTGTTTCTTATGCTACGACATTTGGAGCTGCAAGCACGGTGGTTGTTCAATTCAGCGAGAAAGTTGATGCTGTTACCGCATCCACAAAAACCAACTATACGATTAATAATGGGGTTACGGTATTAGATGTAAATCTGGCGTTGGGTCAGAAGAGCGTCATTCTTTCGACCACAAACATGAATGATGCCTCCTACGATCTTACGGTAATAAATGTTCAAGATACAGCGGCAAATGTGATAGCAGACAGCATTATTAGTTTTGATCAAAAAAACTTCACATCGAACAATGTTGCGTACTACCAACTTGATTCCCTTGGATATCAAGAAGCTGATACGGTTGCCGGTATTGATACGGTAATCTACGATGCAACAGGCAAGGCTGAAAACAGAGGTATTGTGAAAAATGGCCCTGTTGTTTCTGAAGGCTTTTTCGGAAATGCATTGAGTTTTGACGGCGTTGATGATTACGTTCAATTTGATACGACATCATCATTTAACAGTCCGTCCAGTGCTGTTTCCGTTTCAGTATGGACAAAGTTAGAATATTTGCCGTCAGACATGGCGGCTGGTTTTATAGGAATTTTTGATTCTCAAGGTGACCAATATGTTCTGTATTTAGACAGAGGGGCTAAGGAATTGCGAATGAAAGTTGCTACATCCGGTGGTGCGGCTCGCCCTGGTATACCAGAGTCGGCTTTAAAAACAGGAGTATGGATTAATGTTGTTGGTGTGTATGATGGCGCCTACGCAAAGATCTATTTAAATGGTGTGATGCAAGGGATCCTTCCACTTACGGGCACAGTGAATAAGGGTCAAGCGGCGTACTTAGGGAAAAACGGTAACGCGGGACCGCCTTACTTTATGGGTAGTATAGATAATGTTCAAGTTTTTAATAAAGCATTAAGTGTATCAGAGATTGTTGACATGATGCCTCCTGGTTTACGACCGGATACTACGTTGGAAGATAAAACTCCTCCGGCATTAGTCACCGGTGTAAATGTACTCAAAACTTCTCCCTACGTGAATACCATTATTTGGAATGATGTACCGAACGAAGCCCGTTCGGTGTATAACGTTTACTATAGTAAGGAACCATTTACTAAAATTTCCGACCAGGGAGTCTCACAACTTCCGCCGTATGATATAAAATTGGGCACACAAACGGCAATACACATATTGCGTTCGCCTATTACCGATCAGGATGTATCATATTATTATGGTGTCACTGCGAGGGATTCAGTTTACAATACAAATCAACCCGCAGTTGCCGGACCACTTACCAATATAGGAAAAGGAACTCCGGTCATTGCAACAACGCTCCCAAATTTTACAGCAGATGGTTCACTAAGCGAATGGACAGCCGCAGGAGTTCAACCATTTATCATCAATCCATTTAGAACGGAGCCGCTTAGCGCGCACATCGTGGGCAATGCTGCTAGTGTTGCTGATAGTAATGACCTTTCAGCAAAAGCATATCTTGCAATGGATGAGAATAATCTTTATGTAGCATTCGATGTCGTTGATGATACGGTTTCTGTTGATACCTCTACGGGGAATGCTACCTGGGCACAAGATTCTCCGGACTTGAATATCGGTTTGTATGACTCGCAAGGTGGAATTCACTCAGGGTATCATCGCGGCGCAGAACCGGATCACATGTTTCGTTTTTCATTAAACCGTATAAACAATGATCATAACGGAACATTTTTTATGTATCCCGGAGCGGATTATATATTTAAGAAAAAAACATTAACGCCCGGTTATATCGTTGAAGCAAGGATGCCGTTTGCCCTGCTTGCCTCATTATATTCCGGTGATTCTTTGTTTGTTCCTAAAATTGGTATGACCATTCCTATTGACTTCTCTCTCAATGATCGCGATGGAAAAACCGGTCCATATGCCCGGGAAGGACTTGTTGCTTACTCATATTTGAACAATAACAGCTCATATCAAAATCAGTATAACTGGGCATACACATGGTATGGATCAGGACCTTCCGGTGTTCAACAAGACGACGCAATACCAAGAACATTTGAGTTGTCGCAAAACTATCCGAATCCATTTAATCCGACTACGAAGATTAAATATAGCATTCCGGAAGCGGGAAAGGTTAGCTTAAAATTGTTTGATATTCTCGGACGTGAAGTGATGACTGTTCTGGATCAGTTCCAAGTAGCGGGTTCCTATACAGCAACGCTCGATGCGTCGAAACTTGCAACGGGTGTGTATATGTATAAACTTGAATCCGGTTCGTTCCGTTCTGTAAAGAAAATGATTTTATTAAAATAGTGCCAAGCAAATCTTGGACTATTTTAATTGGGTGAGTCTCGAAATTTCCTCGGGATAAGTCTCAATCGTGGTAAAACTCAAAGCCACGCAGCGAGAAGCCGCCCGCCAATTGGCGGGTAAGCGGCTTGACAAAGTAATGAATCCTCCGACAAAATCGGGGAGAAAGGATGTGACGCAAAAGACCGGGTTGTAACGAGAGTGAACACAGAGGTCGCCTCGTAAAGATCGAAAACAGAGACACCTAAGGGTTGTTAAAATGTACGAGACGTTATTTTATGAGCGAAGTCAGCATTGTATGACTGAGAATAGAGTGGGTCATACAACATCTTCGGGGTATTAGTGATGACACGGTTGGACAGAGAGTTCAGAAACTTGGGATACCCTCGCCAGCAGAAAAGACTTATCCTATAAGGTAACGAAAAGGATAAGAGTTGGCAGGGAGGCAGATGAGACCATAGTACTGAGGATGATAGTGTAAGATAACACTATCGTAAGGAAGAGTCTCAACTGAATAATAGCTTACGAAAAGAAGACGAAGTATGTATTGCGAAAGCTATCAAACATACAAGTTCAGGAAACTTAGTGTAAGCAGTCCCGATAACAAATTGGGATATGTATTCAGGAAAGCTGTATGAGGGAAAACCTCGCGTACGGTTTGACGAAGGGGGGGCAAGGGAAACATGTTGGTAACAACAATGAGCCCTTGTCCCACTCTACAGTCTGATGTATAGTTAGTAGCAAACATTTTTAATATTTAATTGTAATGAGTTTCAAATGAAAAATGAGAAATCTAAATATCAATTGATTTTACTTTTGCTGTTATTAATATTTATCATACCATCCAATTCCCATGCACAAAAATTTGAAAATCTTGTTCTAACTCCACC
>Ga0210027_1003165_pt1 | contig 13538 bp, 12 predicted proteins | sample CryGeymeta201510_FD_183978 | JGI IMG/M metagenome (GOLD analysis project Ga0210027, IMG submission 183978) | Groundwater microbial communities from Crystal Geyser aquifers in Utah, USA - Crystal Geyser metaG 2015-10 (SPAdes) (version 2) | ecosystem: Environmental > Aquatic > Deep subsurface >...
ATAGGGGATATTGACTTGCAGGGTCTTCTGCCGACGTGACAGCGTGCTGAAATCGGGCACGGCCCAGTCCAGCCCACTCAACCGGAGCAGGCTCTCGACAAACCCTGTCGTCTGCCTGAGCGCCATTCCGAACAGCACCTTCATCGTCAGGCAGGTCTGGATCGCGTTCGTCGGGAAAACAGTCCCCCGGACTGTTTTCTGATCCGCCTGGCCACTGTAGTCGGGCTGCCGGCCGCGTTTACCGGTCGGCGCAGCCTCCCAGATCATAGCGGGATCAAACCAGGTCGTCAGCGAGCCGCGGCGCTTGAGCGCTTCGTTGTAGGCGGGCCAGTTCCTGGTCTTGTAGGTGGGGCGTGTGGGTTTGCTCATGCCGCCCAGCTACCACACTGGATTCACAAGGTGAATCCCTTATGGGATTTGTGCAACAGAGCCATTCCGATCATGTCAGTTCCCTGCGTATCTGGCGGGCGCGCCAGCAGCTTGCGGAAACCACACGGCCTGTGACCGGCATCTGCTTTGAAGCCGGGTTCAACAACATCTCGAATTTCAACCGGGTTTTCCTGCGGGCCGCGGGGATGACGCCGTCGCAGTATCGAAGGGCAGCCCGCCAGCGCAGCAGCGGCCCTTCGGGGTTCTTGGCCTGACGCGACCAATCGATGCTGCTCCAGCGCGTCTACCGAGCTTTTTTGACCTGATCGATCGCTGCGGAGACAACGTTTCCCAGCCCAAAGCCAAAGCGCCCCTGCAGGTGTTTCAGCGGTGCCGATGCGCCAAAGCTGCGCATCCCGATGATTTTTCCGCCTATGCCGGTATAGCTGGCCCAGCCGAAGGGCGTACCCATTTCTACCGCCACCCGCGCGGTGACATCAGGTGGCAGCACCGCATCCTTGTAGGCTTGGTCCTGCCGTTCGAAAAGTTCCCACGACGGCATGCTGACCACGCGCGCGGCGATACCTTGGGCCTTCAGCTGCTCGTAGGCGGCGACGCAAAGCGAAACCTCGCTGCCGGTGGACATCAGCAGCACATCGGGCGTGCCATTGTCGGCATCAGCCAGCACATAAGCCCCCTTGGCGACACCGGCAGCCGGGGCATAAAGGGCGCGGTCCAGCGTGGGCAGGTCTTGCCGCGACAGGATCAGCGCCACGGGTTGATGGCGCAATTGCATGATGACACGCCATGCCTCAACCACCTCGTTGGCGTCGGCGGGACGCAGCACGATCAGACCGGGGATGGCCCGCAGCGAGGCTATCTGCTCGATCGGCTGATGGGTCGGGCCATCTTCGCCGACGCCAATGGAATCATGGGTAAAGACGTGGATGGTCGGAATTTCCATCAGCGCGCCAAGGCGGATTGACGGGCGGGCATAGTCGCTGAAAATCAGGAAACCGGACCCATAGGGGCGGATGTTCGACAGCGACATGCCGTTCAAAACCGCGCTCATCGCATGTTCGCGCACACCGAAGTGAAAGTTGCGACCGGCGTAATTGTCTGCATCAAAGTCGCCAGCACCGTCGAAGGTCAACCGGGTGTTGGTCGAAGGCGCAAGGTCCGCCGAGCCGCCAATCAACCACGGCACCCGCTTTGCAAGTGTGTTCAACACCTTGCCCGAGGCAATGCGCCCCGCCATGCCCTTGGCGTCGGCGGGAAAGGGCGTCAGATCCTTGTCCCAATCGTCGGGCAACTGCCGGGCCTCGATGCGTTGCACCTGATCGGCAAGCTCGGGATATTGCGCCGCATAGGCCGCAAAGCTTTCGTCCCACGCTCTTCGCAACGTATTACCACGTTTGCCGATGCCGTCCTGAAACTGGGTGACGACCTCATCTGGCACCAGAAAGTGCGCGTCTTCGGGCCAGCCGTAAAAGCGTTTGGTCAGGCGCAGTTCTTCCTCGCCAAGCGGGCTGCCGTGGGCAGAGTAGCGGTCTTGTTTGTTCGGCGAGCCATAGCCGATGTGGCTGCCCACCGAGATAAATGTCGGGCGGTCGGTGGTTGCGCGGAACTGAGCGAACGCGCGGTCAAGCGCGTCAAGGTCATTGGCATCCGCCACCTTGATCACGTTCCAGCCATAGGCCTGAAACCGCGCGCAGACGTCTTCGCTGAACGCCAGATCGGTCGATCCTTCGATGGTGATCTTGTTGTCATCATAAACCCAGCACAGGTTCGACAGCTTGAGATGTCCGGCCAAGGACGCCGCTTCGCTCGACAGGCCTTCCATCATGCAGCCGTCGCCAGCGATGGCGTAGACATCATAGTCAAACATCTCAAACCCGGGCCGGTTGTAGGTTGCCGCCAGCCAGCGCTGCGAGATCGCCATGCCGACGCTGTTGGCAACGCCCTGCCCCAGCGGGCCGGTCGTCGTCTCAACGCCCGAGGTCCAGCGGTATTCGGGATGACCGGGACAGGCGCTGTCCAATTGGCGAAAATTCTTGATGGCGTCGAGGCTGACGGCAGGCTGTTCCAGCACCGCGCCCTCCGCATCGACCGCCTTGACGCCGGTCAGGTGCAGCAGGGAATACAGCAGCATCGATGCGTGTCCGACCGACAGCACAAAGCGGTCGCGGTTCGGCCAGACCGGTTGCGCTGGGTCATAGCGCAGGAACCGTTGCCAAAGGGTGTAGGCCACTGGGGCCAACCCCATCGGCGCCCCCGGATGACCCGAATTCGCCACCTGCACGGCGTCCATCGCCAGCGTCCGGATGGTGTTGATGGCGGTTTGGTCGGTCGTGATGGTCGGGCTCATTCGGGCCGCTCCTTTAAGAGCAGATGGGGTGGCTGGCGAAAGCCTTGGCGTTACAGCAGTTTCTGGCGCACAATTTCGCGCAGCTTGCCCAGATCCTTGGCAAAACCGCGGATGCCGCTGGCGAGCATTTCGGTGGCCATGGCATCCTCGTTGATCGCCCAGCGGAAGCTGCCCTCGTCCATGCCTACCGCTTCGACGGCGGTGAAACTGTCGGGTGACAGCGCCCGCGTAACCGTGCCTTCGCTGTCGCCAAGCTGTTGCAGCAGCGCGGGGCTGATGGTCAGGCGGTCACAGCCCGCCAGTGCCTCGATCTGACCGGTCGAGCGGAAGGAGGCCCCCATCACCACGGTCTTGATGCCATGCGCCTTGAAGTAGTTGTAAATCTCGCGCACCGACAGCACCCCGGGGTCTTCATCGGGGGTGAAGGTGCGGTTCAAAGACTTCGCATACCAGTCAGTGATCCGCCCGACAAAGGGCGAGATCAGGAACACCTTGGCATCGGCACAAGCGATGGCCTGCGCGCGGCTGAACACCAGCGTCAGGTTGCAGTCGATACCGGCCTTTTGCAGTTCTTCCGCCGCTCGGATACCTTCCCAAGTGGCCGCCAGCTTCACCAAGATCCGCTCACGCCCGATGCCACGTTCGGCGTATTGCGTGATCATTTCATGGGCGCTGGCAACCGAGGCTGTGGTGTCAAACGACAGATCGGCATCCACCTCGGTGGACACGCGGCCAGGCACCAGACCGGCGAGGGCGGCGCCAACAGCCACGGCCAGCCGGTCGGCAATCCGCGCCTCGCGGTGACCCGACTGCTTGCTGCCCCAGGATACCGCCTCGGTCATCGCTTCTGCGAAATCGGGCGATTCCAGCGCTTTCAGCACGATCGACGGGTTGGTGGTGCAATCGACCGGCTGCAGCCGCCGCACAGCTTCGATATCGCCGGTATCGGCAACCACGGTGGTCATGGTGCGGAGTTGGTCTAATTTTGACAGCATATCGGTCTCCCGTTTTTTCCGGTTACTCGGTGAGTGTGAAATCGGCGGGCGCGCTATGGCCCGCAATCAGTTTGGCATTCTCAAGATCATTGTCATTGGCACGTTTGCGCGCTGCGGCAGGGTCCAGGCCGTGGTCGATCCAGCGCTGCACCAGCCGTCTTTCAAGTTCGGCGACCGGGACGCTGAGGAAAACGCCCAGGCCAAAGAATGGCCTGAGCAGAGTCCAGGGTGGCTGATTTAACAGCAGATAATTACCTTCGACCAGCAACAGCGGCGTGGTGTTTGCAATCAGCCGCCCACCAGCGCGCGAGATCTCTAAGCTGCGGTCAAACACCGGCACCGCAATTTCATCTTCGGTATTTTCCTTCAATCGCCGAAACAGGGCTGCCATGCCGCCGACGTCAAAGGTAAAGGGTGCGCCTTTGCGCGCATGCATGCCCCGCGCGTGCAGCACGGCGTCGTCAAAATGAAAGCCGTCCATCGGCACAATCGCGGCGGAACCGGGGCTGCGCTGGTTCAGCGCAATCGCCAGATACTCACTCAGCGTTGACTTGCCGCTGCCCGGCGCACCGGCGATGGCAATAATGTGGCGGCCCTTAAGCCTCAACAGATGTTCGATCAGGTTCTGCGCCATCAGATTGGCGGACCACGGGCTAGGTGAATTCAGTGCCGTTTTTGTCATCGGGCTTCCCCCTTGATGCAGTGCGTCAACGGGCGCGGTCCATGTGGCAGATCCAACTCACGATATTCGACATTAGCTTTCCATAGAGTTGCCAACCCAGAAAATCCTGCGACAGCCAATGCGGGCCAATGTCGGTTGACCAGATCACGCAGCGGCCTGCGCCATAGTCGCGCACGGCCAGCAGCGGCCAGTCCTTGCCGCGATATTGACAAACGGCCAGCAGGGTGGAGGTCTCATCGCCCCGGAAGTCGAGCTTGTTCAAGCCAAGGATCGGCGGCAGCGGTTCGGCTATGCCTGCAAGGATCGGGTGCGAAGGCTCAAGCAGGGTCGCAGCCAAACCCTCGGGCACCTCAAGCCCGTCACTGTGCGGCAGGCAACGCACGGGCAGCACATCTTCCACCGCAGTATCGGCAAAGCGTGCGGTGCCGAACATGCCTTGAAAACCCATGTAGCCGCCCGCCAGCATCAGCCCGCCCCCTGAGGCGACGTAAGCTTTCAACAGCTCCAACCGGTTGGGGCCGGTTTTACCGCTGCCCGCATCAGGGGTGATCAGAAGGGTCAGCGCCCCCACATCAGACAAGATCACTGCGTCATAGGCGGCCAATTCCGCCAAGGTACAGGGAAAGTCCGTACCACAATATTCCCCACCGATTTGCGTGACCACAATTCCAGCGGCAGCCAAGGCCGCATTAAAGGCCAAGGCCCCATTCGACCAGCCTGTGTTGGTGATCGTGTCGCGCCCGGCGGCAACCGTTGTGGTAGCCAGAAACGTCTCTCCGGCAAGCAATACTTTCATTGGGGCGGAGCCTTTTATTATGGGAAAGTCCGGGGGGCGGCATAGGGACCGCCCCCCGAAAGACAGGTATCAGAATTTGAATTCAGCCAGGTTCGCGGGAGTTACGATCTTGGCTGGCCCAAGCACCAACTCACCGTCTTTGCCGATGGTGTATTCGCCGAGGCGTCCGGCGGTGAACTTTTCGCCTTCTTTGCCGATGATCTGGCACTGTGCCAGTGCCTGTGCCGTCTGATAGGTCAGATAACCAAGGTCGGTCACATTCCACCAGATATCTTGTGCCGACCCATCGGTGATGTATTTGGCGATCAACGTGGCCGGGGCCAGCCCGGTCAGTTTGACCTTGCCCATCATGCCCGCTTCTTCCAGCGCGCGTGCGGCTGCAGGCAGACCGATGCCAGCCGGAACAATGATCGCCTTCAGGTCGGGGAACGCTTGAACCAGTGCAAGGGCTTGCTGTTGGTTAACCTGCTCGCTTTCCTCGCCGTAAGCCACCTGCACCAGCTTCATTTTGACGAATTTTGGCTCGGCAGCCATTTTTGCTTTCATGAAGTCGATCCAGGCGTTCTGGTTGGTGGCCGTTGGGGTCGAGGACAGGATGGCGAATTCACCTTCACCGCCCATCAGATCAAAGGCGCTTTCCAGCATCATCTCGGCAAGGCTGTCACCTTTGACCTGATTGACGAAGACCGAACGCGCATCAAGAGCCACGTCGGAATCGTAAGAGATAACCCGAACGCCCTGTTCCATCGCGCGCTTCAGTGCCGGGGCAACCGCGTTGGAATCATTGGCGGAAATCGCGATCACGCCAACCTGTTGCGACACAAGGCTGTTGATGAATTCGATCTGCGCTTCGGCTGTGGCCGCTGACGGCGCCACTTGGATTACCGCGCCACCCATTTCAGCGGCGGCTTCTTCGGCACCCTGCTTGGCCACTTGGAAATAGGGGTCGGTGTCAAGTTTTGGCAGGAAGCCGACCGTGACCGGGCCGGTTGCACATTCCTGAGCGAAGGCCAGAGGCGCCGCAGCAAACATCACGACGGATGCAAGAAGAGAAAGTTTAAGCGATTTCATGTTTTCCTCCACTGAAATTCGGGTGTCATGGCAGGGCCCCGAACTTACCCTTTCGTTCCGCGCAAAGAGCGCGATCTGTTCAGCGACTCTTGGAAAGAGCGCCAATAGTTTCCGGCCAGAAGTGATCCGATCAGCAAGAGGCCGATGATCATCCCTTGCGCGTTGCCGCCGATCTGGTTCAGCGCCAGCACATTGCGGATTGTCGCAATCAGCACCAGCGCCAGAAGTACGCCCGTCATCCGGCCTTTGCCGCCGAAGACCGAAATCCCGCCGAGCAACACTATGGTGATCACGTCCAGTTCCATCCCCAAGGCGTTATTGGCCCGCGCATTCGACAGCCGCGCGGTGTAGACGATGCCCGCAATACCGGCGACCACGCCCGACACGATGAACAGCCGGTAAATCATGCGCCCTGTGTTGATGCCTGAATACTTTGCAACTTCGGGATTGCCGCCGATGGCATAGATGCGTTTGCCGAGGGGCATCTTTTGCAGGATCACCGCAAAGATCGGCGCAAGTAGAAGAAAGGGTACGATGGTCCACGGAATTTGGGTGCCGGGGATGTTCCGGATGCCGAAATCAACCACGGCTTCGGGCAGGATATTCACTGACCCGCTGCCGAGCAGGATGTAGCCAATTCCCCGATACAGCGCCATGGTGCCCAGCGTGACCACCAGCGATTGCAGCCCGAACGCAACAACCAGATAGCCGTTGAACGCCCCCAACACGCCACCGGCCACAAGGGTCAGCGGGATCGCCACTAGCGTCGGCACCCCGGCCTGCACCAGCAAGCCAAACACCACCGAGGTCAGCGCCAGCATCGAGGCGACCGACAGGTCAATCTCGCGGGTGATGATCAACAACGCCATCGGCAGGATCAGCAGCGCCTTTTCCGAGGCACTGGCCGCCAGCTGCGACAGGTTAAATGCCGAAACGAAGTTTGGCACGAAAATCGCGGCGTAAAGGAACACCGCAATGCAAGCCCCCGCCAGCAGCATATCCCAAAAATCGAGTTTGCGAGGAAACGTCATCCGATCTTCCTTTCCTGCGCTTTTTGCGCCCGGCGCACGATGAAGGCGTCAATCCCGACGGTGACGAGGATCACCAGGCCGTAAACGCCTTGCAGCCACAGCGGATCAACCCGCACCAGCGTCAGCCCGTTCTTGATGACCAGAAGGGTCAGCGCGCCCAGCACGATGCCCAGCAAGGTTCCCGCCCCGCCCCGGATTGCGACGCCGCCGACGACAGCCGAGGCGATGACGGTCAGTTCAAACCCCAGCGCCACACGGGCATCGACCGTGGCATAGCGCGAAGCCCAAAGCGCGCCGCATAGCCCGCCCAAAAGGCCTGCAATCGCAAAGGCCGCCACGATCCGCCGGTCTGCGGGAATACCGATCAGCCGCGCGCCATCGGGGTTCGACCCCACCGCGAACAATTCGCGCCCCGTCGCGGTGCGGTACAAAAACACATATCCCGCCGCTAGAATGGCCAATGCGATCATCACGATAAAGGGAATGCCGCCGATGCGCACGCTGGTCATCGCCAGCCACCGTTCCGTCACCTCATCGGCGCTGATCTGATTTCCCGCCGCCCAAAGTGAATTGAAGCCGCGAAAGATCGACATCGACGCAAGGGTCACAACGATGGCCGGGATCTTGCCCTTGGTCACCACCAGGCCGTTGATCAGCCCCGCGACCAGACCAACGCTGCACGCCGTCGCCAATCCGATGGCAATGTCCAGCTCCGGATAGGCCTGCACCATGGTGGCCGCAAGATAGGCAGATAGTCCGATCACGGCGGCAACCGACAGGTCAATATTGCGGGTGATCAGCACCAGCATTTGCGCCAGCGCCGCGACACTCACTAATGCCGCGTCCATCGACACGGCGGTGATATTGGCTGCACTGACCATGCCGGGGTTGATGATGGTCACCGGGATCACCACCGCCAGCATCGCCGCCAGCAAGCCAAATTCGCGCCGTTTCAGGAAATCGAACGGGCCTTTGGCCGGCGTCCGCGCCAGTTCCGCCGCGTGGCTTTCCTGCGCGCCGCTTTTGGTTGCGGCCTCCAGCACTTTTTCCTGTGTGGCTTCGCCGCGCGCAAATTCGGCAGTTTTGCGCCCTTCGCGCAGCACAATAATCCGGTCGCAGTTTCCGATCAGTTCCGGCATTTCCGACGAAATCAGCAAGATTGCCATGCCCTCGCTCGCCAAATCGGCAATCATCGCATGGACTTCGGCCTTGGTGCCAACGTCGATGCCTTGGGTCGGCTCATCCAGAATAAGAATGCGGGGATTTGACCGCAGCCATTTCGCCAGCACGACCTTTTGCTGATTGCCGCCTGACAACTGGTTGACCGGCTGTTCATACCCCGCAAAGCGCAGCTTCATCCGGTCAAGCCAGCCCGAGACCAGCCCGATGGCGCGGTCGGTCTTGTAAATCCCTCCCTTCGCCGCTTCATCAAGGCTGGGCAGCACGGCGTTGTCGAGGATCGAGAAATCCATCACAAGGCTTTGGCCCATGCGGTCTTCCGACACATAGGCAATGCCCGCGTCCATCGCCGCCTTGGCGGAACCAATGCGCATGACCCTGCCATCAATCAGAATTTCGCCCGCATTCGGCTGATCGATGCCGAACAGCACCCGCGCAATTTCTGTACGACCAGACCCGACCAAACCGCCAATGCCGACTACCTCACCGGCGTGCAATTGCAGGTCGATCCCGGCAAAAGCGCCGTTGCGCGACAACCCGCGGGTTTCCAGCATCATCTTGCCGGGGGTGTGGGGGCGTTCGGGGTAAAGGTCTGTCACCTCACGGCCGACCATCATCGAGATTGCCGCAGCCCGGCCCAGTTCGGCTTTGGGATGCACGCCGATCAAACGACCATCGCGCAGAACCGCGATCCGGTCAGCGATTCGGAATATTTCATCCATCCGGTGGCCGACGAACATCATCGCCACGCCATGCGTGCGCAGATCGTTCACCACCGTAAACAGACGCTCCACCTCGCGCTGCGACAGGGCAGCGGTCGGCTCATCCATGATCAGAACGCGGGCATCCAGCGACAAAGCGCGGGCAATCTCCACCAACTGCTGTTCAGAAATTCGCAAGCGTCCCAGCGGCACATCGGCACGCACATCAAGGCCGACGGTTTCCAGCACGCGGCGCGCACCTGCAATCATCGCGGCATTGTCGATGCCGCCAAAGCGGTCGCGCGGCATGTGACCGATGTAGATATTCTCGGCCACTGACAGATCGGGGAACAGGCCCGGGTGCTGGTGCATGACCGCAACACCGGCAGCCTGCGCGTCATCCGGCGAGCGGAAGATAACGGGCTTGCCGTCGATCAGCACGCCGCCTTCGGTCGGGGCATGCACTCCCGCCAGCAATTTGACACAGGTGCTTTTGCCCGCGCCGTTTTCGCCTAACAGCGCAAGGACCTCACCGCGCCGCAGCTGGAAAGAGGCGTCCCGCAGCGCGACGGTGCCGCCGAAAACCTTGGTAACATCCACCAGAGCGATCGGCGCATTGCCGTCCGTTGCTACGATTTCAGTCGGCGTTGCGCCCACATCCATTTTCAAGATCACTCCTCCCAGAGGTATTTCTTTTTTCAATCTGCTATAAGAAAGAAATCTATGTTGCAAGAGTTAAATTGACTTCCCCACGTCGGACAGGCAGTGTCGGCAACGCAGGGGACAAGTGTTCACTGGGCAGCGCACGGATTCGACCGGGCGGAAAAAATGCGGCCTGGGGAAGAAAATGCGGCCTGGGGAAGAGGAGACGCTGATTTTGTTGGGAAAAGGTAGCAACTCCAGCACGCTTCGTCGCTACAATGAGCGCTTTGTCCTTGATGCATTGCGCCGTATGAAGGAGGCCTCAAAGTCCGACCTTGCCCGCGCCGCTCATTTGACACCTGCCGCCGTGGCTGTGATCGTCGATGGGCTGGAAGCATCAGGATTCGTAAAGCAGGTTGGAAAAAGGTTCGGCCAGCGCGGTTCGCCCTCGACTCTCTACCGATTGACGCCTGAAAGAGTGTACAGCGTCGGCATCAAGATCGGGCGGCGCGCCTTGGAGGCGGTTCTGGTCGATTTCGCTGGCGAAATCCGCGCCCGAGAATCACATGAATACCGTTACCCTGACCCTGATCTGGTGCGAAAAGCGGGCAATACCGTGCTCGACAACTTCAATCGGATCGTCGACAGCCTTGGAGACGCGAAGATCGTCGGCCTTGGCATTGCGTCGCCTTACTTTTTGGGTTTGTGGAGCGACGAGTTGGACTTTCCGGCCGATCTGGGTGCGCAGTGGGAAGCGATTGATCTGACGACGTTTTTCGCTCTGGACAAGAAAACTCCGGTCTTTGTCGAAAACGATGCGACGTCTGCCGCTCTTGCGGAATTGCTGCAAGGTACTGGCCGCCGCTTCAGTGATTTCATGCACATTTCCATCGACACCTTTGTGGGCGGCGGGCTGGTTCAGGGCGGCAAGGTCAACACGGGGCCGCATGGCAACAGTGCCGCACTTGGCCCCCTGCCCGTGTCGCCATCAAAACTGGATTCGGTTGCTGCGCATTCGGGCCGTTATCAAAGCCTTTTGCACCGGGCTTCTATCTATGTGCTGGTCAACCATCTGAAATCGCTCGGGATCGAGATCACCCGGGTGCGGGAACTTGACCCCTTACCGCTTGGGGCCAGCGCACCGCTGTACGAATGGATCGACGATTGCGCCAACGCCTTGGCCGAGGCAATCATTGCCATCACCGCCGTGATCGATATCGAAGCCATCGTGCTGGACAGTATCCTGCCCCGGCCGATCCACCACGAGCTTCACGCGCGGGTGCAGGCGCAGTTCAACCAGATGAGCGCAATCGGCATCGTGGCGCCTGCCATTGTATCAGGCCAGTTTGGCCCAGACGCGTCGCCCATCGGTGCCGCGATGTTGCCGCTGTCAGCGCTTTTTGCGCCGGACAGCAGTGTTCTTATGATCGGCAAGGACCGAAGCAACTTGTCGGGCAGGCTATCGACATTTTCCGAATGAGCGTTCGCGACAGCTCCGGCTGCGTTTCAAAGGCGAATGGCTCCGGTTGCGGCACATGTTTGGCGCCGGGTCATGAAAATTCCCTGGGAATGACCTTGCGGAGTGGCGTGGGCCCAAGTTTCTTCAAACCCCGCCGATGCGATAGTCTGGCTGACAGCTGTGGCGGCTGATCAGTCGGCCATTGGGCAAGTCGATCTCGTCCACTTTGGAAAGCACGGTTTCGTTCGGGATACTAAAGCCTTGCCACCGCTTGATCAGGCGATTGCGCAAAACTGTCTCTGGCACGTCAACCAGCACAGTGATGTCGAAATGCCGCCTGAGCCGCACCCAGGGTTGAGACTCCAGCAACAGGTAGTTTCCTTCGACCACAACCACTTCGACGGGCTCTGTTGCACAAATCCCATAAGGGATTCACCACGTGAATCCAGTGTGGTAGCTGGGCGGCATGAGCAAACCCACACGCCCCACCTACAAGACCAGGAACTGGCCCGCCTACAATGAAGCGCTCAAGCGCCGCGGCTCGCTGACGATCTGGTTCGATCCCGCCATGATCTGGGAGGCTGCGCCGACCGGTAAACGCGGCCGCCAGCCCGACTACAGTGGCCAGGCGGATCAGAAAACAGTCCGGGGGACTGTTTTCCCGACGAACGCGCAAACATGGCGGCGCGAAACGCCGTGTATGGCGCAAGATCCACATCGGAATTGACGAGCAAACACTGGAGATCCGTGCGGCCGAGTTCACCACCAGCGACGTGGGCGATGCGCCGATGCTGCCCGAACTGCTCGACCAGATCCCCCCCGATCAGGAGATCGGGAGCGTTACTGCCGATGGTGCCTTCGACACCCGTAAATGCCATGACGCAATCGCCGCCCGCAGCGCTGCCGCCATCATACCGCCCCGCAAGAACGCCAAACCCTGGAAACCCGACACCGCCGGAGCGATTGCACGCAACGAAGCTCTGCGCGCATCAAAACGCTTCGGCCGGACAATCTGGCGACGATGGTGAGGGGCCAGCCCGCCACCGGTCCGAGGGCGGCCCCGAACGCTATCACCGCCGAAGCCGCGTCGAAATATGAGGAGGATCAGAAAACGATCCGGGGGATCGTTTTCCCGACGATTGGATGCATTGTTTGAAGTTGCTGGGTCAGCGCCTCATGGCGCGGGACTTCGGCCGTCAGGTGGCCGAGTTCCAGGTCCGCGTGGCCGTCCTGAACGGCTTCACCGCGCTCGGCATACCCGTCACTGAAGCCATGGGATAAGTCTGTCCGGGGAAAGGGGAACCTTGGTCCTCACGCGATTTGTGCAACAGAGCCGCAGCAGGGTGTCGAGGCAGGCGCGGGCGGCATCCTTGGGTAGCCAGCTGCGCAGGGTCACCAGATCGGCCGCAACCTGCGGTTCCAGCCGCCCCGCCGCCAGCCGTGCCGCCAGACCCTGCGCCGCCGCCAGCCTTGTGCCGGGGCTTGGGTCAAGCAGAAAGGCACAGCCCAGCCGGCCGAACCATCCGCCGGGCCGGGTCAGGGCGGCGGTGATCAGCGCCTCGCGCACCTCGGCGGGCAGCGCGGGCAGCATCTCGGTCAGGGCCTCGTGCATCGCCGCGACGCCGCCTTCGGCCTGCCGGGCCAGATCGCCGAACATGTCGTCAATCATCGCCTCGATCTGCTCGGGGTCCACCGGGCCGTGGCCTGCTGCCGCATCCGCCATCACCCGGTCGGGCACTGCCAGGTGCGCCGGTGGCACCAGTCCCGCCCGCACCCAAGCCCGTGCCAGCGCGAGGCTGCCGGGCAGGGTCAGCCCGCCTTGCTTGCGAAGTTGCGCCACGACCGCCTCCAGCGCCGCAATCAGCACCCCGCCGCGCGCCCGACCCTTTTCCTGCGCCATCCGTGCGCTGTCGAGCGCAGCCGAAAGGATCTGCTGCAGATCGCTCTCGAGGTCGTCATCCTCGCCCGCGCGGCCCAGTGCGCGAACCAATGCCGCCCCATCCTGCGGCGCCTGCAACAGCGCTGCACCGACACGATCAAGGCAGGCCCGCGCCGCACTGATATCCGGCGCGCCCGCGAGTTCCGCCATTGCCGTGTTCACGCAGTCTGCGAGCATCCCCCATCTCCGATCCGGGCGCATCTGCGCGTCAGAATGGGTTGCCCGCCACCGGCAATGCAAGGGGCGGGCATCGGATGGCCCTGCGATCCCCACGCGCGCCGCGCCGGCCCCCAACCCGCACCCAAG
>Ga0210027_1003180_pt1 | contig 13490 bp, 8 predicted proteins | sample CryGeymeta201510_FD_183978 | JGI IMG/M metagenome (GOLD analysis project Ga0210027, IMG submission 183978) | Groundwater microbial communities from Crystal Geyser aquifers in Utah, USA - Crystal Geyser metaG 2015-10 (SPAdes) (version 2) | ecosystem: Environmental > Aquatic > Deep subsurface >...
AACGCCAATGCTCAGTCTTATGAAGATGTGATAAAAGCATTTAACGAAGGGTACCAACTTGTAAAAGATTCGAAGTCTGCTGAAGCAAAAGTAAAATTTTTCGAAGTAATAAAAATGTCTGATGCTGTTGGTGAACAGGCAAATGAAATTAAGAAAAAAGCAGGTGACCAAATTCCACCACTTCAATATAAAATCGCTGCTGCTATTTACAAAAATAAAGATGTAGTTGGTTCCATTGTAGCATTTCAAGAAGCATTTGAATTAGCTATCAAGTTTGGTAATAAACAAATTGAAGGAAAAGCAAAAGACATTATACCTAAATTATATTTTTCATTAGGAAATGCCGCTTTCAAAAAAGAAGACATGGAAAATGCGGTTTCAAATTATAAAAAAGCGTTAGAATTGAATCCGAATTATAGTAGCGTTTATTATCAGTTAGGTCTAGTTGAGAAAATAGCTAATAATATTGAACTTGCATTAGAAAACTTTGATAAAGCTATAGAAATTGGGTTAGCAACACGCGATAATAACTCTGCAAGACAAGCTGAACAAGCTGCACGTGATTATTTAGTCTATGTAGGCTCTAAAGAAATAGAGGCAAAACGCTTTAATAAAGCGATTGAGTTACTAAACAAAGCTATTCAATACGACAATGAATTTGCTGAGACATACTATCGTTTATCATTAGCAAATAACAAAAAAGCTGTTTTTGATTTAGCCGTTGAATACGCCAATAAAGCATTACAATTTGAAAAAGGTGGAAAAACAGATCGTGCAAAAGTTTGGTTTGAATTAGGTTATGCATATAAAAATCAAGGAAATGTAAATGCAGCTTGTGAAGCTTATGAACAGGCATCATTTGGACAGTTTAAAACGGTTGCTCAACACGAAATTGAATTTGAGCTGAAATGTAAGAAAGCAAATTAATTTTTAAGCCTCGTTTATCGGGGCTTTTCTTTTGGAATCTAGTTTAGAAAAGCAAAAAAGTTTAGTGCTTTTATTTCAATGTGGTATCTTTGGGGATTATTAAAAACTCAGTAATTAGTCTGATTCATGCAAAAATCTATAGCTCAACTTAGTACAGATACCATTCGTACGCTTTCAATGGATGCCGTTCAAAAAGCAAATTCAGGACATCCTGGAATGCCAATGGGAATGGCTGATGTCGCCTATGTATTGTTCCAAAAATTTTTAAGACATAATCCTAAAAATCCGAAATGGATAAATAGAGATCGTTTCGTTTTATCTGCTGGTCATGGTTCTATGCTTTTGTACTCCATGTTGCATTTAACGGGCTATGATGTAACTCTCGATGATATTAAGCAATTTAGACAATGGGGTAGTAGAACTCCTGGGCACCCTGAGTTTGGACATACACCTGGTGTTGAGACAACAACTGGACCTTTAGGCCAAGGATTTGCCAATGGTGTTGGCTTCGCTTTAGCAGAAGCACATCTTGGTTCGGTATTAAATACACCAGATTTTAGAGTTATTGATCATTATACCTATGCAATTGTCTCAGATGGCGATTTGATGGAAGGTATTTCACATGAAGCCGCTTCTTTTGCGGGTCACCTGAAATTAGGAAAGCTCATTTATCTTTATGATGATAATAATATCAGTATTGAAGGAAATACAGATTGTACATTTACAGAAGATGTGAAACTTCGTTTTGAATCTTATGGTTGGCACGTTCAGACCATAGATGGGCATAATCGTGCTGAGATTGAAACTGCACTTAAAGAAGCTCAACAAGTTTCAGATAAACCATCAATCATTCGTTGTAAAACAAAAATTGGATTTGGTAGCCCAAATAAAGAAGGTTCAGAACAATCACATGGTGCACCATTAGGTAAAGAAGAAATTAGACTAACCAAAGAAGCATACGGTTGGGATCCTGATAAAAGTTTTTATATCCCAATGGAAGTTTCAGAACACATGGGTCTTGCCATTCAATATGGTAAAGAAAGAGAAGCAGAATGGAATGCAATGATGATGGAGTTAAAATTGTCTGATGAAGCTGCACATTCTAAAGCTATTCAAATGCTTTCGGGTACATATCCTGAAGGTTGGGCAGACAATTTACCTGTTTATCCAGCTGATGAAAAAGGCGTTGCAACTCGAAAAGCATCTGGTAAAGCGCTTAATTTCTTTGCAAGTCGTATTCCTATGATGCTTGGCGGTTCAGCTGATTTGGCTGGAAGTAACATTACTGAGATAAATGGTGAAGCATTTATCGATGCAGATCTTTATGATGCTAGAAACATTCATTTTGGAGTTCGTGAACATGCAATGGTTTCAATTGCAAATGGAATGATTATGCATGGCGTTTTAAAACCGTATGTTGCTACCTTTTTAGTCTTTTCAGATTATTGTAAACCTGCAATTCGTGTGGCTGCTTTGTCAAAAATTGATCCCATACTAGTTTTCACGCACGATAGCATTGGATTAGGCGAAGATGGTCCTACACATCAACCCATTGAACATTTAACGGCTTTAAGAGCCATTCCAAATGTAGTCGTTTTAAGACCTGCAGATGCTAATGAAACCGTTTATTCTTGGAAAAAAGCTCTTGAAATAAGGAATGCGCCCGTTGCATTAGTCTTTACTCGTCAAAATTTACCTGTTTATGAGCGTTCAGAAGTAAATGCTGCTGTACTCACTGAAAAAGGTGCATACATTTTGTCAGAAGCAAAAAATGGTAAACCTGAGTTACTATTAATTGGGTCAGGTTCAGAAGTTCAATATGCCTTTAACGCTCAGGCAATATTAGAAGAAAAAGGTATTTCAACAAGAGTTGTTAGTATGCCTTCTATGGAGTTGTTTGCTATGCAATCGGCTGAGTATCAAGAATCTGTTTTGCCAAAGTCTGTGCGTAAACGTGTGGCTATTGAAGCAGGTTCAACCATGTCTTGGTATAGAATTGTTGGAAGTGAAGGAAAAGTTATTGGTTTAGATCATTATGGTGCTTCTGCGCCATTTGAAATTCTTTACAAAGAATTTGGATTCACCACTGAAAATGTTGTTGAAACTACACTTTCTTTATTCTAGTTTTTCAATTAGAAATTGGTAATAAAAAAGGCTGTTAAGGTAAAATTTAACAGCCTTTTTTATTGAAATGATTAAATTCGATTTTCTTTATTTTGATCTTGACCAAGTAAAATATCTGTTCTCTGTAAATACAAGCGTCTTGTCGATAGCATTCATTTGTGATTCTGTAATATTGGTATTTTGCGTTTCTATAAGTTTAAGAACGTATTCAGCAGAAGAAGGGTTGGAGTCATTAATTCCTCTTAAAATGACATTATACTGATGAATTGGGTCATTTTTGGGTTCCCAAGAAATCGTTCCAGGACCGTCATTTATTGGTAAAATGGCCTCACCTAATTCATATTGATTAATTTTTTTTGCATCAAAGAAAATAGAAGCACCCTTACCTTTTTGGAGAGTAGTAGTTTTTCCGAATATTTTGAAAGTTACTTCATCATTTAAGCAAAATACACGAACTTTATTTCTCTCAGAAAGAACGGTGATTTCAGTGTAGGTTTCTTGTCTGTACATTCCACCACCTTCAGATTGGCCCCTAAAAATTGAAACACCTTTTGATTTTACAATCGCTTGTTGGCTGATACCCGAAAAATAAACTTTACCAGTTTTTATATCGACTACTTTGTCAGTTAATTGTACTCTTGATTTTGGAAATAGGAGAATAAATCCATCTTGAAATTCTATAGATATCCATGAATTTTCAGCGGTTTCGATAGTGGATGATTTTTTGGAAAAGGAAATGCCATTACTTATGCTTAGATTATCTGAATTTAATCGCTTGCCATTTAAAGTAACATTTCCTGAAAGGCCACTCAAATAGCTATCAGTACGAAATAGTAGTGATGTCTTATCAATGCTTGGCGTATTGTTTTCTTTTTCATCAGTAGATTGCACTGACTCTGTATTTGGCATTGAACGCATTCTTCTTTTTTTCTTTGGTGCATTTTCATCCCATTGAAACCCTACCCAAACGTAGAAAAGAATCAATATTAGAAGAGCAATCTTCGATGTAATATCTAAATACTTGTAATTCATGTGTTTTTAAGCCGATTTATAGTGCAAAAAAGTACTCGAACTTAAGCATTTTACAATAAATAGTAAAAGCTTTGAAACGAAATAGATTAATTTAAAATGATAAAAACAAAAAAGCCTGACATCTTATAAGAAGAGTCAGGCTTAAATGTAAATATATATAATTATGCAAGAACGGGAACTTGAGCAAGAATTTCAAAGTTTTTGATTTTTTCATGCAATTCATCTAGCTCAGAGCGCATTTTCTCCGTTAAATCATGTGCTTTTTCGCCAGCAGATTCATAAATAGATGGAACTAGATTATGATAATAATCTATACCTTGAAGTAAGTTAGACTTAAACGACTCTAAGTATTTAACTTGCTTTTTATTCATGCTATCTAATGATTTGTCAATTTCTTTTTTTAAGTAATCCACATAAAGCACTAACTCATTAACAAACATATTAGGGCGTGGTACAGCAGGGTTTAACAGATTTAAGCGTCCGTAAATATGATCAACCATTTCTTTAAGCGAAAATATTCCTGAGAAATAAGCCAAATTTGGTCCTGGGCAAATGCTAATTGCTGTTAAGTTGTGAGCAGGAACTTCACCATTATTCATAATAGATGATGCACCTAAACCTTCACATAAACAGTCTTTCACATTTATTTTATCCATTTCTTCCTGAATTTTATCTTCACTCATGAATGCAGCTTTAAACTGTTTGAATTTCTCGTTCATAAACTGTCTTGATGCCGAACAAATTGGTCGTTCGGTAAATTCAGTATTATTTTGAAGGAATTTTTTATGGCAAGGACTTCCTGGACGACCTTTTAACATTCTTTCTTCACGTAGTTTATCTGAACTTGTGTTTCTTAAATTGTTAAATGGAACACCAAGAGGTGATGCTTCAGACAGATAATAGTCTTCTTTGTTGGCGTTGATTAATTGAACTAGCGTATTTGATTCAACGTTTGTAGCTTCAGGAACCATTAAGAATGGACTTCCCCAACCTGTGGCATCAACATTAAAATGCTGAAGTAAGAAGTTTTGTTCTTCGCCGTTACCAATTCCACCTTGAACCGTTAAACGCTGTTCAGGGTAAACGTCATTTTCAATTTTTCCAGATGATTTTAGAGCTGAGTTATAAATGTCATATAATTCTTCACGTAATTCATCGCGTTTAGAAACAAATTCATTTAAAATTGGCCCCATTAAAAGACCATCGGTAGCAAATGCATGTCCACCGCAGTTTAATCCCGACTCAATACGAAACTCAGAAACCCAAATTCCTTTTTTTGCTAGAATTTTACCTTGGATAATAGAAGAACGGAAATCACTAACTTTAAGAATTACTTTTTTCTTAAGTTCGCCTAATTTATTGGGGAAGAAATCTTCGAATTGTTCAAAATAAGCAAATAGACGCTGGTTCATGCCTGCCGAAAGTATAATCGAGGAAGAAAGCTTACTCAATGCAAAACCACGTAGAGCGGCATGAGCATCATTATATTCAATTGGAAGCTGATTTTTCTGTTTATCGTAATTTGCTTTATCAAGTTTGGTCATGATGTTCACATCTATTGCACCTGGTACAATCTGAGAACGTAAATTCTCTTGTGCTTCATCTCGTTCAACTCCATCTAGCTTAAGCATAGCGTTGTAAGCTTGTCTCAATGGGCTAGATTCTGGTAAAAGTTCGAAGTATTTGACAATATCGCTACCAAATGTAAACGATTCACTTTTTAGCTTAGCAATCTGTTTTTCAACTAAATCATGTATCAGATTTAGATAAGCAGTAGTTCTACGTGCACGTGCGTCAGCTTCATTATCTTTAATCGGAATATATTCAACATCGTTTTTCTTAGAATGAATTTCACGCATTCTCTCAATAAGAAAGTCTTCAACGATGGAAATAACCGATGAAATACCATAACGGGCTACTTTAAGTGGGGTATCAATAGTGAATCCCAAACCCATAACCGGGATATGAAATTTGTGTGGTGATTTAAAAGTCATGTATTGATGAAAAGATTAGTTAATAAAGCTGATTATATTTAAAATAAGGTATTTATGAGTAAAAAACGATAAAATGGACTGTAAATCAACCTAAAAAGATTTGTATTATCAAAAAATTACATTTTTTAGAATTAATATGGCTAAACAGCAAAGCGAGATTGATCAAATTATCGGAAAACAACTTAGTTACCTCAACACTAACATTCTAAAACCGTGTTTAAAAAAGCACAAGGATGTTTATTTGCAGTTGAAAAAACTCGGAGATTTGATTGATACCCTTATTACGTCTATTGATGAGAATGATTCCTTGAATGAGGAAAAACAAGCGAAATATGTTATTGATTACCTTGGGAAAATTGAAAATCAAGCACTACTCTGTATTGAATGTGAAGAAATTTCAATATGGAGATATTTCGAAAATCAAATTGAGACTGAAAAATTAATCTGGCCTGAAAAGTTTGTTTATACTCAACTGGAAGATCGTTTCCAAAGTCAGGACAAAGATTCCATTTATATACGATTAGGGAAACGAGCAAAGCGGATAAATCGACAAATAGGAAAAGCTAAACATAATCTAGTTAATCGATGGTTAAACTTTCGAAAAAAAGAACCACTTACTTATGAAAATGCAACTCAAACCGTTTTAGTCCAAGAAATATGGTCTGAAGTTTTATATTCTGTTTTCCCTGAGGTTGAAGAAGTAAAAGCCGCATGGTACACAAAAATAGTTAAACAAACATTTGAGCTCATTCATGAACTTACACACTTAATTGAAAATAGGTTACAAATAAAAGAGGTGACTATTGATCAGCTCAAAGGGAAAGTCATTTCAATACAAGCACTTATCGAATCAGAAATTTCATCATCATCTGAATTTCAAAAAGTATTAAGTGTAAATGTAGAACACGAGTTACGACATTTTTTTGCTTTAAACGGCACATTTGAACTCACGCATAAAGCCTTATTAAAAAAGACAAAACAAAAAGAATTTAACAAAAGAATTCTGATAGATTTAGATGAAAAGCAAGAAAAATGGCAGAAAGAATGGAAAGTAGATGCTAATTATATATGTGTATTTAGGGAAGTTCTTGAATTACAATTAGAACATAAAACTATTCTGGAAGAATTGTTTACAAAGTTAAGTAGTCAATTTTCCTTGAATTACAAACGTGTTCTTGAGTCCATAACAGAGGTTTTAAAAGAATCAGAACTTGAAAATCAAACAACAGAAATTAATGAACTAAAACCATTAAAATTAAAAGGTCATCTTCAACGACAATTAGATAAGTTAAGAGGGAAAATAACAATAATATTTGAGCAGAATAAAGAACTTAAATCATTAGATAGAAAAGATGAAATCATACAAAACTACGAGACCTATTTTGATGATTCTTTTTTGGTATTAAGTGAAAAAGCAAGCATTTTCACCGACTACTCTAACAAAGAAATAAATGCAGATTCAGATTATAAGACAATTGAGTGGCAAATTTTATTAAAACGGATCATTATTTCGGAACATTTACATAAAACAAAATTATTCGTTGATTTTTTTGAAAATACAGCGTTAGAAACTCAGAGTTTACTGCAAAGTGTAACTGAGGTTATGGAAACAAATATAGTTTCAGCTATTGCAAAAACTAAGGAGGATAGCACTAATGAAGAGTTAATAGAACAATCAATTCTTGAAATTGTAGGAAGTGCTTATAATCGATCTATAAATCAACTATTAAATTATATAAATTTAAAAGAAGCAGAGTTAAATACAATAAAAATAGATGTTAATGACTCTTTAATTAATGCGACACAAAAAATACTTGGTCAAATTGTTGCGAATAAACTAGGAGAATTGGAGTCTAAAAGAAGAACAATTCAGGTTAAAAGTCGCGCAGTGGATTGGAAAATGCAACTTGAGATTAGTTGGGCACGACTTGAGGATTTCGCAATTTTATTTTCAAAAACAAGCATTAGATATTTTCATTTATGGTGGAAAAAAATAAACGATATATTATATCCATCAGTTAAAGTAGTTACAAAAAAATCACAAGAACAATTAGGGGATTATTTAACAGACCTGTATAAAACTTTTGATAGATTACCTTTTGTCTATAAAAAATTATTTGACTTAGAAGGGATTAATGAATTACGATTTTATTACAAACGTGACAATGAGATTTCAAAGTTTATTGGGGCCTATCAGAATTGGAAAAATAATAGTGGTCAAACATTGGCAGTAATTGGAGAAAAGGGAAGTGGGAGAACCTTTTTTGTAAAAAAAGTAATTCATGAAATTCCTGATTTTTGTCCTGTAACGTATATTAACACAAAGAAGACGATCTATGATGAAGTTGGATTGGTGGACTTATTAAACAAAAGTTTAGGAAGTACAGCAAAAAGTACAGATGAGTTGATTTCATTTATTAATACAAAAGAAAGAAACTGTATAGTAATTGATAGTTTGGAACGTTTATTTCTTCGATCTGTTGATGGTTTTGATGCGCTTGAACAATTGCTTCTAATTATTAATTCAACATCGTCAAAAATATTTTGGGTTGTAATTAGTGGTAGATATAATTGGTCTTATATAGATAAGATTCTGAAATTAACTATGAATTTTAGCACAGAACTTGAGATGGATAAATTAACAGGGGCGCAAATTAAAGAGATTCTATTAAAACGGCATAAATTAAGCGGATTTCAAATACGGTTTGAACCAGATTCTCAAATCAAGCAAATGAGATCGTATAAAAAATTACAAGGTAAGGAAACGGAAAGGCAACAATTTTTAGAAAACTTGTTTTTCTCAGCCATTAACGAAGTTTCACAGGGAAATTTAAGAATTGCAATGATTCAATGGTTAAGAAGTATTAAAAAAGTAGATGAATTGGTCATAGAAATTCGAGTTATTGAAGACATGAATATTCAGTTACCCATGATGCTTCAAGATAGTGAGTTTTTTGCTTTATCGAATTTGGTTTTACACTCAAAACTTAGCCCTGCACATCATTCGAAAATTGTTAATGAATCAATCACTGATTCTAGATTGATCTTATCGAGATTAGAAATGATGAATCTTATTGAATTGGATGCGGAAGGCTTGTATCATATAAATGTATTTGCATTCAGACCTGTTATTACGGCTTTAAAACGCAAAAATATTTTACATTAGATATTGAAATAGGATGAAACAGTTTATAAGAAATTCCATTGTTCAGAAAATAGCGTTTTTACTCTTGTGTTTATGGCTAGTGAGTAAATCGGTTTATGCACAAGTTATTGTTCCTGATAGTGTAAAAGCACGCCTTGAAACAGCTGTTGATTCACTAGAAAGTGAAAGGAATCAAGGTGAACAAGCAATTGAACGTGACACTTTAGTTGTAAAAGAAAGGCCTAAAACAATCCCATCTATTTCGGAAGTAATATCATACGGCAAAATATATTGGTCGATTATTGTACTGATTTTAACGTATGCTGTAAGTCGGTTTATTCTTTCGATATTAGATAGTTTTGCTGAGCGGTCATCAGATTATCGCTTGTTTTTTAAACGTTTAATACCCGTTGTTCGTTTACTAATCTGGATCATGTCTTTGTATTTCATAATTGAAGGAATCATTGATCCTCCAGTTGAGACTTTATTTGCCATGTTGGCTTCCATCGGTTTAGCTATTGGTTTTGCATCTCAAGATATTTTAAAAAACTTTTTTGGAGGTTTTATGATTATCCTAGATCGACCATTTCAAGTTGGTGATAAAATAATGCTTGGCTCAGATTATGGTGAGGTATTGCAAATTGGATTACGTTCAACAAGAATTGTAACTCCTGATGATTCCGTAATTACTATACCAAATGGGGAGTTAATGAATAAAGCGGTTTCGAATTCAAATTCCGGTGCACTAGATTGTCAGGTAGTGGCAGAAGTCTATATTTCTGCCAATTCGGATTTAACAAAGGCACGACGATTAGCGTATTTGGCTGCTGCGACCTCCAAATATGTATATATGCAGAAACCTATAGTAATTGGAACTGTTTCAGAAATTATTAAAAATCAATTATATATGAAGTTTAGAATTAAAGCGTATGTTTTGGATATTCGTTATGAATTTCCATTGCAAACCGATATGGCTGAACGAACGATTCAGGCATGGAAAGATCATGGAATTCAAGGATTTACTTGAGAATTGGCAAATTCAATTTAGGCTGTACAAAAAAAACTAAGTTAAAACATCAACAGAGTCAAATAATGGTAAATTTGAATTTTAATACTTACCTTTTGTTCTTAAAAAGATGGGTAATTTGACTTTGAAAATCGCTTCTATTTTAAATTGATAATTAAAAAAATGACACAAAACACAAATTTAACAGAGATTGAACAATCGTTAATACAAGTTAAAAGCACTGCGCCAAAACGAACTATTCGCATGCATAAAGTGAAAAAAATTGCATTAGTGGCGCATGATAATCGGAAACAAGCACTTCTCGAATGGGCTGATTTCAATAAAGGATTATTGTCGAATCATATTTTATTTGGTACTGGAACAACGGGTAAAATTGTGTCTGAACATTTAGACTTACCAGTTCACCGTTTTAAAAGTGGCCCACTTGGTGGCGATCAGCAAATTGGGGCTAAAATTTGTGAAGGAGAAATCGATTTTTTGATTTTCTTTTGGGATCCTCTTGAAGCACAACCTCATGACCCTGATGTGAAAGCCTTATTGCGCTTAGCGACATTGTATAATATTCCAGTGGCAATAGATAGAGCTTCGGCAGATTTTATGATTTCATCGCCATTAATGAATGTCTCTTACGAACGAATGTTGCCCGATGCTACTGGGCGCTATGAGGTGAAATGAGATTGATTTAGTGCTGTTTGTTGTTAAAAGCGGGCGCTTTCTTTTGTTTTAAGCTCCAGCGGACGCTGGCGCTAGACGTGCAGATATTTTAGTACGAAGCTTCTAGATATATAGTGCAAAGCACAGAACAAAAACTCCCCCTTTTGCCAAGAACTGCTGCGCAAAAAAAATGCTAGAAAATCAAAGGGGGTAGGGGAATTTCATGATGAACTAATCTGTTTGTTTAAAATTACGAAGTGATTGTTATAATCTGAGAGAGTTTTTTGTTGTAGAAAGCGGACGCTTTCTTTAGTTTTTTAAGCACCAGCGGACGCTGGCGCTAGTTATGCAGACTCTAAGAATTATAACTTTGGAAAGTCGCGATTTATTAAAGTAACAGCGTGTTTCGCAGATAAACTAACCAATGGAATACCACCACCTGGATGAGTTCCTCCGCCGACTAGATATAAACCTTTAAGAAATGGTGATCTATTTCTTGGCCTCAAAAATGCGGCATATCTACTGTTCGATGAAATTCCATAAATGCTACCTTTATTAGACTGAAATTTTTGTTCAAAATCGACTGGAGTGATACAATCTTGTTCGACAATGTGCTTATCTAAATCAAATAAACCATTTTTTCTGAGTTTATTAATAATGAGTTCTGAATACTCATTTTTGTAGGATTCCCAATCAAAACTTTTCTTTGTGTATGGTGCATTTATCAAAATAAAGAGATTTGCATGACCGTCAGGCGCCTGATTTTTATCAGAATAGGAGGTATTGGCAATATAAATTGTAGGGTCTTGGGAAGGTTTTCTTTCAAGAAAAATATCATCAAATTCTTTTTTGTAATCTGCGGAAAAGAAAATGTTATGATGCTTTAGATTTCTATACGTTCTGTTAATTCCAAGAAACAAAACAAAACCAGAACAAGAAGGCTCAATATTTCTGAAACGAGACTTAATACTTTCAGAAAGAACATCATTTGAAATTAATTTTGTATAGGTAAAAACTGAATCGGAGTTTGAAACAACAATTTTTGATTTATGAAAAATTTCATTTGATACAACGCCAGTTACTTTTCTATTCTTTACACTAATCTCTGAAACCGGAGAATTGTAATGAATTTTAACACCAAGTTTTAAGCATAGAGATTCAAGTGCTCTTGCAATACTAAACAGACCACCTTGAACATAAAAGCCGCCTTGTGCTAATTCCACGTAAGGAATAACATTCATTGTAGCTGGAGCTTTGTAAGGAGAAGATCCGTTGTAAGTAGCAAATCGTTTGAAAAACATTTTCATATAATTGCTTTCAAAATTCTTTTCAACACTCTCAGAAACGGTTGAAAACGCATCAATTTTAGCTAAATCCCAAAAGTTTAATGACTTGAAATCTTTAAAATCAGCTAGTGGATTGAATAAGAATGCTTGTGCCGTTTTTTTGTAAAGTTCTGCACTTTTCCCAAGAAAGCGAATGTAATTTTCTTCATCTTCTGGTGAAAATGATCGCATAGATTGTAGTGTTTTACTTACATCGCTTGAATTGTCGAACACCGTTCCATCAGCATAAGTGTATCTACATAAGGGTTCGAGTGAAGAATACGTAAGATAATCAGAGAGTTTTTCTCCACAAGTTTCAAATATGGATTCTGAGATGAAAGGCATCGTAAATAGGGAAGGGCCAGTATCAAATCGATACTCACCTAAGGTAATTTCGCTCATTTTCCCACCAGGACTTGAATTGGTTTCGAAAATATGCACTTCTTTTTTTTGAGCTGCTAAGAGGGCTGCTGTGCATAATCCGCCTATTCCGGCACCGATAACTGTAATCATATTTTGTTAAACTAAATTCTTTTTTAATTAAATCCGATTCTCTTTGATACTATTTTGGTTGAAAAATACAGGAGAATCGAGGTATTTTAATTAATCTTTTGGCTTTACTAAGCTTTAATTTTACTAATTTCAATTCATTCATTACTATTTCAATAGGAAACATATGTTTCAAAAAAACAAATTCAATCGCTGCATTGTTGAGTTCACCCATTCGACACCATTGAATATAAACTAAATGTTATAAAGACAATACAATGGAAATGGTAATTTACCTTAGTTTTTAAAATGAAGCCTTTTAAAAACTGACCTTTTTACAAAAAAACGATTCAATAAGATAGTAAATAAGAGGATATTGTTTTTTTTGTTGGTTTTTAGAAGGCGCCATGAAATAGATATGAACTTTGTAGGAATCAAGTTTTAATTAATTCTACATCACGATTTCTAGCTCTCAACATAAACAAAATACTAAGGTTTAACGATCAAATTCAGCAATTAGCACTAAAATCGAATCGGTGATTCTATCCGTTTCGGAAGTACTTAAAATATGCCCGTTTACCAAAAACGAAAACACAAACTCTTCACCAGCTTGAGAAGTTACATAACCCGATAAACCTCTTGAATTAGAAATAGTACCTGTTTTGGCACGAACATTATTTTCAGCAATGGTTCCAATCATTCGGTGTTTTAACGTTCCATCAACACCAGCAATTGGAAAAATTTTGAGCCATTTTTCTTTATAAGGCGAATAG
>Ga0210027_1003186_pt1 | contig 13481 bp, 25 predicted proteins | sample CryGeymeta201510_FD_183978 | JGI IMG/M metagenome (GOLD analysis project Ga0210027, IMG submission 183978) | Groundwater microbial communities from Crystal Geyser aquifers in Utah, USA - Crystal Geyser metaG 2015-10 (SPAdes) (version 2) | ecosystem: Environmental > Aquatic > Deep subsurface >...
GTAGCATAGCAAACAAGCTTGCATTTGTGCAAATATACAACTAAAGTAGTATCAAAGTAACTTAAATACCACTTGAGGTGTAAATTGAAGCCCATAAAAAAAGCAGTGAAGATAATTGCAGACGGCAATCAATCTAAATTTGCAAAAATTATTTCTGAGAAAGCTGGCAGGACACTGAGCCAACAGCTTGTTAGTCGATGGATAAACAAGCGTGGTTGCAAGTGTTCGCCCGTTTTTGTCCCGTACATCGCAGCACTAACCGATGGAAAGGTGACAAAAGAAATGCTCCGCCCTGACATATTCATGGAAATAGAGAAGGAGGCCGCATGATCACATTACCCATTCAAGTAAACTTTTCAACAACTAACGTTCTTCAAACTCAGAAATTCACCAATCTGGCTTACGTTTATGCGGCCAATGATGAATTTACACCATTGGATGCAGCGTGAATAACACCGTCACACACATCAAACGCACTGCTATGACGTTGGCCATCATCTGGCTATTTAGCGCAATTTTAACAATTGAGCAGGGGATAGACACATGGAGCAACTCAGAAACAGACGCAGAGCTTACTACGCAGGCAAATACGCAAAGGAGTGGCACGTTGTAGCGGCATTCTTGCTGGCGGTTGCTGTAGTTATTTTGATGGCCCCTTAATTGGGGTTTTTGGGTGCCGAAAGGCTAGGACTGCAATCCGAAATTTATCATTCAAGCCCTCGCAGTTTGAGGGAGTTTTAACAGGCAATAAAAAAGCCGGGTCACTGCGCGCTAACGCTACCGGCTTAATTACTAACACGAGGTAAGTATGGAACAAGTAAAACAAATAATCAACATTCAAGTTTACGGGGATAAGGCACAGGTAACTATGACTAATAATTCTATTACCTCACCTATGAGCCGTAGAGAGCTTAAGCAACTAATAGACCATGCTATCAAAGCTGAATACCAAATGAAGCAAGCAGAGGATGCCAAACGTCCTTTAAGACTGGTCAGCTCATGCTAGCCACAGTAACCAGTATAAACCGAGGCAAAAACGTTATGCCAAGTGATAGAGGCTTTGTAAATCTTTGGCGTGATATTGATCAACAGCCTTGGTACAAGCTTCATAAAGGCCGCTATACAGCGGTATTTGTTCACCTGCTTCTGAAAGCTTCGCACAAGCCTACTGAAATTGAATTTAGAGGGCATAAACTAACACTAATGCCTGGTCAAATTGCCAAGACGTATGAGCAATTAGCAAGGGAGTTAAATCAGACTAAATCAGACATACAAAACGCCATAAAAACATTCGTTAAGCATGGTCAAATCACGACTAAGACGGATGGAAAATTTACCATAATTTGCCTGAATAACTACCTAAAATTTAATACGGTTAGCAATACGGTTAGCAATACGGCCAAGCCCCACATAAATCAAGGTGTAGAGCCTATAGTTAATACGGTTAGCAATACGGCTGTTAATACACAGAACAATAAGCCTTTAGAAGAAAAAGAAAAGAATATATCCGTTTTTGGCGAAACGGACTCTCGAGTTTTAAAAGATTTTTCTGAGGAGCGACAAGAGCTATTCCAAGCGTTTTGGTCAGAGTGGGTAAAGTGCAAAAAATTGATTGGTGTTAAAAACACTGCGAAAAAGCATGAGGCTAAAAAGAAATTTTTAAACCATACACTGCCAGCGTCAAAAGTTAGGCGAATAGGGCTTGAAGCTGCAGCTATTGAAGTTGATAAAATAATCGATCTGGCTTGGTCTGAACATGAAGCGCTTAAAGCGGATTTAGATCTAGGCATCAAAGGTTTTCATCCCATCGAAAGAACTCACCCACCAAGATTTTTGGATCAAAAGGGCTGGGAGGATCAATCATGAATATTGAAAAGCTGAAAACACCACCACACTCAATCGAGGCAGAACAAAGTGTTTTAGGCGCAATCTTAATCCTGCAAAAAGCCGATTGTCTAATCGGTGAAATCATGGACATGCTAAGACCGGAAATGTTTTACAACATTTCGAATAAAATAATTTTTGCGGCAATGCTGAAAATTGGCGCGAAAAACGAAATTGACCTAATCACAGTAAATGAATTGCTCGAAAGAAGTGGCAAAGACGATCAAGTTGGCGGCATTGCTTACCTGGGCGAACTGGCTCGCAATACGCCAAGCTCAAAAAATGCGCTGGCTTATTGTGAAATTATCCAAGAGCGTTATTTGAAGCGCCGACTGATTGGTGATATGAGCATTGCAATAGATGCGCTATATAACGGGGAATCAGCCAGTGAGATTATTAGCATGGTTGAGCACAATATATCGACTGTCGATCTTAGTGGAAAGTACGAGCCTAATCATATCAAAATAAAACTTGATGGCTGGCTTAACGTCATGCAAAGCCGTTGCAATAATGACCGATCTGCAGTTGGGTTAAAAACAGGACTCAAGACGCTTGATGATCAGATAGGTGGCATAAAAAATAATTGGCTTGTCATATTAGCTGGACGCCCATCTAACGGGAAAACGCTAGCGGCTCAGATAATTAATTCTAACGTGTCCAGAACGCTACCAAGCCTGTTTTTTACTATGGAAATGAGCAGTGACGAGGTTACCGACCGTTACATGGGCATTATGGCTGGTATCAGTGTTAAAAGCCTTACAAGCGGCTTAATGAGCAAATATGAATTGTCACGCGCAAGCACTGTTTTACAAGATTTATCCAACGACCATAGTAAAATTTACTATGATGAAACTCCTGCTTTATCGCTTAATCAAATTCGATACCGGGTTAAATCAACCATCAAAAAGTTAGGGCAGATTGGATTAGTCACCATTGACTATTTGGGATTAATGCAAAAAGACAAAGCTGATCGCGATGATTTAGCGATTGGCATCATTACCAAAGGACTTAAGCAACTAGCCAAAGAAACTGGCACTCCTATTTTATTACTCGTCCAAGCTAATCGAGGAACAGATCAAGTTGCGCGGCCAACAATGTCAAACCTGTACGGATCAAGCGCAATCGAAGCCGATGCTGATTTAGTGTTATTTGCTCACCGAGAAGAAGTTAATAACCCTGAAACAAACTACAAAGGGGTACTTGAATTAATTCCAGCCAAATTCAGGCATGGCAGTTGCCATAACACTACATACATTGGCAGAAAATGCGATGAAGATGGAGGTTATTACTACTGCTTAGATGCTCATGAAATCGGGTTAATCGATCACCAGGAGGAGGACAGGAAAAAACAGTCTGACAAGGAAAAACCAAGGAGAGGAGCGACAATGGCGGAAAGGTACGGGAGGAAATCCACATGATCTACACACCTGAACAAGCCAAGCTTTTCACTGACACTCAGAAAAAAATAAAGCTTGATAGAACCGAGGTTTTAAAAAAACGCAGATTAGATGCTGAAGAACGCGCAAAGTATAAAGCAGATTTACAAGCTATGGGATTGTGGGAACTGGCTGATATTGAGGGGGTATTGTGACCCTGGCCTATCTCAGAAAGTTACCCGGTGGTTACATACCCGAAGACGCATCCAATGAGCCAGGTGTATTTGACTCAATCAAAAACAACGAGGTAATCAAAATTAAATTTGTGCGCCCCAGGAACTACGAGCGCCACAAAAAATACTTTGCTTTGCTGAACATAGCTTTTGATGCCTTTGAGCCTAACACGATGCACAAGGGCGTATTGGTAGATAAAAACTTTGAGCGTTTTCGCAAAGACGTAATTGTTCAGGCCGGACATTATGACGTTGTAGTCAATATCAATGGTGAGCTTAGATTAGAAGCAAAATCAATCAGATTCAGCAAAATGTCAGAAGAAGAATTTAATGATTTATACAACAAATCGGTAAACGTAATTCTTCAAAAAGTCTTAACGACATACACCAAGGCTGATTTGGACCATATCGTTGAACAAGTAATAAGGTTTTGATGATGAACCTATCCCAACTAACACCAGAACAGCAGCGCCATGAAGCTTTAGCCCGTAAAGCCGCTTTATTGATTAACCAACTAAAGCGCGGACAGATAAACCGTGTCGGGATTGATATTGCAATAAGCAACTTAGAAGAATCAGAGCAGCAAACCTTTAAAGACCTTTTAAACAAGTATTGGGCGGTGAAGTGATGAAAGTTACCGGAGCTAAATTAGAGTGCCTTTATTGCGGTGAATCCTTGACTGTTCCTGACAAAGATACGAGCAAAAAATTCATGTTGATTTATAGAAAGTTCATGAGAAAACATGACTGGCATTGTGAGTCTAACGCCAAAGCAAAAGCCTGTGCTGAAAAGTTTAAGAGTGACGTCAACGCAGCAGTATTTAAGGCGATGAAAGGATGACCACCCACCAACCCAAGGGCGGCATGTGTACCAGTTGCAAAAAGAAGTACCTGGACTGCTCACACCTAAACTTTGCCGAAATGCCGAAAATAGACCAGATCGAAAACGTGGTCATTGTTCGATGCACCCACTATGAGAGAGGGAGCAAGGCGAATGGCTAAAACAAAAACTAAAGCTGAAAAGCACCATCTTTCAAAAGTTGCTGCACTGGGCTGTATTGCATGCCGGACTATAGGTTATAGCGATACTCCCGCAGAAATTCACCACATTAGAACCGGCATGGGCATGAGCCAGCGCAATGATAACTATCACGTTATCCCGCTGTGCGTTCGACATCACCGGCACGATAAAAACGCCATACATCAAAGCAAGGCAAACTTTGAGCGTGATTTTGGTACCGAGTTGGAATTATTGGAAATGGTTAATCAACTAATCAAGGTGGCAGCATGAAAACTACGGTAGGTATCGACCCGGACACCGAAAAACATGGTGTTGCCATTTACGTAGATGGTAAATTAGCTGATTTGCGCAAATACAACCTAGTTGAAATTATTGAAAATATCATCACGCCTGATTTATTAAATGCCGCAAACGAAACGGTATTCAGTATAGAGAATGTCTGCGCCAATGACTTTGTTTACAGTAGAAACATGACCAAAAACAGCAAAGTTAACATGAGTATTGCGCGAAATATAGGAGCCTGCCAGCAAGCGCAAACTGAGCTAATGCGAATGCTTGACCACTTCGGCATTAAATACGTTTTGCATAAGCCACAAAGCGGTAATTGGGCCAAAGACAAAAATAAGTTTCAGCGGGTTACCGGGTGGGAAAGGGCCAGCAACGAAGATACCCGGTCAGCCGCTTATTTTGGGTATTTAGCAGCATGAACCAGTGCGACGGATGCGCAAGACGGCTGCCATTAATAAATGGAATACACAAAGGCTCTGGGTATGATTACATTGCCTGCACTAAAGCAAGATACACAAAACCAGTAAATGCACAGCAGGTCGCATTAGACAGGCTTATTAAAACATACCCGCAGCCAAAGGACTGGCCTGAGCCTGAGAGAATAGAAATCATAGCCAGTAATGGAAACAATGGAGACCACTACGAGGCAATAGAAAATGATGTATTGCCCAAAGTGTAATAGCAAAACTAAAGTCAAGGATAGCAGAGAGAATAGGCGTTTAAGGGTTTGCTTAAATGACAAGTGCCTAACCAAATTCAATACAGTTGAAGCTATTGAAGATGATCAGGTAATGATTAAAGTCACCGAAAGAGAATACCAAGCCTTTATTAATGTTATGCAGGCAGCTAAAAGAAGCATTTTTTTAACCACATCACAGGCAGGCAAAAATTATGATGTCAATTGAGCGCTTATACAGTAGAGAATGCCCTAAGTCGCTAACAGGTGAGCCGACTAAGCCCGGACTAAACCCAATGACCAGTGCCGACATTTTAAATATCCTTGCCCAGGTCCAGCGGCACGAGCCGGTTGGCAACATGATATTGCAGGCCAAAATACAGTTAGACAAAAACAGTAGGAATAAACTTGTTAAAACGTTTACTGCCTGGCTTCATCATGACAAGTCAATCAATATACTCATGAGCGCTATAATCGCTGAGAATGCTATACACGAGGTTTGCGATACCTGCATTTGCGATAAGTGCAAAGGGAATGGTGAGGCGATATACAAGAAAGAGCGCAAGCTTGTTACCTGCACAAAATGCCAAGGGGTGGGGCGAATTATACTCACAACAAAACAGCTTTATTTAACTATCAACAGTCAGCGACCAAGCGACAATAAAATGACATTTGAGCAGTTCAACGAGCTATATTATTCAGTTTACATGGATGCAGTAGACAGGCTAAATGTTGCAGAATCGGCGGCAAAACGATTTGCCCACGAGGTAATGGATAGACTCAATAAAGATTTAGCGGCTTGATTTTAGCAACTCAAGCCCTGCAAAAATAGCAGCAGTTTTACTGCCGTGCAGTTTAGCCATATCATTTAAAAGTGCGTTTTGCTCATTCGTTAATATAACACTTGGCAAGCGTGGCTTGCCTTGGCGTTTTTCGTTCTGCGCTTTATTAGCGCGCTATAATGCAAGCGCTTTATTTAAAATAAATGAAAATAATTTTAAATACACAATAAACAGTGAGTTTTAACAGCCAAAAATGGTTAGCATTTTTCTATTATCGCAAGAGTTGACTGCATAAATGTTATGCTCTATTATGCTATAAGACTTGGAGTTTTCCGTCTTGTCAGCACATAACCGCTTAATTGCGGTTTTTTTGTGCCAAAAATTAAACAAGTGCTTCCCTGTTTACCCTGCCTAGTGCGGGGTTTTTCGTTTAAAGGCCTTTGAAATGAAAGCTATTGATTATCTTCAGTGTTCAGACTGCATTAAAACGCTAAATGAATTCTTTGAAAAATCAGGAATTGATAGCGATTCAGAAGTCGGTAATTCAATAGCTGAATTTGCGCTATTTGCTGAAATGAAACGATTAAAGAGTGCCAACTTAAAAGGCGCAACCCTGCAAATGCCAAGAGAATTAAAGTCACCACTTAACACGAAAATCGATGACGGCAGCATTTTAAATAGAATGGAAGTGACTTGTTAATGATTTGCTACGACCAACTAAAGCGTCAACTGATAGGGCATGAAGGGATTAAATTAAAGCCGTATAAATGCACATCAGGAAAGTTAACTATTGGCGTGGGTCGAAATCTCGAAGCTAAAGGCGTAACAGAGCAAGAAGCCATGTTTATGCTTGATAACGACATCATTTATTTTGAAGAAGAACTAAGACGCAGACTGCCAAGTTTTCGCACCTTCTCAGGCACAAGACAAGCTGTATTGGTCAATATGGCTTTCAATCTAGGCGTTACTGGCCTACTCAATTTTAAAAATATGATCGGCGCATTAGAGCGTGAAGATTACGATGAAGCCGCAGCGGAGCTATTAAACAGTCATTACGCTGTGCAAGTGGGTAATCGCGCACACGAATTAGCCGAACAGCTTCAAACCGGAGAATGGCAATGATTACACCAACAGACGCGCAAGGCAGAGGTTACGCCTTTACAATCGGGGCAAATTCTTTTTATGCCGGGCTTTTTGACTTCGATCCAATTAAATGGCCAGGCATCGTTTACCCAGCATTACTGCTTAAAAAAGGCTCAGATTGGGAATTAATAAAGCAATTCGACACGCTGTGGGAAGACATACAAAAAGACATTGACGTCGAAACGTTAGCTGGTCTGATTATTAAATCTTTCAACGAAACGCTAAAGAAATATTCGGAGGGCGGTGAAATGTCTGTAATTGACAAATTAGCATTCATCTTTCAAATGCGCCTTGCGTTGGTTAAAGATCAACTGGTTATCAAAGCCGCATAAGAAATGAATATTTTTAGTTTCATCGGTGAGATATTTGCGCCAGCGGCTAAGCTGATTGATGACCTGCACACTAGTGACGAAGAAAAACTGACCCTGGCTAACAAGCTGACAGTCATCCAAAACGAGATGCACAGCAAAGTGATTGAGTATGAAACAAAAATACTTGAATCGAAAACCTCGATTATCACAGCAGAGGCTAACGGCCAAAGCTGGCTCCAAAGAAGTTGGCGGCCAATCACAATGCTAACGTTCTTGGCCTTAGTGGTGTTTGACTCATTCGGTTGGCTGGCCAACCCCTTAGCAACAGAAGCATGGACGCTATTACAAATTGGCTTAGGCGGCTATGTCACTGGGCGATCATTAGAAAAAATAGTAGAAAAGGCGAAGAAGTAGTGGAATACGCGCAGATAATGGCCTTTTTGGCTGAGAAGTCACCGGAGTTTGTTGTTGGTTTTTGTACCGGCACTATCATTGCTTTGATCCTGTCTTATTTGTATTTAATGCCTAAGATGGTTAAGAACGCAACACTGGCGCTATCTAAGCAAGTTGAGTTGCTTAGCAGACAATCTGAACTTTTGGTTATCCAGGTTAACAGTCAGACTCAGCATATTAGTAATCTTGAGATACAGATTAATAAGCTTGAAGAGGAGCTTGCGCCCTACCGAGCTTTTGCCAATTCACAGTTAGCCAAAATATTTGCGGCTGAAAACGCGATTTAAAATGCTAATCATTTTCGGCTCTGGCGATCACTGGATTAGCAGAACGATTAAACGAAGTACAAAAAGCATCTGGACTCATTGCGGTCCGATAGACGAAGAAGACGGACAGGTTATTGAGTCGTTAGGACCACCTTTTCGGGAATGGCTCAAGCATTCATTATTTGGTGCGTCATACAGTAAGCCTTACGGCGTAACTAAAACGCCTTTGCTTGAGTTTATAGCCCGGTACCCATTGGTTGATATACGCGAAACATACGGCGACATCGAGATAGCAAGAGCTAGGCTAGGCATGCCATTCGATATGCTCGGCTTAATCTGCGCCTATATCAAAGTAAACTATCACGATCCGATTAAAGATTTCTGTGTTGAAACCACTGCTCATGCAATGTGCTCCGTAAAAAGCCACTTGGCACATAAAGAAAGCCCTGGTGGTATTTATTGGTTATGCAGTCCATTGCCAGATAATCACCCATACAAAAGCCACCTGAAAACAAACCAAATTAATTCCTGATAATCAATGAGCAACCTCACACAAAAGCAAGAAGCTTTCTGTATCGAATATAACAGGTGCGGCAATGCTTCAGATGCTTACAGAGCATCTTATTCTGCTGAAAAAATGAAGCTTGAGACAATTAACGTTAAAGCAAGTGAATTACTAAAAAACGGTAAGATCGCGGTAAGACTGAAGGAGCTTAACCAGGCGGCTGTTACTTCATCAGTAATGACAAAGCAGGAAGCGCTTGAAAGACTCTCATTAAGCGCAAGAGTCACGGTCAATGATATAGCTGAGTTTTCAGAAAGAGTTGTTGGGCAGGACGAAAACGGCGCTGACGTTAAAGAAACAATTTGGCGCATTAAGAATAGCGATGAAATAAGTCCACTTGCTTTATCTGCCATCAAATCAGTCACAGCTACAAAGATGGGCCCTAAATTAGAGCTTCACGATCCGCAGGCGGCAATTAAACAACTTAGCGATATATTGGGTTGGAATGCTCCAACCAAGATTAATGCCGATCTTAACGCTAGAACAACAGTTGTTATCAAAGATATGACGGGCAAAAAGCCTAAATCAGCATAACTATGCAGAATAACTATTCATAAGTGCCAAAATTCAGCAGGGTTATATTTCTGAGTTCTGCATAAATCACATAAAAGCTGCATAAATGGGTCAATCAATAGAGTTTCACTTTGCGCCGCAAGGAGATACTTTAGAGGCTTATATTAATTGCCGTGATCGCGTCACGATGATTATGGGGCCATTAGGCTCTGCTAAAACAACCGCTTCATGCGAGCGAGTGTTTAAGCAAATGTGCGAACAAGCGCCGGACGAAAACAACTCACGTAAAAGCCGATGGATGGCTATTCGTAACACGTACCCTGATTTAACCGGTACGACAATGAAAGATTGGTGTGAGCTTTATCACAATGAACACATCAAGATTGGCAGGATGGATAATAGTTTCCCTCCCACGCATTACATGGATTTTGATTTAGAAGACGGGACTCGCGTTATTGCTGAGCTTGTTTTTCTGGCTTTGGACAACGAGAAGGCTGTTAGAAAGCTTCGCGGTACTCAGATTACCGGATTTTGGCTTAACGAAGTCAAAGAGCTAGATAAAGCCATTGTTGATATGTGCGATGGACGTCATGGTCGTTACCCGCAAAACCCAACTTGGCATGGCATGATTGGTGACACTAACGCACCAGATTCAGATCATTGGTATTACGAGTTAGCCGAACAAATTAAACCCGCTGGCTGGACGTTCTTGCGTCAACCTGGGGGCGTTTTAGAGATTGTTCACGGCACTGGAATGGATAGGCGATCAGAATGGGTGGAAAATCCACATGCTGAGAACCTACATAATCTGCCGGATGGTTATTATATTAATCAAGTGGGCAGTAAAAAGGATGATTGGATTAGGGTTAACCTGGCTAATCAGTACGGCCACGTATCAAGCGGCAAGCCGATTTATCAAGGCTTGTGGAATGACGCTATTCACGTAGCTAAATACCCGTTATCTCCCATCGTTAAAGTGCCAAAGATTATGATTGGCATCGACTTTGGGCGCACACCAGCCGCAGTTGTTGGCCAGCTCATGCCAAACGGCAAGCTAAGAGTCATCAAAGAGTTAATCGCTACCGGAATGGGTATTCGCTCATTCATGGACACGCTTGTAATGCCATACATCAACGTGGATCTGAAGCGCTTCAATAAGTCAGATATTGAGGTTTACGGCGATCCGGCGGGTGTAGCTAAAAGCGGTAACGATGAAAACTCACCACTTGGCATTATCAACGATGAATACAATTTAGCAGCGTACCCAACAGCATCAAACAAGCCTGAAAGACGATGGGAAGCGGTTAACACGTTTCTAACAGGGCGAATAGATGGCGCTCCAGCGATGGAAATAAGCCCAGATTGCCCGGTATTGATTAAGGGTTACAACGGCGCTTAAATGTCAGTGGCGAGAAATACGCTGATGCTGCAGACAAAAACGCTTACTCGCATCCACACGATGCAAAACAATACTTATGTCAAGGCGCTCAAGGTGAAATTGATTACGCATGGCGTGACGCTCACCTAGCTTCAACAAACACAAATCAATCTATGATCGCAGACTCAACAACAGGTTACTAATGACAAAGCTTAAACCCAAAGACTACGGGCATGAATATGATGTTCAAAACCCGCTAGACAATCTTGCTATGGAATTAGAGCGTAAATTGTCGGATACAATCACGGACAGAAACGCGATTGATATTCGCATGGTTGAGGATTTACAGAACTACCACGGCAGTTATGACCAATCAAGAGTGGCAGAGCTAAAGAAAGCTAAGCGATCAAGTACATTCATCAAGCTTACTCGCGCTAAAACCAATGCCGGTGAGTCACAATTAATCGATCTGCTCTTTCCAAATACAGATAAAAACTGGGGCATCAAGCCAACACCTGTGCCTGAGATAGCAGATCAATTGAACGACGATTCACCCGCACAAATTGACGGGCAGAAGTATCAAGACGAAGAAGGCGAGATTGTTACTAACGGCATGCTTGCAGCGCGTAAGCTTCAGATAGCTAATGACCGTTGCGACAAGATGGAAGACGAGATTAACGATCAGTTAGTCGAATCGGACTACGAAGCAAAATGCCGCAAAGTCATTCATGACGCCTGTGTTATTGGCACAGGCATACTAAAAGGCCCTGTAGTTGTTGGCAAACAAGACAAGGTTTATATGGAAACCAAAGAAGGCTGGACGCATAAACTCGTTGAAAGCCTAACGCCAGCATGCGAAGTGGTTCGCCCTTGGGATTTCTTTCCTGATATGTCGGCAAGTCACATAAGCGAATGCGAATTTGTGTTTGAACGTCGATTCATGAGTAAAGCCCAGCTAAAAGGGCTGGTTAAGCGTAAAGGCTTTGATAAAGAGCAGATTAAAAAAGTGCTGCAAATGACGGGTGCGCAAACTCAGCACTCAAGTTCATACATGGATGATGTTCGTCGTCTGGCTGGTTTGTCTGAGTCATTAAACGACACTCGTTTTGAGACGTGGGAATATACCGGGCCTGTTAGCTATGACGCATTAATCCGCTTGGGTGCAGTTGAGCTGCCCGAAGATGCCGAAGAACGCGATGCTTTACTGAAAGAGTTCGAGGGCGAAGAAGTGATCGCCACCGTGTTTTATTGTGGCGGCATTACTATTGGTGCCAAATTAAAGATGATGGATTACGAGGATTACCTACCTTATCGCGTCTTTAACTGGGAGCCTGACGACTCTTGCTTGTTTGGTTATGGCGTACCTCGAATGGTGCGTGATGAACAAGCGATTATTAACTCAGTATGGCGCATGATTTTAGATAACGGCGCGATTACTGCGGGGCCACAAATAGGGCGCTCAGGTAAACACATTAGCCCGGTAAACGGTGATTGGGCATTGGAGCCATTCAAACAATGGGAGTTATCCGGCTCAGTTGACGATATTCGCAAAGTATTTACTGCAATGGAATTCAACAGTCATTTGCCAGAGCTTCAAGGTATCTACCAAATGGCTCGAATCATGTTTGATGAAGTATCAGGCATTCCAATGCTCCAGCAAGGCGAACAAGGCCAATCTACTCAAACCCTTGGCGGTATGTCTATTTTAATGAATAGCGCCAACACGGTTAGACGTAGGCAGGTGAAAGCATGGGACGACAATATTACTTCACCCATGATAAAAGACTTTTACCACTGGAACATGGAATACAACGAAAACGGCGACATTAAAGGTGATTACCAGGTTGATGCTCGCGGCACTTCAGCGCTACTCGTCAAAGAAACACAAGCCGCAGCTATAACCAACTTCTTGGGCGTAGTCGGCAGTAACCCGGTATTTGCACCAGTGTTACAACTAAAAGCCGCAGAGATACTCAGGCAGTGGGCGAAAACGCAAAGCTTGCCTGCTTCAATGTTGCCGACTGATGAAGAATTAGAGGAATTCATCAAGAAGCAACAGGAACAACAGGGCGAGCAGCCTCAAGACTCAGCTATTGCAGTTGAGCAAATGAGAATGGATCAGCAACAAGCCAAATTCAAATTTGAATATGAAATGTTTGGGGCAAAAGTTCAGGCTGGCTTGCAAGAGGCCGCATCTAAAGAGCGTATCGAAATGATGCGCCTTGCTCAGAACGATAAGATAAATACTGAAAAGCTAATCGCTGACTTGAAAAAGAACCAAGCCAAGCTTGATAGTGATTGGCAGCAGTTTATGGCCGAGTTAAATATTAAATATAAGTTTGAAAGCCCAACGGCTAACTACGGACTAGGCGAATGAGTCAATTAATCCACTCAGCAGCATGGCTCAAGATTAAAGCTGCCCTTGAGTCTGATAGAAAAGACTTAGTTGAACAGTTAGTTAGGCAGGATAACCCAGAAGTTCGCGGCAGCATCAAACAGATTGATGACATATTGGACCGCTATCCAGCACACATTCTAGCAATTAAAGAAGAGGAATAACTATGGCTAAGTATAGAAAGAAGCCAGTCGTTAT
>Ga0210027_1003229_pt1 | contig 13408 bp, 8 predicted proteins | sample CryGeymeta201510_FD_183978 | JGI IMG/M metagenome (GOLD analysis project Ga0210027, IMG submission 183978) | Groundwater microbial communities from Crystal Geyser aquifers in Utah, USA - Crystal Geyser metaG 2015-10 (SPAdes) (version 2) | ecosystem: Environmental > Aquatic > Deep subsurface >...
TTTTTGTTCGGCTGTGTAAGTTTGCCCTTTTTTTCTACTCATAATTTATCTCCATAATTCGTATTATTTTAACTTTTTTGAAAATAAATCTTACTGAATTACTGTCTTAGATTTTAGGGGCATTATATGCTATACCTCTAATAGCTACACTTTGAGAGTCAATTACACTGCTTAATGCTTGATTGATTTTTGGAGTGAAGCTTATTGGATCTGGTGTACCATCAAGTACTGTAACATCAAAGCTTCTTGTAGAGTTTTTATCACTGTCATCTGCTGTGATTGTGATACGAACTATACCGTTCGCATTTGCAACAGTTGTAAGGTTGAAGTCTAATGCTTGGTTCGCCCATGTTGCTTGTTGTACTAGATTTGTCCAATTTTGAGTTACTTGCAGAATAGCTGTATCGTTTGAGTCTACTGTTATATTGAGGTCACTTCCCTCTATATCTGAAACATTAAGCTCATAGTTTGTAGTTAGATTCTCTTTTAGTAAAGTTATATCACTAAAAGTTGTATCTATTGTTGGTGCATCATTTACCGCTGTAATGCTTAAGTCAAATGTTTGGATACTACTTTGTCCGTTTGCAGTCGCATTTACATCTACTGTAATAGTTCCGTTTGCGTTTGCTATTGGGCTTACTACTAATTTACCGTTTACAATTGAGACTGTTGCAATGGATGTATTTGAAGATGATGTAGTATAAGTAATTGTATCTCCTTCTATATCTGTTGCACTCAGTGTGATATTTAAATCTGTGCCATCTTCTGTTATTGACTGGTTTGTAATAGTTCCTAGTATTGGGGCATCATCAACTGCTGCTACATTGATGCTTGCAGTATAAACTGATGTTGAATTAGCATCTCCATCATTTACAGTAAAACCAAATGTTGCATAAGGTGTACCGTTTGCATTTGCTGCTGGTGTAAATAGCAGGTTTACTATATTTGATGTAGAAATAGTTTGATTAAGAGTAACATCTACATTGTTTAGTTGTAAAGTTCCAGCTGTTGGAAGGGTTGTAATAGAAATAGAACTTAGAGTCGCTCCTGCATCTACATCCGTGAAGGTAAAGTCACTGTTTGAGAATGTTTTAGTTGTATCTTCATTGATTGTGATATTTAAATCATCTGAAGTTGGCGCATCATTGACTGCAGTTACGTTGACATCAAAGCTTCTTGTAGAGTTTTTATCACTGTCATCTGCTGTGATTGTGATACGAACTATACCGTTCGCATTTGCAACAGTTGTAAGGTTGAAGTCTAATGCTTGGTTCGCCCATGTTGCTTGTTGTACTAGATTTGTCCAATTTTGAGTTACTTGCAGAATAGCTGTATCGTTTGAGTCTACTGTTATATTGAGGTCACTTCCCTCTATGTCTGAAACATTAAGCTCATAGTTTGTAGTTAGATTATCTTCTAGTAAAGTTATATCACTAAAAGTTGTATCTATTGTTGGTGCATCATTTACTGGGTTTATATTAAAGGTTATTGTCTGTCCATCTACTAGACTAGCATTATTATCTTGTGTAACAATTACATTTATAGAAACATTACCATTTGCATTTGCTACAGATGAGACAACAAGTTGATTCCCTACTACATTTACAGTAGATTTAGATACATCGTTTGAGGTTGCACTAAAGCTATAAGCATCACCCTCTGCATCACTCGCTTGTAGTGTAATGTTGAAATCACTAAACTCTTCATCTTGAGCACTAAGGTTAGAAACCGTTACGAGGACTGGTGCTTCATCTATTGTAGCCATACTTAGTTGTGTCGCTGCAGAGTTTGTATTGCCCACTGCGTCTGTAAACGTATCTGCTGCTACATCAATCGTAGCCCCTGTTGTACTTCCGGCTGTTGGAGTAAAGCTTGCGGTATAAACAGTTGCACTTGTTGCTGTAAAGTTACTTAGAGTTCCACCTACTGCTGTTACATCTGCAAAAGTAAAATCTGTACTTGCTTCAGAGAGTGTGAATGTTATTGTAGCTACATCAGCATCTTTAAGTGCGTTGTTGTTTGTAGTAATAGCGATAGTAGGTTTAGTTGTATCTACACTCATACTTAGTTGTGTTGCTACAGAGTTTGTATTGCCCACTGCGTCTGTAAACATATCTGCTGCTACATCAATCGTAGCCCCTGTTGTACTTCCGGCTGTTGGAGTAAAGCTTGCGGTATAAACAGTTGCACTTGTTGCTGTAAAGTTACTTAGAGTTCCACCTACTGCTGTTACATCTGCAAAAGTAAAATCTGTACTTGCTTCAGAGAGTGTGAATGTGATTGTAGCTACATCAGCATCTTTAAGTGCGTTGTTGTTTGTAGTAATAGCGATAGTAGGTTTAGTTGTATCTAGCACATAAGCTTGAGTAGCTACTGTTCCGTCATTCCCTGCTGCGTCTGTAACTTTGAATTTGATTGAACTAGTTCCATTTAGGGTAGCTCCATCCCAGCTGATTACCGTCACTGCTACTTTAGCGCTCACATCACTATACGTGCTACCTCCATCTACTGAACCATAGAGTATCTCTCCTGCCGCCAATGTAGTTGAGAGCGTAGCTGTAATTGTTTGTGATGCAGTCCCTGTTGTAAAGTCTGTCGCACTTGCCCCTGTATCTGCTGATATACCTATTGTACTGATTGTTGTTGTCGGTGCTGTTTTATCAAATGTAACACCAGTTCCACTTGTGAGAGCTGTTACTTGTGCCCCTGCATTAGTCGCTGCATCTGCGAAGTCAATTGTAAATGGTACAACTCCCTCTGCATCACCACTTGCCATTGTATAAGTAGCAGTGTAGTTATTTCCGCTTGGGTTTGTAACTGCTGCCACATTTCCTGCAATTGTAACTGTAGGATTTGCGCTAAGAGTTTCATTTGCAACGATACTAAGTGTTACTACATCCCCTGTTTTTGCTTTAGAGCTGCTTGCGTTGTTTGAAGCGATTGTTACTGTGCTAAGTGTTGGTATATTTGCATCAATTGAATCAGATGCTTGCGCTATAGCAGTTGTATATGCTGTACTTGTATTTCCTGCACTATCTGCTAGTGTAAAGTTAACTGGAATATCACTTCCGCTTAGAACATCCGTTCCACCACTTGTTACTGTAAACTGTGCTGTATAGGTTGTGTTATTAGTTTTAGTTAAACTTCCTAATGTAAAGCCACCAATTGTTCCTGTGATTGCACCTGAACCTGTAGTGTAATCATCACTGTCACTTGCTACTGTGATAGTTGCTGTTACTACACTTCCTATCTTCATAGCTGTGTTTGGGATGGAGACTGAGCTGATGGTTGGAGGGGTTGAATCGGCTACTGTTGTAAAGCTCCAATCCGTTGTAGCTGTAAGTCCTGCATAGCTATTGGCTGCACCATCCGTAAAGGCTGTTGCTGGGATGATTACATAATACTCTGTATTTAAGCTTAGTGTTGTAGTTGGGTTGATTGTTACGGCTGCATTACTCACTGTAACTCTAGCATCACCTACTGGGATAGTCTCTATGAGAGTATCTCCTATAGTTGTTTTTATGAGAATATCTCCTGTTCCAATGACTACATTTTCATTCAGTGTTATTACTAGATTTGAGTCTACTGCTATATTGGTCGCATTGTCTGTTGGGCTTAGAGTTGAGAGTGTTGGAGCTGTTTTATCAAACACTACAGCAATTCCGCTTGTAAGTGCTGTGACTTGTGTTGCACTATTTCCAGCACTATCTGTCATATCTATTGTAAATGCTACACTTCCTGTTGTATCACCACTGAGTAGAGTGTAAGTTGCAGTGTAGTTATTTCCACTTGTGTTTATCACTGTTGCTGCTTGACCTGCTATAGTAGCTGTTGGAAGTGCTACTATTTCACTTGTTGTAAAAGTAATTGTTATAGTATCGCCAACTTTAGCTTTTGTGGTGTCTGTGTTGTTTGATGCCATTGTTGCAGTTGTGATTGTTGGTAAGGTTGCATCTTTAGTTACTGTATTTGTCGCACCAGAGCCTACATTGCCTGTTGGGTCTGTAAGTGTAACGCTTACACTCAATGTGCCATCATCTAAACTAGAGAGATTAATTCCACTGATTGTATCTGTTAGGGTTGCTATAGTTCCGCTTCCAGTTACTGCTGTAGTTGCTCCGTTGGTGTCATCTATAGAGTAGTTATAAGTTGCTCCAACTTCTGCACTTGCAAACTGAAATGCTGCTGCTGATTTATTGGCGTTTATCAGTGGTGTTGTTGTAAAGGCTACGCTGTATCCGTTTGGTGCTGTTTTATCAAATGTAACACCAGTTCCACTTGTGAGAGCTGTTACTTGTGCCCCTGCATTAGTCGCTGCATCTGCGAAGTCAATTGTAAATGGTACAACTCCCTCTGCATCACCACTTGCCATTGTATAAGTAGCAGTGTAGTTATTTCCGCTTGGGTTTGTAACTGCTGCCACATTTCCTGCAATTGTAACTGTAGGATTTGCGCTAAGAGTTTCATTTGCAACGATACTAAGTGTTACTACATCCCCTGTTTTTGCTTTAGAGCTGCTTGCGTTGTTTGAAGCGATTGTTACTGTGCTAAGTGTTGGTATATTTGCATCAATTGAATCAGATGCTTGCGCTATAGCAGTTGTATATGCTGTACTTGTATTTCCTGCACTATCTGCTAGTGTAAAGTTAACTGGAATATCACTTCCGCTTAGAACATCCGTTCCACCACTTGTTACTGTAAACTGTGCTGTATAGGTTGTGTTATTAGTTTTAGTTAAACTTCCTAATGTAAAGCCACCAATTGTTCCTGTGATTGCACCTGAACCTGTAGTGTAATCATCACTGTCACTTGCTACTGTGATAGTTGCTGTTACTACACTTCCTATCTTCATAGCTGTGTTTGGGATGGAGACTGAGCTGATGGTTGGAGGGGTTGAATCGGCTACTGTTGTAAAGCTCCAATCCGTTGTAGCTGTAAGTCCTGCATAGCTATTGGCTGCACCATCCGTAAAGGCTGTTGCTGGGATGATTACATAATACTCTGTATTTAAGCTTAGTGTTGTAGTTGGGTTGATTGTTACGGCTGCATTACTCACTGTAACTCTAGCATCACCTACTGGGATAGTCTCTATGAGAGTATCTCCTATAGTTGTTTTTATGAGAATATCTCCTGTTCCAATGACTACATTTTCATTCAGTGTTATTACTAGATTTGAGTCTACTGCTATATTGGTCGCATTGTCTGTTGGGCTTAGAGTTGAGAGTGTTGGAGTTACATTATCTACTACTGTAATAGTAAACTGTTTTTCAAAATTGGCTATACCATCGTTAACATTGAGACGAACAGCATAAGTTCCCCCTGCCAATAAAGATGCGTCATTAGCTCTGAAGTTTGTTCCACTTATGTTAAAGCTTGCGTTATCTGTACTTCCTGTTCCTGCTACGAGTGTATAGGTATAGGTTTGACCTGTATCTGCATCAGTGTTTGAGAGTGTACCTACTATAGCATTAACTCCACCGCTTTGGTTTACACTTGCACTACTTAGGGCTATGTCTGTTGGGATGTCGTTCACACTTGTTGCTGTGATTTGAGTAGTTGCGTTTGCAGTTCCATCTACTGTTCCATCATTTGGAGTAAGTGTAAATGTTGAAATTACTGTACTTGCTGGTGCTACTTGGTTGGCTGTTGGGTGAAATACCAAACCTTGTAGGTTTGCTTGGACTGTAGCTAAGGCAGCGGAAGTCATGGTGTAACTTCCTGCACTTCCTGTAATACCTGTACCTGTTAATGTACCGTTTGCAGCTGTGTAGGTAATGGCAATACTTACGGGATTGCTATCTACATCTGCTACTGTGACACCGCTAAATGGGGTTGTTGTAGCGTTGTCATTTACTGCTCCTGCGGTTGTAAATGTTCCGCCTAATGTTGGAGCCGTGTTGGCTGCTAATGTTGTAAAGGTTCCGCTAGAAACAGTACTTACATTAGCTGCCGCATCTTTAGCTGCGAAATAGTAGTAGTATTGCGTACTTCCACTTAATCCAGTTACATTAAATGTTTTAGCAGTAGCTGCTGTTACTGCACTATTTGCTGATTTAAAAGCAGCTGCGCCTGTGTTGTCTTGTCCTGCTACTACTTGTGCATTTGTTGGAGCCACTGCACTTGTTGTTACAACATAGTACATGGTTCCAGTCTCATTGGATGTTGCGACTATATTTGCTGTTGTTATTGCTATCGTGTTGGAACCAACGGCTGAGAGAGTTGGTGGGGTGGTATCACCTCCGCATCTGTGTAAATAGAGTGTAGTTGTCCAACCAGAAGTAGAACATCCTAGAAATTCTTTACGAGATGCAATATCACCTGTAAGAGTTACCATTTGAGTAGAATCACTTAAAAGAAGATTTTCCTCTTTTAAAAATGCCAATACATTATTTTGAGAATCTTTAGTTTTCTTCATAGTGGTTTTTGAACTACCAAACACTCCAAAAGGGTTTTTAAACTCTTTTTTCTCCTCTATCTTAGTTTCAGCTTTCACACTATGTTGTACAACTGCTTTCTTTACTCTTGTGCGTGAGCCTGAACGAACAGAACTTCCCCCTGCCAGTGCAGGACTGCCTAAAAGCATAAATGGGAGTAGTGCTTTTGCTACTTTTATCTTTTTCATTTTTTCTCCTCTTTTAATTTTTCAACTATAGTTATATTTTGCATATCCATCTTAGAAAATGCAAACCATTTTTTGCCTAGATCTTTCAAACTTGCTCCTATGTGGTAGATTTGTTCATCATCGATTATCAAAAATCTATCGTGAGAATCTTTGAAGTTTTTTATGTTTATGGCTCTGTATTGAGCGTTGTATTTTTCTACATCTAGTTTTAGTTGTTTAGATATGGAGTTGGTGTAAATAGTTACATCTATATTTTGATTTTTACTAAAGAGTATTAAGACACTATCGTCAACGAAGTTGTCTATGAGGATGATATTTTTCTTTGCTTCTCTTATGAGATCTGATATGAAACTGTAAGCATCAAATATTTGTCCATTGTAGAAGATGCCTTGTTTAATGTCAAGATTATCATTTTTAATCATTTTAGATATATTATTTATCTCTTTTTTTAAACTGTTTACATCATTTTCAAGTGATACAAATCTTTCATTGGTAATTTTATTTCCATTTATAACATAACCATCTTGGATATAGTTTTTTAGTACTGATGTTGCCCATTGTCTAAATTTAGTGGCTTTTAGAGAATTTACTCTATAACCTACAGATATTATCATCTCTAAGTTATAGAAATTCATTCTTCTTTTTTTACCGTCAGATGCAACCTGTTCCAGAATGGAACAAGTTGATTTTTCTAAAAGTTCATCTGTTTTATATATATTTCCTATATGTTTTACAATGGCAGGACGATTAACATCAAAAATCATAGCTATATCTTTTGCACTTAACCAAACGCTCTCTTTTTCAATAGAGACTTCTAGTTCAATTTCTCCATTACTATAAACTATGCTATTTTTCATTATATCTCATCCCTAAAATCAAATATATGTCTTGTAAGTGAACTATTTACATTTAAAAGTTCAGGCATTGTGCTATCTGGTATGATGGCTATGTCATATATCTGATCCACATCTCCATCAAACTTAATGTGTCCTATCTCTGTATTATCTTCTAAATTTATCATCCACACACCTGCATAGGTTTCATCGTACATAGTAGATATCGGTGAGGGGGTTTTTATCTCACTGGCTCTTACTTGCGAGAGTCCTACGAACATCACTCCGCCGTAAAAGTAAAGTCCTCTTGTGAAACCTTGGAGTTTGACAACTTGAGCCTTCTCTTTCGTGATTGGGTTGTATCTCCAAACTACACCTAAACCCGATTCACAAACATACACTTCACCTTTATATACTTTTGGAGAGTGTGGCATTATCATCCCCTCTATAAGTATCTCATCGGTGTCTATATCTATAAGCGTGCCATAGTCTATGCGTCCCTCACTCCATGAATCTCGTGAATCTTCCATATTAAAGGTGGTTACATATTTTGGTTTGCCATTTAACATTGCCATACCGTTTAGGTGGCATCTATCTTCTGGAACAAGTTTGCTTATAAATTTTGGTTTCCATCTAGCTACAAATGAGTTATCTGGTGAGAGGGTTGAGAGACATGAAAAAGTGGAGTTAACAACCCAAAGTCCCTCATCTCCCCATGCTATGTCATGGATATTTATCATCCCTGTTGTTAAAGAAGCACGGGGAAGATAAAGAGCATCTGCTTTTCTAACTTCTGCTATCTCCTCATCTCTTTGTTCTTTTAACTCCTGCATCTTCTCTTTATCTTTTTCAAGTACTTTTGTTGAGAAGTTTCCGGTGTTGTCTAGTGAGCCATTTTTAATACTCTCTAAAATATCATCAGCTCTTTTAAACTCTAACACTTGGTTAAAAGTACCTAGAGTGATATGGTTTTCATCTGCATAGATTCCCATAGGGCGAGGAAATGCTTTTAGGTTAGTATCGATTGTCTCCCCATCACTTCGTACAAGTATCAGTCTTGCACTTTGGTAACTTGTCACTGCTAGCGAGATATTGAGTGCTTTTAATATTTTGGCAAAGTTATCAGTTGCTGTACTTGAAAAATCAAACTCTGGTTCGGTTGATTCTTCTGATTTTTCAGTTTCCATATAACACCTTTTTTAAATCTGCGACTAGTTTTGTATATTTGGCATGTGGATTTTGGCTCATCTTTAATGCTAAAAGTCCTGTAATAAGCGGTGCTGTAGCTGAAGTGCCACCAAAGCTTCCGTAAGTTCCGTTTGAGTTTGTTGTGATTATACCACTTGGTATTTTAAAATCCAATATATTACCATAATTACTGTATTTTTGTGTTGCACCTACCGTTATTACTTCAGGGATAGAAGCTTCTGTGCTTAAAGGTTTTATCTCTTTATGAGAGTTTCCAGCTGCAAATACAATTGCCGTATCTTTTGAAAGATATTTAATAACATCATAAACAGGTTCTAAAAGTATTGGAGAGTTCCAAGAGCAGTTGATGATATTTGCTTTTGCTTTTTGAGCCACTGTAAAAGCCACAACCGTATCTGATGTGATATTTGTAGTTTGTCTTACGGCTATAAAGTTGGCATGTGGAACTATGCCGTCTATACCGATACCGTTATGTTGTGCAAAGATAATTCCCGCTACTTGTGTACCGTGAGTGTCGATGTTTAGTTTTTTGGAGGCATCAAGATTTTTGTTATCTGCATCGTAAGAAAACAGAACATGCACCCCTTTTAAATCTTCATGTTCTAGGTTAAATCCATCATCAATGATGGCTATATTTACACCCTCACCTTGTGTGGTTTGCCAGATTTTTTCTAGGTTATATTTTTTAGTGATGTTTTGAGATGGTTTAAAGTTTAGATTTCTTGTTTGAGATATATTTGGCTGGGCGTAAGAGATAAATTCTTTTTTTGCTAACTCTTTTGAGTACTCTAATGAGTTGTTTGAATCTATTAAATAAAGATTTGAGTTTTCTAAAAATGCTATCTGTTTTATATCTTTATTTAGTTTTTCTTTGAGCTCTTGTTTTGAGAGGGATGATTTTACTATGACGCTATTTAAGAGGTTAAAGTCATTGCAAACTTGTTTGTTGAAGTTTGTGATGCATACTTCTTTTGAAAACAATGAAGATAACATCAATAAATTTATTAATATCAAAAATATAAACTTCAACACTTCTATACCTTTATCTCTTCTATCGAGCAGTTGTAATATCAGATATGATAGGAAAATCTGAATAGTGTATGGTAAACTTAATGCTACTCTCATTTTGACTTACAATAGGCTTATCAAATAAATGGATAAAATAGTATCTTTTGTCATCTATAAGTGGCGAATAATCTATTTTAAGATTTTCATCAAGATGATAGACAAACCATATAACCATACCATGCAAGTTTTTATTTGATTTGAGTATCGTTTCAAATGTTTTATTCCACGACTGAGATGGCATAGCACCCAACTTAAAATTGTAAATTTGAACAGGTTGACTTAAAAGCTCGTATTCTATCCCCCTTAATCTTTCAAACATATAATAGGGTTTAAAACTGTGTAAAATTTGAATATCAACACCCATTGTATCTGTTGCACTCCCATAATTCCATAGCTCTTGACTATGTATGGGTGCAGCCATCATACTTATTGAGCTTGGAAAGACAGTACTCTGACTCTCTAAAAACTTCTCCTTTAAATTTTTAATCATCAATAAATTTTTATATGTGGGAAAAGTGTGTCTAAAAATATCAATCAACAAAAAATCCATCTTTTTTTCTATATCTTGACCAAATGTCAAGTCACTAGGCTCTTTATTAATTACTTTAACTCTAGATTCTACACCATTTATCTTAGCTAATTGTGTGGCTTTTATCGCTAAAAATGGTTCAACTATACACACCACCACCTCCTGTGTACCCTCTTTGGCACTTTTTATCGATAAAAGTCCTTCAGCATCAGAATACTCTAAAACTCGGCTATTTTGATGGATATGTTTTGCTATCCACTGCTCATAAATATCTAATGTTTTTTTATTATTATAAAATTCATATCGATAACTTGGAAATAACTTAGTATAAATTTGATTGATTGTTCCTGTAATGAAGTTGTTATGTAAAAGAGTCGAATCAATTTCAATGGCTTGTAAATAATTTTCCAAAGCTTCATTATGCACACCCATTCCATAATAGATTTCTGCCCTTTTTAGATAACTCTCTACATTTGTTGGATCTAAATGAACAACAGTAGTATAGTGTCCTAATGCTTGTGTATAATCATTCATCTCTCTACATACATTTGCCCCATACAAATAGGCTTGTACATTTTGAGGATTGTATTCTAAAGCTTTTTCTAACATTTTTTTAGACGTATCAAAATTTCCTTCTCTATAATAGATATATCCTGCATTACTATATGCATCTGAATTTGAGGGGGTAAGTTCAATGGCTTTTAAAAACTCATTTAATGCAGCATCATACTCATTTCGCATTAAGTAAACAACACCTAAATTATTTCTATAAAAACCATTATTTTGGTCCAACTCCACAGCCTTGTTAATATATTGAGTTGACAAGATTGTATCACCCTCACTATTAGCAATTAAACCCAGCATATTCATTGATTGGTGATGTGTTGGATACTCAACAATAATTTGTTTAAAAATCTCTTTTGCTTTAAAGAGATTTTTATTACTATAGTAATCCATTGCTTGTTGATAGTAACTATCCATTCTTCCCTCTTTTATAAATTTTTACATTAAACTTTTTAGCAAACTCTAAGAGTTTTTTGCCACTCAATTGCAAATGTTAATTGAAGAGCAAACAAGTATGACAATCGATTTGTCGATGTTTCCTTGAGAACTCTCAAACTAGTCAAAATTATCTATATCAATTTCTTGATGGAAACAATCCCTCAAGTGCAATACAGAAGTTCATCACACTGCTTGGTTGCATATTATTATGTGCAATGGGCCCACCATTACTACTAGATGATACATTAGCCTCATTAGTTGCAACAAGGCTTGATGCGGCTCCAAAAAGTTTATTTCCATCAGGATCATTGGCTAATAATGATTCACCCCCACGTGCAATGGCGCTTGTGCCATCTTCAGCACTTGCTTCAAGAAGATGGGTGTGTGATGCCAATTCAGAAGCATCTAAAGTGACTTCTTCTACTCCTCCATACTGCCCTGAAAAGTATCCATTTCCAATGTGTACTGGCACTCTTCCTCTTAGGTCTGGAAGATTAAAAGTGGTTATCCCATTTCCCCCAAACTGTGTACTTAAGAGAGCATATAATGCTTGGTTTTTACTAATTTCCATAGTTGTACCATCACACATTGCCCACCCTTTTGGAGCACAATTGCATCCAAATATTCTAATCTCTCCAAGAAATGGTTCTGCCATAATATACTCCTTTAATTTCTAGATGGAAATGTTCCATCAAGACATAAACAAAACTGCATAGCCAAAAAAGGCTGTCTGTTTTCATGTTGCTGACTACTTCCACTCACCGATAAACTACTTTGACTCATTGCGACTGTAGTAGTAGCATCTGCTTTATAAAATGCTGAGCCATTCATTCTTCCTAAGAAGCTACGTTCAGCAGTTGTTGCCTCTGCAGAATCCCAATGCACATTAACAATACTATGTTTATGTATCGGTATTTGTTGAACATTCAACTCTACGCCAGAGGTACCACCTATCTTTCCTAGGTATCTAGGTGTTAAGCCTGGTCCAGCCCCTACACCCATTGGCGCACGTCCCATTAAATTGGGTACAGCCATTGTTGTTCTACCATCACCACCATATATAGAACCAATTATTGCATAAAGTGCTTGATTCTGAGCGATGGGAAGTAACTGACCGTTACAAGGGGTCCACCCTCTTGGTGGAAATGAATAAGGTAATATTCTTACCTCTCCAAAAAATGCATCTGCCATAGTAAACTCCTTTAGTTTTGACTAGGAAATACCCCTTTGAGGGATATAATAAAATTTAAGGCCATATAAGGTGCCATGTTGCTATGAGGTTGATCACCACCTGCATCAGATATTGCAGTGTCGGCTAAATTTGTTATCTTTCCTACTGAGCTACCATCATCATAAAAAGGCTTGCTACTTGTACCCAAAACTTGGTTAGCAGGATTTTGAGAGGTAGCGCCATTTGATGTTGCCATGAGCGTATGATTATGGCTTGGCATATTCTCTGTTACGAGTGTCACTGTTTCAGTACCAAGTCTTTGACCTAAGATGTGATTGTTTAAACCATTTCCTTGTCCCATATGGATAGGCACACGTCCCCGCATATCGGGCAACCCAAAAGTTGTTCGACCATCACCACCATATGTCGTTCCTAATAAAGATGCAAGTGCTTGATTCTGAGCAATTGGAAGTAATTGCCCCTGACAAAAAGCCCAGTCTCTTGGTGCGTAACTACCTGCATGCATTCTAATTTCACCTATATAAGGTTCCATAAGTACTCCTTTAAATTTGTTTTCGTCTTTATCTATATAACAACTACATACATAAAAACAATTCAATACTAAATAAGTACTCAATTGTTTTTATACTGACTGCATCATGAGATAATGATTTTCTTGTTTAAGAACTTGTAATCCTAACCTTTGATACAAACGTAAGGCTTTAAAATTATCTTGTGCAACACTTAGCTTTAATGTTTTTTTATGATTTTGTGAATATGTTAGAAACTGCTGAATCAATCCGCTTCCAATCCCTAAGCCTCTTGATTTTTTAACCAGTGCTATATCAATTGAACCCTCTGATTAAACAACAAAATTTCAGAGCCAATTAGATAAAATAAAAGAACTAAAAAAAGAGTGAGAAATATTATGCAACCAAGTTTTTTCGATTATGCGATGGAGTATCAAGGCGGTA
>Ga0210027_1003245_pt1 | contig 13369 bp, 13 predicted proteins | sample CryGeymeta201510_FD_183978 | JGI IMG/M metagenome (GOLD analysis project Ga0210027, IMG submission 183978) | Groundwater microbial communities from Crystal Geyser aquifers in Utah, USA - Crystal Geyser metaG 2015-10 (SPAdes) (version 2) | ecosystem: Environmental > Aquatic > Deep subsurface >...
GGGTTTAAGCCGTGTTCTTGCAATGGATTTACTTCTTTGAGGGAACTCATCAACAGGCACAGCCATCCAGACAAGCTGTCCGTAGTTAATGTGGTGAAGATCATCATCAATAGAAGAAACAAGGAAGTAATGATCAATAAGCTGAAGGATATCGTTGATGATAGCCTTAGCCGTAACCTCCCCTTTATCGTAGCCATAGTTATTAAGGAAACGATAAAGCAGATGCTGTTCAAGAGATTTATCAGATAGCCTACGGAACTTCTTTATTTGAATTTGTTCTTTAGTTAATGGTTTACTCATTGTTTTTACCTCCTCTGCCAGAAGAAGGCACTGATTTTTTTTTAGCCTGATTAACATCAGCAGGTTCAGGTGAGATAAGCTCAAGCAAGCGTTTATTATCAAGCTTGTAGTAAATATCATAAAGTTGAATGTATTCTCTAACAAGACGATCAGACTTTTGAGCAATAAGACGAATTTGCTGCTGAGAGAAGTTTTGTTTGTAGAGAGTAGCAACCTGAATAAAATCAGCAAGATAACGTTTAACAGAAGTCTCGGAGTGATTGGTTTTAAGCTCAATATCAGTAAAGGAGTAACCCTTAAAATAAAGATCAAGGATAATAGATTTATGAGAAAGCCCCGGACCCATATCAAGCTTGGTGCCTCTTGTCATAATAAACTTACCATCTTTACGAAGGAAGAAAACATCACGTTTAACAGTAGCAGGAGAAGTAGTAAGCAGCAGAGCAATATCTTCATAAGTAAGCAAAGCACCTTGATCATAGGCTTGACGGGTAAGACGTTCAATGCGAAGTCGTCTCATACCAGCAAGCCCAAAGTTAGCCAGGGCATCAAAATCAGAATTGATGTCCATAAGTTTAAGACGACAGGTGACTTTACGAGTAAGCCGGATGTGCTTGCCAGCCGGTTCAGTTGAACAAACAGCTTCGTAGGAAACTTCACCGGAAGAAAGAGAGATATTAGAATGTTCAGAAAAATAAACAGAAACTTGCTGATAGAAAGCTTCAGCAATAATAGGAGTCAGGTTAAAATCCTGAGAGAGCTTTTGAATGATAGCATTCTTGGCATTTTTAGACTCAAGGCGTTTAAGACCGTAAGAGTCGCTATTTTTAATTTTATCCATAGAAGACCTCTAAATTTGTTAAATAAAATTAGTCTCCTGTGGTCATATGACCTAAACTTTAAGTAAAACAACCTCACCCTGTTTCCCTCTCCTTAATAAGGAGAGGGACTAAGGGAGAGGTCAAAAGGGGACAAACTTGGTTACTAAATTGTTTATTTGTAAAGTGAGGAAGAACTAAAAGTAAAGACGGGCATGCCCCGTCTATAACTATTACTGTCTTTATGGGGTAGTGGTAACCAAAAGGCTGTATAAAAAAAACAAAACAAAATAAAGGAGTTCATTATGGAACAAAATCTTATCTCGGCGGTTATTTCAGCGTAGCACTTGCGGCAGTTAACAGCGCAATAGAGACCATCAAACAAAATCTGCCGTTCCTTGTAACGTTTACCGATACTCAGAAAAAATCAATTCACAAGCTCGGTAATACTTATAAACCGTTTGCCGATGACGCGGCAGAAACAGTGACTCTTTATCCTCAAATAATGAGCGGTACGTTTGATAAAGAAAAGTATTTGAGGGATTACCAATTGTATAAACGCCTTTCCGAAATAGACGGGAAACTCGCCTCACTTTACTCGGCGGTAGAAGACACTCTTATGGCAGCCGGAAGCGATACGTTAAACGGTTCGCTGCAAATTTATAATGCGGTTCAACAAAATAAAAAGAAAATTCCGGGATTGGACACGGTAGCGACAAAGATGGAGGTCTTTTTTGAAAAGAAAAGGGCTGTGGTTCCTGCACCGGTGAAATAATTACAAATATCCCACGTCCATACTGGACCTCCAAAGCCTCGTGATGAAAGTTAACTGGTTAGTCATGAGGCTTTTTTTATTTAAGGTGAATGTTATTAAAAACCTCCAAGGTTTGGGGACAAAGAAAAAGAACAAAAACCTTGGAGGTTTGGTGCGATTGATATTATTAGAGCATGGCTGTTGATTTTTGGATAATTTCGGATGATTCTCTGCCAATGTGCGGAGAGGCTTCGTCGATGTCTGGAGACACCCAGCCGATGTCTGGAGACACCCAGTCGATGTCTGGAGACACCCAGCCGATGTCCGGAGAGACACAGCCGATTTCCGGAGAGACTCAGCCGATTTCCGGAGAGACACAGCCGATGTCCGGAGAGACACAGCCGATTTCCGGAGAGACTCAGCCGACGTCGGAAGATGCTTTGTCGATGTATGGAGATGATCACTTGATGTCCGGAAATGCTCAACCGATGTCCGTTGAAGTTTAGTTGATATCGAGAGATACTCCGTCGGAGTCCGCAGATTCTCTTTCGAGATCTGATAATTCACGGTGAAAATAGAATGATGATCTCATGCTACGCAAAACTTTTATGAATTAACCCCGCCATTTATGCATGCCTGCTGCAGGCAGGGCGGGGATGCAACAATACCAGATAATTCAGGCTTTATCCATTATTTGCGCTATTAATGGGCTAAAGCCCAAATATTTTGTCTTATTTTGATCCCCGGCATAAATGCCGGGCTTACTTGATAACGAAGTATGCGTAAGGTGAGTTAATAAAATACTTTTCCCTAATTTGCAGGTAAAGAGGATTTTGGCTGATTTTTTAAGGTCTTCATCAATTTTTAAATATTTTATGGCTCTAAATTTGTTGACTTAACAAAGGTTAATCTTTATATTTGTTTACTACTTTTACTCAAATAAGAAACGCTCCATGAGTCTTGACATTAAAATTTTCTCCGGATCTTCTAATAGGGCTCTGGCGGAAAAGATTGCACAAAAAACCGGTAATGAATTAGGCTCGGTTGTTTCCAAACGCTTTAGTGATGGAGAAATTTGGGTAAAGTATGGAGAAAATATTCGGGGTTCGGAGATGTTTATTATTCAATCAACTAATCCCCCAGCAGAGAATTTATTAGAATTATTGATTATGATTGATGCCGCCCGACGAGCATCTGCCAAGAAGATAACTGCTGTTCTTCCTTATTTTGGATATGCCAGGCAAGACCGGAAAGATCAACCGAGAGTTTCGATTACCGCAAAATTGGTTGCGAATCTTATTACCGAAGCTGGTGCTGACCGTGTCATGACTATGGATTTGCACGCTTCGCAGATTCAAGGTTTTTTTGATATCCCGTTTGATCATTTATACGGGTCATCAATTTTTTTAGGTAATCTTGGTGAAATTAGTGAGAATCTCGTGGTAGTTTCACCGGATGTAGGCGGAATAAAAATCGCCCGGTCTTATGCTAAAAAACTTGGAGCAAGTTTGGTGGTTATTGATAAACGCAGACCTAAACAAAATCAAGCCGAAGTTACTAATATTATCGGGGATGTAAAAGGAAAAGATGTACTGCTCGTTGACGATTTGATTGATACGGCAGGGACTTTCTGTGCCGCCATTGAAGCGTTGAAAACGAAGGGAGCTCTGAGAATTTTTGGTTCTGTTACACATTCTGTGCTTTCGGGAAACGCAGTTGAAAAGTTAAATAACTCAGCATTAGAAAAATTGTTTGTTTCGGATACTATTCCAATGGCAGCGGAACATCAATCAGATAAAATTGAAATTTGTACCGCTTCGGATATATTTGCCGAAGCAATAATTAGAACATATAAAAATGAATCTATCAGTTCATTGTTTGACGTAGATAAAGGTTAATTTAATTAACCAAAGGAGACCCCATGGATAAAATAACCTTAAATGGTATTGTAAGACAGAAATCAAGTAAATCCTCTATGACGCAGTTGCGGAATTCAGCTAGAGTCCCCGGCATTCTGTATGCTAAAGGACTTGAACCTATCTCTGTTGATGTTTCGGCAAGCGCCATCAACTCTTTAGTTTTTACCACAAAAACTCATCTCATTAACTTAGCGCTCGATAATCAAAAAGAATTTGATTGCGTCTTGAAAGAATATCAATTTGACCCGGTATCCGATAAGGTTATTCACTTCGATTTGCAGGGAATTGTTGCCGGACAAAAAATTGAGATTGATATTCCTATTCAATTCACCGGTTCGGCTATTGGCGTTAGAGAAGGGGGACAGCTGCAAGAATTTATGCACAAACTTACCGTTCTTTGTTTGCCAAGCCAGATTCCTGAACAAATAGAGATCAATATTGCGGATCTGAAAATCGGCTCGTCAATTCACGTTGCCGATCTGAAAGTTGAAAATGCTGAAATTTTGCACGCAGCAGATGCCGTAATTGTTGGAGTAGTTCCTCCGAAAGTAATAGAAGAAGAAGTTAAGCCGGAAACTGAAGTTGCGAAAGAACCGGAAGTTGTAGGCAAAGGTAAAGAGAAATCTGAAGAAGTATAGGTAACGTGAAAGCGATAATCGGCATAGGTAACCCGGGGGATAAGTACCAATTAACCCGCCACAACATTGGGTATATTTTTTTAGATTATTTAGCGGATAAGTTAGGCATTAAATTTTCTCAATCTTTATTTAGCTATCAAGAAGCTAGAGGGAGTCTTGGGGATGCCCCTTTTGTTCTTATTAAACCGACAACGTTTGTAAATCTTTCAGGCGTTGCCGTTGCACAGGTGATGGAAAACCTTTCCCTCACTCCCGATGATATTCTTATAGTTTATGATGATATTAATCTTGAAGAGGGATTATTTAAAATAAGAAAAAGCGGGGGGGACGGGGGACACAACGGAATTAAATCCATAATTTATCACATGAATTCGCAAAACTTTTCACGTTTAAGAATTGGGGTCGGTAATAAATTTAAGAGCGGCGAGATGGTTCGTTTTGTTCTCAGCAGTTTTGATTTTGAAGCCATGAAGCGGGTTGAGCCCGTTCTTGAGACTTCGTTTGATATGGTAAAAGCTTTTATTGAAAGCGGCGAAAAAGCGATGTACGACATCAACAGCCGTTTAAACAATGTAAATACAAAACCCCAAAATAATTTGGGCATAGAAGATTAAGTTCGGGAAGAGGCTCTTCACAAAAGATATTTCTTCTCACTTATACTCTGTTAAGATAATAACTGTGTTTCGATAAATAAAAACCAACAAGAGGCTATATGAGGAACAAGATTTCTTTCATTGTTTTTTTTCTTTTTGCACCCGTTTTTTCGTTTGCGAGTGAAGCTAATCTCAAAATACCAACCCTTTCAACCGATCAAAATAATTTACTCCTTTGGGGGTTGTTAGTCTGTCTGCTGGGGCTTGGATTCGGTGTTTATCAATTTTTCAAAGTTAAAAAACTGCACGCACATCAATCTATGCTTGATGTTGCTCAAATTATTTTTGAAACTTCAAAAACCTACCTTGTACAGCAAGGAAAACTTTTGGTTGTCCTCTTTGTGTTTATTGCAGTTTGCATCGCCTTTTATTTCGGCTATCTTCAAGACAGTTCAGTTGGCGGAGTGTTGCTAATTCTTAGCTGGACGGTGATTGGAATCCTTGGTTCATATAGCGTTGCCTGGTTTGGAATTAGAATGAACACTCTTGCTAACAGCCGGATGGCTTTTGCCTCGCTTGAAAGAAAACCGATCAAACTTTTGAACATTCCGCTTGATGCAGGAATGAGTATCGGCGTTATGCTTATCTGCGTTGAATTAATTATGATGTTAATTATTCTTCTCTTTGTTCCGAGAGAATTTGCAGGCGCAAGCTTTATCGGCTTTGCTATTGGTGAGTCACTTGGCGCAAGCGCTTTAAGAATCGCCGGAGGAATTTTTACAAAGATCGCCGACATCGGTTCCGACTTAATGAAAATCGTTTTCAAAATAAAAGAAGACGATCCGAGAAACCCCGGCGTTATTGCCGACTGCGTTGGTGATAATGCGGGCGACAGCGTTGGACCAACTGCTGATGGTTTTGAAACTTACGGGGTAACCGGCGTTGCGTTAATCAGTTTTATTGTTCTTGCAGTGAAAGATATTCCAAATCAAACAGAATTGTTGACGTGGATCTTTGCGATGAGAATTATGATGATCATTACTTCGATTGTGGCTTTTGGTGTAAATCGTGCATTTAGTCAAATTCGTTACGGAAATAAGGATGATTTTGATTTTGAAGCGCCGTTAACTTCTTTAGTTTGGATTACTTCACTTCTTTCAATTCTTGTTACTTTTGGCACAAGCAGTTTGTTAATTGGTCATTTGCCAAATAATCTCTGGCTTACTTTATCAATTATTATTAGCTGCGGAACGCTTGGCGCTGCCTTAATTCCTGAATTTACAAAAATATTTACAAGCCCTAAATCAAAACACGTAAACGAAATTGTTTCCGCTTCACGCGAAGGAGGCGCATCATTAACAATTCTCTCCGGTTTAGTCGCCGGAAATTTTAGCGCTTTATGGATGGGAATGGTTTTCATCTTCCTGATGTTTATCGCTTATTTTGCAAGCACTTTCGGGCTGGATGCTTTTATGATCTATCCTTCTATTTTTGCATTTGGTCTTGTCGCTTTTGGATTTTTAGGAATGGGACCGGTTACCATTGCTGTTGATAGTTACGGACCGGTTACCGATAATGCTCAATCTATTTATGAACTTTCTTTAATTGAAAGTATAAATGGCGTTGATAAACAAATTGAAAAAGATTTCGGATTCAAACCCGATTTTGAAAAAGCAAAACATTATCTTGAGGCTAATGACGGCGCCGGGAACACATTTAAAGCAACGGCGAAACCGGTATTAATCGGAACCGCTGTTGTCGGCGCAACAACAATGATCTTTTCTTTAATTTTAGTTATTCAAAATGTGCTTGGCGTGAAGCCTGAGGCTATTTTGAATCTGCTAAACCCCTATTCAATTTTAGGATTTCTTGCCGGCGGTGCAGTTGTCTACTGGTTTACAGGCGCGTCAATTCAAGCGGTTACAACCGGCGCATACCGCGCAGTGGAATACATTAAAAAGAATATTCAGTTAGATGAAAGTGCGAGCCAGAGCGCTTCTACTGAAAAATCAAAAGAAGTTGTTAAAATTTGCACTCAATACGCACAGACCGGAATGTTCAATATCTTCGTAGGTATCTTTTCTTTCGCTTTGGCATTTGCATTTCTCTCCGCTCCAATAAGTCTCGTTACGGGCATGACAGATGACGCAAAAATTGCCGCAAGCGCCTCCGCCTCCTTGTTTATAAGTTATTTAATTTCTATTGCTCTTTTTGGTTTGTTTCAAGCGATTTTTATGGCGAACGCCGGCGGCGCCTGGGATAACGCAAAAAAAGTTGTAGAGGTTGATCTGAAAGAAAAAGGAACTCCACTTCACGATGCAACAGTAATCGGCGATACGGTTGGCGATCCTTTTAAAGATACTTCTTCGGTCGCACTCAATCCGATCATCAAATTCACTACTTTGTTCGGGTTACTTGCCATGGAGATTGCAATTGATGAAAGATTTAGAGCTACGGCTCCGTACATCGGATTAGTTTTTCTTTTGATCGCTTTAACGTTTGTCTGGCGGTCGTTCTACTCGATGAGAATAAAAAAATCGTGATAAATATGTGTGTTTAATTCAGCGATACGCTAAAGCGTATCGCTGGACTAAAAAAATCATCGTAAACGATGATAACTAAAATTCGGCTTTTTAATTTGTTCAGTTATAGAAAAATCGCTAATTTTAGGCAGAAAATTTAAATAATTAGTTTCTTTTAACCCTGCTCTCATTTTTAGATGAGGGCCTAAATGTCCAAAGGGAGGTGAAACCTTGAGACGAAATAACTATGAAAGTGGTGTTATTATTAATGCCACATTAGACGACACCCAGATCGACACGATTGTTGCAAAATTTAAAGAATTGATAGCAAGCAACGGTGGAGATTTAAAAAACACTGATCTATGGGGAAGAAAACGCTTAGCTTATATAATCCAAAAACAGAAAGTTGGCTATTATGTTTTTTTCCGGTTCGAAGCCCCTTCAGAATTTATCCTAAAGTTAGAAAGAATGTATAAACTCGATGAAAATATTCTTCGATTTCTTACTTTAAAACTTGATAAATATGCTCTTGGAGAACTTGAAAAACAAACAGCAAATCAAGCCTTAAAAGCTGAACCGATTCTCGAAACAGTGATTGCCGAAACTCCCGAGATTCCGGAGACTCCAGCTGCCGCTAATGGTGATGTAAAAGAAGATGATAAATAGTTTTACACTAATGAAGTTTAGATTGGAGGATTGCTATGGCTGACTTGAGAATGCCGGAAATTAATTGTGTTACTATTGTAGGAAACTTAACTAAAGATCCTATTTATAGAACGACTTCAAATGATAGCCCGGTAGTTAATTTTTCTATTGCTACGAACCGGAAATACAGAGACAGCGCCAACAAGCTACAGGAAGATGTCTGCTACATCGGCGTTGTTGCATGGAATAAATTAGCCGAGAGTTGTAAGAATAAACTTAAAAAGGGTTGTGCAGTTCTGGTTGACGGCGAACTGCAGAGCAGAAACTGGAAAAGCGAGGACGGGCACAACAAAAGTGTAGTCGAAATTAAAGCCCGAAGAATTCAGTTCTTAAATAAACACCTCAAAGGGAGTAATCACTCCAATGGAGGAGCAGACGAACATGAAATTTTTGTGGATGAAACCGTTGACTACACAGAAGATTCTTTCGATAAATTTTTATCACCGGAAGAATCAAATTTAATTAACAATGATATTAACCGACAAGGTATTTAAAATGAGAAATCAAAAAGTTTGCAGATTTACCGAAGCGGGAGTTGTATATATCGACTATAAAGATACCAAGATCTTGCAGCGGTTTATTTCCGAACAAGGGAGAATTATTCCCAAACGGATCACCGGAACAAGCGCTAAGTATCACCGAGAATTAACTCTTGCTATTAAACGTGCGAGACACATGGCGCTTATGCCTTTTGTTTCCGATACAGTTAAGTAATTGATGAGGCTATGAAATGAAAGTTATCTTAAGACAAACGATCGATACATTGGGCCAGGTTGGCGAGATTGTCGATGTAAAAGATGGATACGCGCAGAATTATCTGATCCCGAAGCAGTACGCTTACTTAGCTTTAAAAGGAAACTTAAAAGCTATTGAAGAAGAGAAGAAACAACTTCAGAAAAGAAAAGATAAAGAAGTTGACGAAGCGAAAGCTTTGGCGGCTGAACTGGAAAAAGTTTCGATCCAAATTTCTGTTCAAGTTGGCGAAGAAGATAAGATTTTCGGCAGCGTTACTTCTCAGATGATCGCAGATAAGCTGAAAGAAAAAGGCTTTGATATCGAAAAGAGAAAAATTGAGATTGACGAGCAGATAAAATCGCTGGGCATTTATGATGTTAAAGTGAAAGTGCATCAAGCGGTTTCCGCTAACATTAAAGTCTGGGTTGTGAGAGAATAGTAACTCAGCAACCAAACGTGTAATGGAATAGAGAATTAAGAATTAAGAAGTAAGAAGTACAACTTCGTCATTCATTATTCTTTAATCAATATTCGATATTTTAAGTGCGGATATAAATTATAGAAAAGGCTGTAGCATTCCGATGATAATCGGGATTGTTCAGCCTTTTTATTTTTAAATGGCTAATCCGGTCAAAAGTTTATTGGGAAATAATTTTGTTCGTTTCAATAAAATGTAATAAATTTGAAACATAAATGTTGTTTCGGGTGCTTTTTAACTTTTTTTCGGAGGTTCTATGCGAAAAACAGGTTTCATCTTCATTCTTTTCTTTGTCTCATTTTCACTTTTAAGTGAAATCTTTCCACAAGTTCCAGATCAAATACAAAAATATAGGGCAGAACCCTATGCTAATTTTAAATACGAGAAAGAAAGTATTCTCGATGGAAATTTAATCCGAACATTATTTAAAAATACCGGAGAGATTGGGCATTGGCCTTTTCAACCTTCGGGCGAATGGCCTAAAGGAAGCGGACATCCTTATCTTGATGGAATGACTTTACTAATTGGCGCTGAAGTAACAGCACCTGGAAATCAAGCGGTGATTCATCCGATAGAAGCTTCATACCGTGAAGAGATGGATGTTGATCCTGTAACCGGTGAAATCTGGGGGATGGAACCAATCCCTGGTTATTCTAATTCGTTATTTACTTCTCCCGCAATCAGCACGCTTCGTCAATCCTGGCCGGACGTTTGGCCAGATGCTTTGAATTTACCGTCGGAATTTAATGGCAATTTCCCAAGCTATTTTGGAGTAAATTCAAATAGGGTTGCATTCGAATCCTTTTTTATTATGGATGATTCGAGAGACGGAGAATATTTACGCTCACCTTATAAATACTTCCCGATCTTATCAGACACTACCCGTGGAGGATTGGGGCTAAGAATAGAAACTCGCTATTTACAATTTTCCGACGCAGAAGTGCAAAATGTGCTTTTCATGAAGTACAAAATCACGAATATCTCAGATTTTTCTTACGACAAAACATGCTTTGGTTACTATGTTGATCCGGGTGTTGGTGGACCAAGTAGCGGTGGCGATGATGTTCGTTACAATAAAGATTTAGAATTAACATATGCATGGGATCATCAAGGTATGGGATATCCTGGCGATTGGAAAACCGGTTATATTGGATTTGCACTATTAGAAACTCCACTAAACGTTGGTTTGTCAGCCGTTTCTTTGGTTGGACTTGCGAAAACACCAGATAATCCATGGCCTAAATATGATGAAACTGTTTGGCAAAAAATGATCGGTGGTTTTGTTGATACTTCAATAACGAATACAAATGTCAATATTGTTTTTTCAACAGGACCATTTCCTTTCTCCAAATTTTCAACAGACTCGATTGCCGCAGCTATTATTTGCGCTAATGATTTAGACGAATTAATTCTCACGACTAAAACTACAAAACAGTTTATCAGTAATAATTTTAGTTTAAACTCAACCATAGGGAATGTTTCTTTAACTTTAACTAAACCGATTGATAAAGAGAACGTCTCGGGAATATTGCCAATTCAATATTCTCTCTCAAATTATACAGGAACCGCAACGCATTATATTTATCATTTCACTCCCCAAGATGGTTGGTCTTTAATAGGTAAGGACGAAAACAATAGCGGTTATTTTTATTGGCCGACAGATTCGGTTAAGGACGGTATCCACCATCAAATAAAGGTAATCTCTATTACAGATAGCTTAGTTCTTGCAGTTGCTTCCGGATTTTTTACTATTCAAAATCATCAAATCACTAAACCCGATATTTTTATAAATACACCATCAACCGGAAGTTATCTCACCGGAGATGTTGATGTAAAATTTTATGGCGGTGATGCTGATGGAGATTCGTGCTTAATAAATTTCTTTTATAAAGCAGATATAAATTCAGTCCCATATTTGTTAGCATCAAACCTGAGAGAAACGGATTTGTCCTTCACCTGGAAAACAAATAACTCATCAAACTCATTCTCCGGTGAATTGATCGGACAAATCATTTCGAAGACAGATACAAATTATTGGATGATAAATAAGTTGACGGTAAAAAATGAGAGACCAAATCCAGCTATAACGAATTATTTAGTTGAGAGAAATACCACTGGAACAGGTGATATGCAATTGCATGTAATTGAACCTTCTTTAATTACCGGTGATGAATATCTGATGGTTTTTGATTCGGCGTATTTTGATAAACCAACTCTCTATTATAAACTCTATAACAAAACAAAAGGGAACACATTTGTTGGTGATGTTTTTGAAATTGAGAACGGAGTCGAAAGTTGCTTGTTTGATGGATTAAGGATTGTAGTAAATAATGACACAACCAGTATTACTACAGTAAAAAAATCATTGACTAAATGGGTTGCGGGTAATTCTAATGCTGCTTTTAGTATAGTAAGAGACGTGAGCTATGCAGGTGGGTGGAATGGGAAAGCAGATTATGAAATTAGTTTCAGTGACCACATAGTTGATACTACATTTATTAGGCAGGGGATGTATATAATTCTACCCGTAAATTTCGAAGTATTTAATATAACTTCAAATTACAGAGCAAAGATTGCAATGACAGACCCGGACAAGTCCGGTTCATTTACACCGGGAGATGAACTTCGTATTTTAGAGTATGAGGCAACAAAGATAAAGACTTCATGGATAATTAATTATCTATTGTCCCCAAATCTGATCCCCCCTACTGCTGGAGATGTTTTCCGTATTGTTGCTGAGAAAGAATTTGTAAAAGGAGACTCTATTACTTTTACTACGTCCGGTTTGGTTGGTGTTAGGGATATGGATGCAAGACCTTCTTCTTATTCACTTTCACAAAATTATCCTAATCCGTTTAACCCGGTAACAAAAATTCAATTTTCGGTTCCGCAAAATGAAATTGTTAAAATAAAAGTTTACGATTTTCTCGGAGCAGAAATTGCAACACTGGTAAATAGAGAAATGAACTCCGGCAGTTACGAAGTTGATTTTAACGGCAAAACTCTTGCAAGCGGAATATATTTTGTACGCATGGAAGCCGGCAAATTTGTTGAGACGAAAAAAATTGTTCTCTTAAAGTAATTGAGTTTTAATGGCGTGCGGATAATCTGATTAAATCAGTATGATTCGTGTGCTATTGTTTTTTATAAATTTCTAAACCGGCAAAGCCCGCCAAAAGGTAGTCGGGTAGACCAAAACCAAATAATTTGGAATGAATGAATGGCTGCCTGACTGAATGAATAACATTCATCCATTCAATCTCATTCAGTCATCCTTCCGTTTTTTTTGGACAAATACTCTCGCTAATCTACATTGAATATTTTTACCAACTATTTAAACTCTAACTTTTATCACCACTTTTAAAACTTGTGAGGTTCCGTCAACAGTTATTCCCGGTTTATGAACTTCATTTGGGAAAATGATGGCGAATGTTTTTTCACTTAAAGAAAAATGTTTTGCTTCACCTCTCAAAGAGAATCTTTTCTAACTATAAAAAGAACTAACTTGGCATCAGATTTTCCTTTTCGATCTCGAGCAAAACACTGAACCCAAACTGTATCAATAGCACGTTGTGTTGGGTAAAATATTCTTGAATTCTCAAAAGTGTTATACAAACTCATATCCGTCGGTGGATTAACTCCTTTTATCCTTAATTTAGCATCAGAGATCCAGTCATAGACCAAAGTATCGCCATCCGGATCAAAGGCATTACAGATAACAATGACTGAATCTTGCGAGCCAACAATATCTGGAAAAACAAGGAGCGAGAGTATTGTTGGAGAGTGGTTCTCAGATTTTTTTGCATCAGTAGGATTATCTTCACACCCAATTATGGTTAACAACATATACGATAGTAATATTAATTGTTTCATTGTTCGTCTCTAGGAGCGTGTCCGAGAATATAGT
>Ga0210027_1003248_pt1 | contig 13364 bp, 9 predicted proteins | sample CryGeymeta201510_FD_183978 | JGI IMG/M metagenome (GOLD analysis project Ga0210027, IMG submission 183978) | Groundwater microbial communities from Crystal Geyser aquifers in Utah, USA - Crystal Geyser metaG 2015-10 (SPAdes) (version 2) | ecosystem: Environmental > Aquatic > Deep subsurface >...
AAACGAAATCGATCTTCTCATTTTTGACGATGATCTTTCTCCTGTGCAGTTGCGTAACCTCGAAAAAATGATGGAAAAGAAAATCATCGACAGAAGCGCATTAATACTTGATATCTTCGCAAACCGAGCACGAACAAATGAAGCTAAAACACAGGTTGAACTTGCGCAGCTTCAATACTTGCTGCCGAGATTGACAAGAGCATGGACTCACTTATCGAAGCAGTACGGCGGCGTAGGAACGAAAGGTCCGGGCGAAACACAAATTGAAACCGACCGCCGTATTATCCGCGACCGCATAAGCCATTTAAAAAGTAAGTTAGATAAAATAGAAGTACACCGGGAAACGCAAAGTCAAGGGCGTAAAGATCGCGTGCGTGTCTGCCTTGTAGGGTACACCAATGCCGGCAAATCAACTCTGTTTAATCGTCTTACAGATGCAGGCGCATTTGCCGAAGATAAACTTTTTGCCACACTTGATTCTACTACGCGCATTTATGAATTAAATACATCACAAAAAATTTTACTAAGCGATACAGTTGGATTTATACGCAAACTGCCGTCTCATCTCATCGCATCATTTAAAAGCACGCTTAATGAAGTTAGAGATGCCGATATCATCCTTCATGTCATTGATTTTTCGCATCCATACTTCGAAGACCATATTCAGGTAGTTGAAAAGACTTTAAAAGATATTAACGCCGGAGACAAAACCGAATTAAAAGTATTTAATAAAGTTGACCTCGTTGAAGATAAAAGCAAACTTGATTATGTGCGCAACAAATATAAAAACAGTGTTATCATTTCTGCCGAAAGAGGAATTAATATTTCTTCATTAGAAAAGAAAATTATTGATTTGATCGAAGGCTCTTTTGAAGAAGTCAGTGTAACTATTAATATCCGGCAGTCAAAACTGATGGCAAACATTCACTCGATCGCGCAGGTGCTTTCTGCAGAATATGATGAAGATAAAATTTTAATAAAATATAAAACCAATCGTGAGAATTCGGATAAAATAAAAAAGATGATCAATGGCAAGTAAAAAATTAAAAGTTGACGGTACCTCACTGTCAATAGAAAAAATAGAATCATTCATAATGCAAAATCAACAAGTTTATCTGACGAAGGATGCCATGCAAAATGTAAAAAAATCCCGAGCCCTTGTGGATAAATGGATGAAAGAGGATAAAGTTATTTACGGAATAACAACCGGTTTCGGCGAGTTTGCTAATGTTAAAATTTCTCAAAAGGATATTAAACAGCTTCAGGAAAACTTAATATTAAGCCATGCCGTCGGTTGCGGTGAAAACCTTCCTCCGAAGATTGTTAAAATAATGATGCTGTTAAGACTAAATGCTCTTGCAAGCGGATATTCCGGTATAAGACTATCAACGCTTGAACTCCTCGTGGATATGATAAATTTAAATTTAATTCCTATTATTCCATCGCAGGGTTCGGTAGGCAGCAGCGGAGACCTTGTGCAGTTATCTCATCTTGTGCTCGCAATGATAGGGAAGGGCAGAGTGCAGATTTTGAAAAATGTTGTTTCGGATGATGCAGCAAAAGCAGAAATAATCGACTCGCGAAAAGCGCTTAAAAAATTCGGTTTGAAGCCTGTTATGTTAGAAGCAAAAGAAGGATTAGCATTAATAAACGGCACCCAAATGATGACTTCCTTCGCATCTTTCATTAGTGCACGCGCAAAAAAACTTGTTAAACTTACAGATGTTTCCGCTGCGTTATCGCATGAGGCGCTTCGCGCAACTGACAGAGCATTCGATGCAAAACTTCATAAACTCCGTCCTTTCCCCGGACAGATAGCAACGGCAAAGAATATTTTAAAGATGATTAACTCAAGCCAAATAAGAGCTTCACATAAAAATGATGATCCCCGTGTGCAGGATGCATATTCAATCCGTTGTATTCCGCAAATTCACGGCGCTTCGAGAGATGCTGTCGATTACGTCTGTTCTCGCGTTGAAATTGAAATTAATTCGGTCAATGATAATCCAATAATCTTTCCGGAAACTGAAGAGCATATTGAAGGAGGAAATTTTCACGGACAGTCGATGGCTCTTGCAATGGACTTTATGGGTATAGCTCTTTCCGAACTTGCAAACGTTTCCGAGCGTCGGATTGAAAGAATGGTTAATGGCGCATTAAGCGGGCTGCCTCGTTTTCTTGCTGTTGATGGCGGGTTGAACAGCGGCTTGATGATTGCACAGTATACAGCCGCAAGTCTCGTAAGTGAAAATAAAGTTTTGGCTCATCCTGCAAGCGTTGATTCAATTCCAACTTCGGCAAACCAGGAAGATCATAATTCTATGGGTTCAATAGCGGCACAAAAATGTTTTAAGATTATGCAAAACCTTGAAAACGTTCTTGCAATTGAATTGTTGACTGCTGCTCAGGCATTGGAATTTTTAAAACCATTAAAGTGCGGAACAGGAACAGAAACAGCTTACAAAGAGATACGCAAACATGTTTCGCCGCTTCTTAAAGATAGATTGTTATATTTCGACATTCAAAAAATAGCAAAAATTATTCGTGATGATTCTTTACTAAGTACAGTCGAGAAAAAAATTAAATTAATTTAACAGGCGAAGAAAGCATGGAAATAATATTTTTACTTGCCGGACTAATAATAGGCGGTACAGCCGCATGGTTTATTTGTTCGTACAAAAATAAAAGCAGGGCAGTTGTTTCATCGGAAGAACATGAACAGATTAAGAGCGAACTAAATACTGCTCAAAACGAAAAAGCGCGAGCAGAAGAAAGAAATAAAATTTTTGAAGCCGCACAAAAACAACTTCAAGTAGAGCTTACTGAAGAAAGAAATAAAATAGTTGAGATTACTGCTTTACTATCTACAACTAAAAGCGAGCATAAGAATGTTCAGCTAAAGCTTGAGGAACAAAAAGCGGATATTGTTAATCTTCAAGAAAAGTTTTCCAAAGAGTTTGAAATTCTAGCAATGAAAATATTTGAAGATAAAAGCACTAAGTTCACTGTCCAGAACAAAGAAAATATTGATTCGATACTTCGTCCGCTTAACGAAAAGATAAAAGATTTTGAAAAGAAAGTTGAAGAAGTTTACGTTAGCGATTCTAAAGAACGAGCCACTTTATTTCAGCAGATTAAAACTTTACACGAGCTAAATCAGCAGATGAGCAAAGATGCAACAAACTTAACTAACGCATTAAAAGGGCAGACGAAAACTCAAGGCAACTGGGGTGAATTTATACTTGAGACTATTCTTGAAAAATCGGGACTTGTGAAAGGACGGGAGTACACTGTTCAAGAAAGCATAACCACACACGAAGGGAAAAGATTTCAACCTGATATTATCATCAAACTTCCTGAAGGTAAGACGCTTATTATTGATTCGAAAGTATCACTCAATGCATACGAACGGTTTGTCTCGAGTGAAGATGAGAGGGACAGAGCGGCGAATATAAAAGAACACATCGCTTCTATCAGAAACCACATTAAAAATTTAAGTTCAAAGAATTATCAAAATCTTTATGATACAAAAAGTTTAGATTTTGTCTTGATGTTTCTTCCGATCGAACCGGCGCTTAGTCTCGCCATTCAAAATGATATGAATCTTTTTAACGAAGCGTTTGAAAAGAATATTGTTATCGTAAGCCCTTCAACTTTGCTTGCAACGCTTCGTACTATTGCCAGCATTTGGAGGCAGGAACATCAAAACAAAAATGCGTTAGATATCGCAAGACAGAGCGGTGCGCTCTATGATAAATTCGTTGGATTGCTTGATGATTTGAAAAATATTGGCGACAAAATTAAGGCAACCCAAAACAGTTACGAAGACGCTATGAAAAAACTTAGCACCGGCAGGGGTAATTTAATTGGCAGCGTTGAAAAAATTAAAAGCCTCGGCGCTAAAACCACAAAGGCGTTGCCTCAAAATCTTTTAGACAGCGTTGAGGAAGATGAATTGAATGAATTGCAATAATTATTCTTCTGACATTTTAATAATTTCGTCCCACTCGGCTTTTGTAATAGGCATGACCGAAAGCCTGTTGCCGCGCTGAACGAGCCGCATGTTTTTAAGTTTTGAATTGGTTTTTATTTTTGCAAGTGTTACAGGCAATTTTAATTTACTTTCAAGTTGAACGTCAAACATAAACCATATAGGATTTTCTTCCGTTGCGGATGGGAAGTAATGTTTATCTTCTCTGTTAAATTGTGTAAAATCCGGGTAAGCCGATCTAACTATTTTGCAGATGCCAACTACGGCAGTAGGTTCAGTGTTACTTTGATAGAATAAAACGCCGTCGCCAACTTTCATTTCGTCGCGGATGAAATTGCGAGCCTGGTAATTACGCACTCCGCTCCAGTAAGTAGTTTGATTTTTGCTTTTTTCAAAATCAGCAATTGAAAAATCTTCGGGTTCAGCTTTTACAAGCCAGTATTGTTTTGCCATATTTTTTTTGAAGTATTAGTTTCTGAAAACGACCATAATATTTTTTGCACTCTTAATTTTATGGTCAAATAAAATAAAAAACATATAACAAAAAATAGTTAATTAACAGATTAAATGGGCATTAAAATACCGGTAAAGTAAATTGAATTATTAAAAGAGCATCGATATATTGAATATAGAAATTATGTATAAAATATTATTAGTAATTATAGCGTTTCCGTTTTTCCTGAATGCACAGCAAGGCGTATCAATTACTCGTTTAAAATATAACGGCGGTGGCGATTGGTATAACGACCCTTCTGCCGAGGTAAACCTATTAAAATTTGTTGAAACTAATACAAATATTAAGGTGAAAGCAGAATATAATTTCGTAAATATTTCTTCCGACGAGTTGTTTGCCCATCCATTTCTATTTATGACAGGGCACGGAAATGTTGTCTTTACAAATGATGAAGCGTCACGGTTGCAGAAGTATCTTGAGAACGGCGGATTTTTATATATTGATGATGATTACGGTTTTGATAAAGCGATTCGCCGCGAGATGAAAAAGGTTTTCCCGGATAGAGAGTTTGTGGAACTGCCATTTAATTATGGCTTGTACAATGTACTTTTTAATTTTCACTCCGGACCTCCCAAGACACATAAGCACGATGAAAATCCACCTCGTGGTTTTGGTATTTTTAATGAAGAACGATTAGTTGTTTTTTATACTTATGAGTCTAACCCAAGCGATGGTTGGGCAGATCCTGATGTTCACAAAGATACGCCGGAAAAAAGAGAAGAAGCGCTAAAGTTCGGCGCTAATATAATAGTATGGTCTTTAACTCAATAGAGTATGATGAAAGAAAAAAAAATTTACGAAGAAATAATTGACAAGCTTGAAAAGCTTTATAAAAAAGAATATGCTTTTTTCGCAGCGATCGGTATTCAGACATCACTGCTCATAACGATAACGGCGATAACTTCACTTACGGTACTCGAATCTATCTTTCACTTTTCATCTGTATTAAGAACTGTATTCTTTCTTTTGTTCGCCATTCTTTTTATTAGTGGTCTGATTCTTTTCGTAGTAATCCCTGCTCTTAAATACTTTAATAATTTCCGGTTGTCCAACTACTATTCTGCTGCAAGCAGAGTGGGGGAAAATTTCCCGGAAGTTAAAGATGATTTACTTAACGCGATGCAGCTTGTTACCATCGATCAGCAAAGGCAGAATTACTCATCAGTTTTAATTAACGCTGCATTTAAAAATGTTTATACTCGGACTAAAGAAATTCAATTCGATTCTATTATCAGCTTTAAAAAATCTAAGGAATTGTTTTTATACTTAACTATGGTGCTGCTTGTTTGCGCTGCGGCTTTTAGTTTTTCTAGTAACATGCAGGGAGCTGCATATAGGCTTATTAATTTTAACAAAAACTTTTCCACTCCGCCCCGCTTTTCCCTCGAAGTCTATCCCGGACACGCAAGTTTGACCAAGGGGGATGATTTAACAATTACAATCAAAGTTATTGGCGCAGTTCCGCAAAAGTTAAATGTTGTTTTAAAATCGTTGGAGGAAACGGAGTATAACTACGAGCTTTTAACTCCCGATTCTTCGGGTGAATATCAATATCAAATATTTACGGTGCGTAATTCGTTTGAGTATTTTGTTAAAGCCGATGAAGTGGAGAGCAGCTTATTTACAGTCACGGTTGTTGACCGTCCGGTTATTAGTAGTTTTGATGTTACTGTAATTCCGCCTTCATATTCCGGACTTCCGGAGATAAAACAAAGAGATAACGGAAACATTACTTCATTGCCGGGCAGCCGTGTATCATTAGCTTTGCAGTCATCAAAGAAATTAAAAAGTGCCAAAATAATTTTTAATGATTCGACCGAACAGAATTTTACATTTAATGGTGAATTTGCTAAAACTTCTTTTATAATTAAAAAAGATAACTCTTATAGAATTATTCTTACCGATGAAAACGGAAGCCAAAATGATGACCCAATTACATATTCAATAAAAACCATCAATGATGCATATCCCGGCATTGATGTAATAAGCCCTAACAAAAACACGAATCTTGAAAATGATAATCGTCTCTCCCTGCTTTTAAAAATTAATGATGATTATGGTTTTTCTAAACTTATTTTGAATTACAGGCTTTCGGCTTCACGATACGAGCGACCATCAGAAGAGTATAAAAAAATTGAGCTTCCAATAAATAAAAAACTTAAGGAAGCAGATATTGATTATGTCTGGAATTTGACCCAATTTAATCTCGCAGTTGATGATGTTGTTACTTATTATCTTGAAGTTTTTGACAACGATACTTTTGGAGGACCGAAATCTGCTAAATCAAGCACCTTCACTGTGCGCGTTCCATCCCTTGATGAAATATTATCCAAAGCAGATGATTTACACACAGAAGCGGAAACAGACTTAAAAGAAATATTAAAAGAAGCTGCCGATTTGAAAAAGAATCTGGAAAAAATTGATAATACATTGAAGCAGGATAAGAAAGACATCACCTGGGAAGAAAAACAGCAAATAGAAGAGGCGCTTGATAAATTTGAAAAACTTCAGGAAAAAGCGAATGAAATAGGCGAAAAACTTGAGCAGATGCAAAATGAACTTCAGAAGAATGATTTACTTTCGAAAGAGACGCTTGAAAAATATATGGAATTGCAAAAACTTTTCGATGAACTGAGCAGCGAAGAAATGAAACAGGCAATGGAACGGATGCAAAAATCTCTTGAAAGTTTGAATAGACAAAACACACAACACCAGATGCAGGACTTAAAACTCGATGAAGAAAAGTTTAAACAAAGCATCGAAAGAACAATGGAACTCCTTAAACGTGTGAAGGTAGAGCAGAAGATAAATGAAATGCTTAAGCGCACCGAAAAAATGAATCAGAAGCAGGAAGACATTCAAAAGCAGACGAAGCAAAAAGATATTAATAAACCGGAAGACAATAATCAGCTTCAAAAAGAACAGGAGCAAGTGTCTCAAGATTTGAAAAAATTTGAAGATGAAATGAAAAAGCTTGAAGAGATGATGAAAGATCTCGATCAAATGCCAAAAGAAGATCTCGAGAAACTTCGGGAAGAATTTGAGAAACAACAAAACATAGACAAATCTGAACAAGCATCGCAGGATTTGAAGAACAAACAAAAACAAAGTGCAATGCAGCAAATGCAGCAGCTTTCGCAAAATATGAAAAAGATGCAGCAGCAAATGGAACAGATGCAGCAAAGCATGATGCAGCAGAACCAGATGCAGACCTTTAAGGATTTGATGAAAGTGCTTGATAACCTCTTAACACTTTCCAGGCAGCAGGAAGAATTAAAAAAAGAATCAGAAAAACTTGACCCAAACTCAGCGCAGTTTAACGAGAAGGCTGAAAGACAAAATAATATTAAACGAAATCTTGATAACATTTTAAAGCAACTTTCGGAAATGAGCAAAAAAACTTTTTCAATTACGCCCGAGATGGGAAAAGCAATTGGTGACGCTAAAAAAGAGATGCAGAATTCTTTGCAGGCTATGCAGAACAGGAATGGAAGTATGGCATCTATGAGCCAGGGTGAGGCGATGAAGTCACTTAACGAAGCGGCAACTCTTGTAAAAGGAGGGATGGAGTCAATGATGCAAGGCGGCGGACAGGGCGGTATGATGTCGCTAATGCAGCAGATGGGGCAGCTAAGTCAGCAGCAAATGAATTTGAATAACATGACGCAAATGCTTCAGCAGATGCAGCAAGGCGGATTATCACCACAGCAGCAATCTCAAATGCAGCGAATTGCACAACAGCAGGAGATGATACGAAAATCTCTCGAGCAGTTAAATAGAGAAGCGCAGCAATCTGGAAAATCAAAAACTCTACCCGGTAATCTCGAAGAAATTATGAAGCAGATGAAGGAGGTAATAACCGATTTGAATACTCAAAAACTTGATGATCCTATAATTCAAAAGCAGGAAAAAATCCTTTCACGGATGCTTGACGCGCAGCGTTCGATAAATGAGCGTGATTTTGAGAAGCAAAGAGAATCAAATTCGGGGCTGAACATTGTTCGGGAATCTCCAGCCGATTTGAATTTGTCATCTCAAAAAGGAAAAAATAAAATTCGAGAAGAACTGAATAAAGCTGTCAATGAAGGTTATCTAATGGATTACGAACAACTCATCAGAAAGTATTATGAACTGCTTGAAAAAGAAGGAATAAAAGATTAAGAATCTCTTTTTGAGCCACGAACTGTTTCAATTTGATTTACATGCTAAAAGGTTTTATTTTTTACCATTCGTTTTAAATTTTAATAAATGACTTTTCAACTTTAAGTTTTATGAGTGGCACGAGCAAAAAAGAAATATTTGGTACGGTTATTAATCACGCAGATTCTATTTCAATTTTGCAGCCGGATAAATCAGATTTTGAAAGTTTACTCCATTCTTTTTTTGATGCTTCAGACGACTTTGTATTTATCCTAAATAAAAACGGCAATTTTCAATACATAAATCAAAGCGGATTAAATGGATTAGAATACTCTCTCGAAGAACTACGGGGGAGACATTTTTTTTCAATCTCATCTGCAAACGAAAAAGTGAAGTTAGCAGATGCGTTCCAAAAAATATTAAGAGTTGATGGTTTAGTTTTTTTTGAAGTAACGCTTGTTTCTAAAACCGGAAAACAAATTTTGTTTAGTGTTTCCGCCAAGGCATACTTAGCGCATGGCTCAGTTAGCGGAATGCTTGGAGTGGCAAAAAATATAACAAAACAGAACTTATTAAACCAAAAGCTTAACGAGTTGGAAGTAAAATACATTGAAACTGAAAGACTGCTCAGCATCGAAAGAAATAGACTAAAGCAGCGAAAATCAGTTCTTGAAGAATTAAACCGTTTGAAGAGTGAATTCGTAGCAAATATTTCGCATGAGATGAGGACTCCTCTTGCCTCGATAATAGGATTTAGTGAAACTATTTCATCTGACCCTGATATGCCCCCTGAAATGCGGCAGGAGTTTACCGAGATAATTTTACATGAAGGTAAACGACTCGCTAAATTAATAAACGACATCCTAAATATTTCCAGGTTAGAAACCGGCGAAATTGAACTGCAGAGAAAAGAAATAGACATAGTTGCCGTTTTAAAGAATGTGGTAAATAAATTTAGTTCTGCTGCTTCGGAAAAAAACATACAATTAAATTTATCTGTTGAGGAAGAGGAAGTGAAAATAATCGGAGATGAAGAACGTCTTCAAGAAGTGCTTCAAGCTCTGCTTTCAAACGCTGTAAAATTTGCAAATAATGGGGGAAGAATTACTGTGATTGGTCAAAGTTTATTTAAAGAGTTTGAAATAATAATAAGTGATACCGGCATTGGAATTCCGAGAAAAGATTTGCCTAACATTTTTGAAAAATTTTATCGTGTTAGCCGACCAGGTCAGGAAATTCCGGGTGCCGGTCTCGGTCTTGTTCTTTCTAAACAAGTTATCGATTTGCATAAAGGATTAATAACAGTTGAAAGTGAAGAAAATAAGGGCAGCGCTTTTATTATTAAACTGCCAAAAAGAAATTAGTATAAATTACGAGGTAATGAAGTGAGCAAGTTAGTTTACATTGTCGATGACGAACCTTCAATATCAAAACTTCTTTCATATTGGGTGAGAGATAAATGGAAATACAACATAGGCATATTTACAAATGCGGAAAATATGTTAGCCCAATTACAGGATAAGCCAGATTTGGTTCTTCTCGATATTATGCTGCCTGGGATTGACGGAATCGAAACTCTTAAAAGGATCAAACAATTCGATGAAAATTTACCGGTAATTATGTTGTCAGCTCAAGGGAATATTGAAGTCGCTGTTGAGTCATTAAAATTCGGCGCTTACGATTATTTCCCAAAACCGATAGAAGTTCAGAGGCTTGAACCCGCTATTATTAATGCTATAAAAAACTACGACCTCATGCGTGAACTTGAAAATTTACGTGAGAATGTTAAACACGAGTACAGTTTCGATAACATAATTTCGGCTGATAATAAAATGCAGGAAGTATTTAAGTATGTTAATAAAGTCTTAAATAACGATATTACAGTTGTCATTTATGGTGAAAGCGGAACCGGTAAAGAACTTATAGCCAGAGCAATTCACTATAATGGAAAAAGAAAAGATAAACAATTCATCGTAATAAATTGCGCTTCAATTCCCCGCGAACTTCTCGAAAGCGAACTCTTCGGACACGAAAGGGGATCTTTCACAGGCGCGCATCAAAGGAAAATTGGAAAGTTTGAACTTGCCAACGGAGGCACATTGTTTCTTGATGAAGTTGGCGAGCTTGAGATGATGCTGCAAGCAAAAATACTTCGTGTTATTCAAGAAAAAGAATTCGAGCGTGTTGGCGGGACGGAATTAATTAAATCGGATGTGAGAATAATTTCTGCAACAAACAGAGATTTAAAAGCCGCCGTCGAAAATAAAGAATTTAGAGAAGATCTTTATTACCGGCTTAATTCTTTCCCTATTTATATCCCTCCGCTCAGACATCGAAAAGGTGACATAATTGTACTTGCCCAATATTTTTTAGATACGTTCAACAAAAAATTAGATAAAAAAATTAAAGGTTTTTCTAAAAGGGCGCTAAAACTAATTTACGATTATAGCTGGCCCGGAAATATTCGAGAGATGGAAAATACAATCGAACGCTGCCTAATTCTTTCCGAAAATGACGTTATAGATGTTGTTGACCTCCCCCCGCATCTAAAAACCTCAGAAAGCTACGGAAGCGAAATAACAGGTAGTTTGTTCAGTGATGATAACATTATCCCAATCGAAAAACTGAAAGCTGAAGCCATCAAACACGCACTTAAAGTTACAAAAGGAAATATTGTTGAAGCTGCTAAAAAGCTTCAGCTTGGCAGAGCGACAGTTTATAGGCTTATGGAAAAACATAATATCGAAGCATCAACAACGGAAAAAAGCAATGGAAAATAACTTGGATTTTATAAGAGAAAACTACAACGATGTTTTAGTCGAAGTAGTAAACTTAACGCGCGCCACACTAAAAGAAGCGGAGGAATTTAAACAAACTCTTTCGCAGGACATCGAGACCGGCGCAAGGAAAATTATTGTTGATTTGACCGATTGCGAATTTATAGATTCCACTTTTCTTGGCGCGCTTGTTGTATCTTTGAAAAAAGTTACAGCTCTTGGCGGCGACTTGCGTTTAGTTGGTTTTCAGCCCGCAGTTCATTCGATGTTTGAATTAACACGCATGTACAGAGTTTTCGAGTCTTTCAAATCAAAAGAAGAAGCAATAACAAGTTTTTCATAAATCTGAAATTCTAATAAATTATGAACGTTGCAAAAAACATACTTATTATAGACGATGACCCAACGATGCGAACGTTAATCGGTCATCATCTGAAGAAAAAAGGATATACGGTTGATCTTGCCTCAACTCCAAATGAGGGATTTAATTTCCTATCAAAAAACAAAACAGATCTCGTTTTATGCGATGTTTCCATGGATGGAATGGATGGTTACGAATTTTGCTCTAAAGTAAGGGAAAACGAGCAATACAAAATTCTTCCGTTTGTTTTTGTTACAGCCAACAGCACTTTGGAAGACAAATCTAAAGCGCTCGAAGTGGGCGGAGATGACCTGATAACTAAGCCATTTGAAGTTGAAGAACTTTTGCTAAAAGTACAGGCGCTTTTAAGACGTGCAGATATTTACCGTGCTTACGGTACGAAAAAAAATCTTGAAAGTTCATTTGCTCCCAAAACTGCAAAAATTTTATTGGTTGATGACGACCCTTCACTCGCTAAATTATTCCAGTACAACTTAAAGAAAGCCGGCTTCGATTGTTTAATTGCTTCCGGTCCTGCCGAGGGTTTGCAAATTGCAAAAAATGAAAACCCTGATATTATTGTTTCAGATATCATGATGCCCGATATTGATGGTTTTGAATTTAGGCGCATGCTTTTAGCGGATGAAACTGTGCGTTCAATACCGTTTATTTTTTTGACGGCTAAAGGAGAAGAAGCCGATATCCTTGATGGATACGATTTGGGAATTGCCGATTATGTTTTAAAGACTGCCGGTCCAAGGGTTGTAGTTGCAAAAGTTAGCGCAATAATTAAAAGCCTTGGCAAGGAAAGACAAAAAGCCGTTTCAGAACTTCATCAAGCAGCAGATAATCTTCGGGTTAAGGTTGTGCCGGAAAAAAGCCCGGATTTTGAGGGCTTCACAATCCAGCATTGGCATCAGCCGTTTGAGGGGATACCGGGCGGTGATTTTATAGATTACTTTAAGATTGATGAGAATAACTTAATTATCGTTTTAGGCGATGTAATGGGGAAGAAGTGGGGCGCATGGTATTTCGCTTTTGCTTATGCTGGTTATGTTAGAAGCGCAATTCGTGTTGTTCTGCAAACTACAAAAGAATATTCGCCAACTACTATTTTACAGCAAGTCAATCGCTCGGTTTATAACGATGCTAAAATATCCGAAGTGTTTGCAACTCTTTCCATAATCATTTTAAATAAAGATGATAAAACTCTTAAGTATACAGGCGCCGGAGATCTTCCATTAATTTATAAAATTCAGGAAACTGGCAAAGTTAAAAGTATAAATTCTAAAGGGCTGTTGCTCGGTTTTGCTTCCGAAGGGCAATATGAAGATGTTACAATTAATCTATCTTCGGGTGATTCGGTCATCGTTACCACAGATGGAATTATTGAATCAAGAAATTCAGAAAATGAACAATTCGGTTCGGCAAGACTGATGAAAATTGCCGAAGGACTTAACCCGCAAGATGATGTGCTTTTAAAAATTAAAGATGAATTTATTCGTTTCACAGCCGGAAAATTTGAGGACGATATTAGTTTAATTACACTTAAATTAAATTAATCTTTTATCCTAAGCGAAA
>Ga0210027_1003259_pt1 | contig 13331 bp, 8 predicted proteins | sample CryGeymeta201510_FD_183978 | JGI IMG/M metagenome (GOLD analysis project Ga0210027, IMG submission 183978) | Groundwater microbial communities from Crystal Geyser aquifers in Utah, USA - Crystal Geyser metaG 2015-10 (SPAdes) (version 2) | ecosystem: Environmental > Aquatic > Deep subsurface >...
CCAGGATACGCGCTTCTCAAAGCCGGTTAAAAGGAAATACAACTCGAGCGGCACCAGCCAGGTGCCATGAATGTAAGCCACAGAGGCAATGCGGCTGAAATTGATATGGGTGTGTGAAGCGGCTACCAGTGTGATGGTAATCAGCGCAATCCTTTGGCCGCCAACCTGGCGCGCAAAAAGATATGCCGAAGGAATCGCCAGCACGCCGCCAATGGCAGGCAACAACCGCAGGGCAAACACCGAAACGCCAAACACCTCGAACATTAAATTAATCGCCTGCAAATACAAAGCGCCAAAGTTTTCCCACAGCGCGAATGGATTGGATAATTCACCGTCCACAGTGCTCTGGGCAAAGAGACCAACCAGGCCTTCATCCCCATCAATCACGCGCGGGACGGAACCCAGTTTATAAAAACGGAAGGCAGTTGCCAACAGGGTCACTGCCAGAACCAGCAAAATTTCATTTCGATGGTTTTTGATTTTGGAAATCCAGCCAGTGTGTGATAGGGAGCCTCCCGCAAGCGCATAAATGTAGCACCCCGCGCTCAATAACCAAATGGTAAGGATAGGGATGTAATTAACACGGGTAAACTTCCCAAAAAGGGAAACCGCCACTGTTGCCAAAACACTGAGAGATACCGCCGCCGCAATCCAAAAGACCTTTTCAGGGAATATAAATCGTGTGGATATTTTTTCCCAGAACCTGCCCGGGCGTATCAACTGGCTTGCCAAAAACAAAACCAGCCCAACCAGTCCCAGCCATGAAAAAGGAGGAAACACAACCCCATCCTCAACCGGTTTGGAAAAGTTTAGAAACTGACTGATGAGCAGCGCCAAAAAACCAAGAAAAGCAACCAAACGCCGGAATCCCTTAACCTCTTCATTTAATTCGGGTTGCTCGTTCATTATGCCTCCACAAAATCAAATTTTTTCGCTGAAAACGCGATTGCTCGAAATTGTATCGTCAGATAGCGCTAAAACTCAACCGATATTATACCCAAAGAATGATTGCACCCAAGCCGACTTTTTTGGATTTTTAATGTATAATTAACTCTGATCCGCAAGGATGAACCCAAAAATTCCCCGCCGTTTCAACGGCCTGGCTTGCAAATTGCAACGGAACTACGACTCTTGCCCTGCAATTGGGACAAATTGCGACGAAAACCGAACTGACAGAATGGTTGGACTTAGTGATTGTGGATTTGAACCGTCATCCGGTTTAGCGTACCCCCGTTCCGCCTCACGCGGGATGTTGGGGCTGTTGTAGCCAACCCAAACCGATTCGCACAGCCGAGGCCGCTCCGGGCGGCCTGCGGCTGTGTGTATTTAATGAGAAAAATCACCGCCATCGAAGCGCAGAAGAACAACCCCAAGCGAGTGAACCTCTACCTCGACGGGGAATTTGCCTTCGGGCTGGAGCGTTTCGTGGCCGCCTGGCTGACCGTCGGACAGGCGCTGGATGAGGAGAAGATCGCCAAACTCCAGGCCGACGAGTCCGGCGAAAAAGCCTACCAACAGGCCATGCTCTTCCTAAGTTACCGCGCCCGCTCCGAGGCCGAGATCCGCAAGAACCTTGAAAAGCACCAAATCCCGCCAGCCGTCCTGGATGAGACGATCCAGCGCCTGCGGGAGGCGCGGCTGGTGGACGATGAACAGTTCGCCCAAAGTTGGGTGGCGAACCGCTCCGAGTTCCGCCCGCGCAGCCGCCGCGCGCTGGCCGTTGAGCTGAAACGGAAGGGGTTGGCCGAATCCGCCATAAAGTCCGCGACCGAGGCGGTGGACGAAAAAGCCCTGGCCTACGCGGCCGCCCAAAAGCGCGTCCGCAGGCTCGAGGGATTGGAATGGATCGAGTTCCGAAAAAAACTGGGCGAATTCCTCGCCCGGCGAGGGTTCGCATACGAGGTCATCGCGCCGACGGTGAAACGCCTTTGGGACACTTGCCCTGGCGGGCAGCGCCAGGGAGAACGCGCTGGCCAGCACGAAACAAACTTTGATAATGAGGAAATTTCATGAACCTACCGATAACGATTGCGCTTGCGTTTTTTTCACTGTTGTTGGGACTGGCGGTCGGGTATTATTTCCACCGCTACCAGGTCGAAAAGGCCCAGCGCGACCAGCAGGACAAGACCGCCAGTATTTTGAAGGGCGCCAACGAGCAGGCGCGCCTGATCGAAGCGCAGGCGCGCGAGAACGCGCAAAAGGTGCTGCATAGCGCCGAGCAGGATATCAAGGAGCGCCGCGCCGAAAATAGCCGCGAGGCCGAACGCCTCGACAAGCGCCGCACCGAACTGGAAGGCCGCGCCGACAAACTGGAACAGCGCGAACAGACCCTGAACAAGCGCCAGTCCAATGTTGACCGCCGCGCCAACGATATCGAAAAAGTGTACCAGGAACAGGTGGAAAAACTGGAACAGGTGGCGCAGATGTCGCAGGAGGATGCGCGCAAGGATCTCTTCACCGCAGTCGAGAAGGAAGCCCGCGCCGACATGGCGCGCATCTACCGCCAGATCGAGGCGGAGGCGCGCGAGGAGGGCGAGAAGCGCGCCCGCAAACTGATCGCGGACGCCATCCAGCGCGTCGCCTCCGAACACGTGGCCGAGGTGACCAGTTCGCGCGTCACCCTGCCGAACGAGGAGATGAAGGGGCGCATCGTGGGACGCAACGGGCGCAACATCAAGGCCTTCGAGCAGGCCGCGGGCGTGGACGTGATCGTGGACGATACGCCCGAATCCGTGACCATCTCGTGTTTCGACTCGGTGCGCCGCGAGATCGCCCGCCGCGCCCTCACCCGCCTGACGGTGGACGGGCGCATCCATCCCACGCACATCGAGAAGGTTCTCGAGGATGAAGCCAAGGCGGTGGACAAGATCATCAACGAGGCCGGCGAACAGGCCGCCTACGACGCCAACATCGCAGGCCTGCATCCTGAAATCCTGCGCATGATGGGACGGCTGAAATTCCGCACCTCGTACGGACAGAACCAACTGGCGCACGCGGTGGAAGTTTCCAAACTGGCAGGCATCCTGGCCGCCGAATTGGGCGCGGACGTGGAAATGTCCAAGCAGGGCGGTTTCCTGCACGACATCGGCAAAGCCATGGACCACAACCAGGAAGGCACGCACGCCGGGCTGGGCGCGGAATATTGCAAGCGCTACAACGTGAATCCGAAAGTGGTCAACGCCATCGCCTCCCACCACCACGAGGCCGAGCAGGAGAGCATCGAAGCCGTCATCACGGAGGCCGCCGACGCCATTTCGGGCGCGCGTCCCGGGGCGCGGCGCGAAGACCTGGAAGCCTACATCAAACGCATCAAGAATCTCGAAGACCTGACCAACTCGTTCAAGGGCGTGCAGCAAAGTTTCGCCATCCAGGCGGGACGCGAAGTCCGCATCATCGTCCGCCCGGAGGAGATTGACGATCTCGACTCCGCCCGGTTGGCGCGCGACGTGGCCAAGAAGATCGAAGAGACGATGCAGTATCCCGGCCAGATCAAGGTGACGGTGATCCGCGAGACGCGGGCTGTGGATTACGCCAAGTAGGTGGGCAGGTAGACAGGCACACAAGTACACAGGTAGACAGGTAACACGAAAGCAGGGCGGCTCGACAAGAGTCGCCCTGTTGGGTTTTATTTGGGCGCGTTTCCCTGGCCTAGCCCGCCAGGGCAGGCAACTGAAAGGCGCAGTTACTTCGCAAATGATTTTTTCATTTTCGCAAAGATCAGCCTCGAAATGTAACGTATTGGCATAACAAGCCAGTGGCGGCTTTCGCAAATGCAAGAATTATCCTTGCATTTCTATGATAATCGCTCCCCAATCCGATGCAATTGGTATATAAAGAATCAATGACCATTAGACGCCTGCGCCTGGTTGCCCTGATCGGCGCCATCCTTTTTATCGGGATTTCGGTCGCGGTCACCCTCTGGGGACTGGGCGCGCAGCGGGACGACGCGCTGTTGATCAACCTGGCCGGCCGCCAGCGCATGCTCATTCAGCAAATGGCGCTGGAGTCGTTGAACGTTCAAATCGCCGATAACCCGGTCAGCCGCCGGATGCTGCACGAGACCGCCGACCTGTTCGAGCAAACGCTGGATGCCCTCGCGTATGGCGGAGCGATCCAAATGACAGAAGGCAGGCCCGTTACCCTGTCCCCTCCCGATCAACACGACGCGGAAATCATCGCGCAGCTCGACAGGGTGCGCGCCGCCTGGGACGAGTTGCATCCCGCCATTCACATCCTGCTGGAAAACGAACCGCAAAGCGCCGCGTTCGCGGAAGCCGCGAACGCGGTGGAAACGCTTTCTCCCGCGTTGCTCGCCCGCATGGACGAGGCTGTGCAACTATATGAAGCCGATTCCGAAGGGAAAGTGGCTTTTGTTCGGAATATCCAGATAAGTTTTTTGGCGAGCGCGGCCATCCTGCTGATCCTCGCTTTTGCCATCATCGAATACCGGGTGCTTCATCCCATTGCCCGCTTGGACGAAGCCGCGCGGCGCATCGGCAGGGGCGACCTGGGGACGCCAATCTCCATCAGCGGGCTGGGGGAATTGGATCGGCTGGCGGACAGCCTCGACGAAATGCGCGCCAGGCTCAAAGACTCGGTGGAAGCGCAAACCCGCCGCGCCCAGGAGGCGGAAACCCTGCGCCAGGCCGGGGCGGTAGTGGCGGCCACCCTGCGGCAGGATGAAGCCATCGAACGCATCCTGGAACAGTTGGCGCGCGTGGTGCCGTACGACAGCGCTTCGGTCATGCTTCTGGGCGAAGGCTACCTGGAGATCGTGGGCGGGCGCGGCTGGACAGACCCGGCGGAGGTGGTAGGCTTGCGCTTCCCCGTGCCGGGCGACAATCCCAACACGCTGGTTATCCAGCATGGCCGCCCCCACATCCTGGGAGACGCGCCTTCCGAATATGCCGCCTTTCGCGAAGAGCCTCATCGTCACATTCACTCGTGGCTGGGTGTTCCGCTCATCGTTGGGGAACGGATCATCGGTATGCTGGCAGTGGACAACCTGCATCCGGACTTCTTTACTCCCGACCACGCGCGGCTGGCAGCGGCGTTCGCCGACCAGGTCAGCATCGCCATCGAAAACGCGCGCCTGTTTACAGAGACCGAAAAGCACGCCGAACAATTGCGCGCCCTGCGCGCCGCAGGCCATGCGCTGACCTCCGACCTGCGTATCGAAGCGGTCCTGCAAACCTTGATCGAGACAACGCGGCGGCTGGTCAGCGCCTCTTACGCCGCCCTGGGAGTCCTGGACGAAGATGGAAGTTTGTCCCAATTCCACACGACCGGCATCACGGACGCGGAACGGCAAAAGATCGGCGAGCCTCCCAAAGGGCTTGGGCTGTTGGGCGCCTTGATCCGCGAGGGCGCTCCCGTCCGCGTCGCGGACATCGCGCGCGACGCGCGCTCGATCGGCTTTCCGCCCAACCACCCGCCGATGAAAACCTTCATGGGCGTGCCGATCGTGGCGCACGGGAAGGTAATGGGCAGTCTCTATCTCACAGAGAAGACGAACAGCCAAATATTCACCCAGGATGATGAAGACCTGGTGGTTGGGCTGGCCGCGGACGCCGCCATCGCCATCGAGAACGCGCGGCTGTTCGGTAAGGTGGAGCAACTGGCCATCACCGACAGCCTGACGGGTTTGCATAACCGCCGCCATTTCCTGGAACTGGCCGAACACGAATTCCAGCGCGCCCGCCGCTACCAACGCCCCCTGTCGGTGGTCATGCTGGATATTGACCACTTCAAGCGGGTGAACGACACTTACGGCCACGCCACGGGGGACCAGGTGCTGCGCGCCGTGGCCGCCCGCTGCCGCGAGACCCTGCGCGCCATTGATTTCATGGGCCGTGTTGGGGGGGAGGAGTTCATCCTGCTCCTCCCGGAAAACGGCCTCGAGGGCGCGCGGCGCGCCGCCGAACGGCTGCGCCAGCGCGTGGCCGAAGAGCCGATCAAAACGGACCGAGGACCTGTCTCCGTGACGATCAGCCTGGGGGTGGCCTCTCTCACCGCGGATTGTCCCGACCTGAAGACCCTGCTCGAGCGCGTGGATGCCGCCCTGTACGCGGCCAAGAATGCCGGGCGCAACCGGGTGGAGACGTATTCAAGGTAATTTTCCCTTGGAGCTGTGTAAAAATAACTTCCCGATTCCAATGTTTGCGAGCAGTTGCACTGCGAGCAGGATGCAGTGCAATCGCGAAGCATCCTTTAGGACTGCATCCAAAACAAGGAACCTGTTTTTACACGAGTACCTTGCAAGGCGGTTGCCATAGCATTTTCGCCCTTGTGGAGTTAAAATATCACGATTATGAAAAAAAGCGCCCCCCTTCCGCAAGACCAGCCCCTCCGCAAAGAGACCGTGACGCGGCAGGCCATGCTTTCCCAGGCTGTGGAACAGGCCGGGGATATCATTTTCATCGCCAACCGGGAGGGCGTCATCGAATACGTCAATCCCGCCTTCGAGACTGTCACAGGATACGCAAAGGAAGAAGCGCTCGGCAAAACGCCGCGCATTCTTCAATCGGGGATGATGCCGCAGGAATATTATCGGCAATTATGGAAGACCATCCTGGCGGGCGAAACCTTTCGCGCCGAGGTGATTGACCGCAGAAAGAACGGCGAACCGTTCCACTACGACCAGACCATTTCACCGCTGAAAGATTCCCGGGGCAGGATCACCCACTTTATCTCCACCGGCAAGGATGTCACCGAACGCAAACGGGCGGAACAGGAAATCCGGCTGCTGCTCGAATTGACCCAAATTATCGCCGAAGCCGAGAATTTCGATTCCGCACTTTCCGTTTCATTACGCACGGTTTGCGAGAACACAGGCTGGGATTATGGCGAAGCGTGGGCGCTCTCCGCCGACGGCAAACGCCTCGAACCCGGCGCGCCCTATTTTTGCAAAGCCGCGGGCCTGGAAAGTTTTCGGGGCAAAAGCCAGGCGTTCACTTTCGAGCCCGGCATCGGCCTTCCCGGCCGGGCCTGGGCCTCCGGGAAAGCGGCCTGGATCCCGGACGTGACCCTGGATGCCAACTTCCCGCGTGCCGCGATCGCCGGGGAATCCGGATTGAAGGCCGCGGTGGGCATTCCCATCCTGGACGGGGATGCGGTCGTCGCGGTGATCGCGTTCTTCATGCGGGAAGCGCGCCGGGAAGATGAGAGAATGGTGGCGCTCATCTCGGCCGTCGCCGCGCAACTGGGAACGGCGTTCCAACGCAAGCGGGCGCAGGACGAGATCGCGAAACTCCACGCCGACCTGAAGCGGTCGTCGAACATCGTCAAAAAACGTTTGCAGGAATCGGAGACGCTGGCGCGCATCGCGCGCGCGCTCAACGAAACCGAGCGCGTCGGCCTGCAGACCGTTCTGCAATTGATCGCCGTATCCGCAAAGGAATTGATCCCGGCCGCGGAACAGGTTGTCATTCATCTTTGGGATGAAGAACAACAAGTACTCATCTCACAAGCGGCGATCGGATTCGATGCCGCCGCCAGCGGAAAATTGAAAATGCGGCCCAACGAAGGCGTGGCCGGACTTTACCTGCAACCCAACCCGGCACGTCCGGTGACGAGCGAGGACAGGGCGATGGTCTCGTCCATCGCGAAACAGATCGCGCAACAGGTGGAAAATATCCGCCTGCTGGCCGATGCCTCGCGCGCCCGCGCCGAGGCCGAGGAAGCCACCCGCCGACTGACGCGTGAAAGTTGGGAAGCCTACGCGGCACAAAAACGGCCGGAGAATATCGGCTTTGTTTACGATTTGAATGATGTGGTTCCGCTGGGCGAAGCGCCCCTATTAAAGAACACAGACTTGACCCTGCCTCTCACCGTGCGCGGCGAAACCATCGGGCAATTGGCCGTATCGGGCGGAAAGGAAATCTCAGCCGAGAAGGCCGAACTCACCGCCGCCGTTGCGGAGCGTGTGAGCGTGCATCTCGAAACGCTCCGCCTCGCGGAGGAATTGCAAAAACGCGCCGCCGAATTGCAGACCGTGGCAAGGCTTAGCACCACTGCCTCCACCATGCTTAACCCCGATGAACTTCTGCAATCGGTGGTGGACCTCGCGAAGGAACGCTTCGATCTCTACTATGCAGACATTTATCTGGCAAACGAAGCCTGGCAGACCCTGCTCCTGGCGGCGGGTTCGGACGAAATTGGGCGCAGGATGGTGGAAGAACGTCATGCCATCCCAATGAACGCAGAAAAATCCATCATCGCGCGCGCGGCACGCGATCGGCAGGTTGTCATCGCGAACGATGTGGAAAACGACCCGTCTTACCTGCGCCATCCCCTGCTCCCCGCCACGCGTTCCGAAATATCCATCCCCATGATCGTGGGCGACCAGTTGCTGGGCATATTCGATGCGCAATCGCAACAGGTCAACCGCTTCACTGCGGAGGATGCCAGCATCTACACCACGCTCGCCGCGCAGGTGGCCGTCTCCCTGCAAAACGCGCGACTCTACATGGAACAGTCCGCGACCCTCGCCCAACTGCGCGAACTGGATCGCCTCAAATCCTCCTTCCTCGCCAACATGTCGCACGAACTCCGCACGCCGCTCAATTCCATCCTCGGCTTTGCGGATGTGATGCTCGAAGGACTCGACGGCCCGCTGACCAAAAACATGAACAACGACCTGGGCCTGATCCAGAAAAACGGGCAGCACCTGCTGCACCTGATCAACGACGTGCTGGATATGGCCAAGATCGAAGCCGGGCGCATGAACCTGAACCCCGAACGCTTCCACATCCACGAACTGCTCGAAGAAGTCACCAGCATCACCTCCACGCTCGCCAGCGAAAAGAACCTGTCGCTCTTCATCGAGAAAGATTCCGACGCCTCGCTGGAAATCTTCGCCGACCACACCCGCATCCGCCAGGTGATGATCAACCTCGTCAACAACGCCATCAAATTCACGGAAAAAGGGCAGGTGCGCCTGCGCGCCGACCGCCGCGGCAACTTGATCACCGTCAGCGTGCGCGACACGGGCGTCGGCATCCCGCCCGACAACCTGGAAGATATCTTCCAGGAATTCACCCAGGTGGACACCTCCACTACACGCCGGGCCGGCGGCACCGGCCTGGGCCTGCCTATCAGCCGCAAACTGATCGAAATGCACGGCGGCCGCCTGTGGGCGGAAAGCGCCGGCGTTGACGGTGAAGGCGCCGCCTTCTTCGTGGAACTGCCCATCGAGGCCGTTATTACCGAGCCGGTTGAAATTGAAAAGGCGCAAAAGTAAATGGCGCTTCCACTTTACCTGGAGTGCGCGCTCTGCGGGGCGGGACAGCCCTAGCGCAACTGCATCCAAAACACGGAGGAAGGATAAATGGCGCTTCCGCTTTACCTGGAGTGCGCGCTCTGCGGGGCGGGACAGCCCTACGAACCGTTCGTCCCGGCCATCTGCGCGCAAGCGCACTGCCAGTCGCAATGGCTCGAAGCCCGCTACGATTACGACGCCTTCAAACGCGAACTCCTGCGCGGACTGCCCGGCCGCCCCGCCAACCTGTGGCGCTATTCGGATATCCTGCCGCTGAACGACCCCGCCTCCCTCGACCTCTACCCCGCCGGCGGGACTCCCCTCTGGCTGTCGGGGCGCTACGCCCCCGGACTTGGGGCGGGTTCCGTTTTCATCAAGGACGAACGCTACGGGCCGACCTCCTCCTTCAAAGACCGGCAGGCCGCGGTGGCCGTGGCCGCCATGAACGAGAACGACGTGCGCGAAGCCGTCATCGCCTCCACCGGCAACGCGGCAGTCGCGTACGCGGCCGCCTGCGCCCGGGCGGGCATCAAACTCTGGGTCTTTATGACCAGCCTCGTTCCGCAGGAAAAGTTGCGGGAAGCCGCCCTGTTCGGCGCGGAGGTCATCCGCGTCAGCGGCAACTACGACCAGACCAAGCAGATCGCCTCCCAGTTCGCCCAGCGCCGCCACCTCCTGCTGGACCGCGGCGCCAGTTCCGTCCCGGCGCGCGAATCCATGAAGACCATCGCCTACGAGATCGTGGAACAGCTCGGCTGGCGCGCCCCCGATTGGTACGTGCAATCCGTCAGCGGCGGACTCGGCCCGCTGGGCGTGTACCAGGGCTTCAAGGAAATGTTCGGCATGGGATTGATCAGCAACATCCCCAAACTGGCCGTCATCCAGGCCGAAGGCTGCTCGCCGATGGTGCGCGCCTTCAAGGACGGCAAGGATACCGCCGAGCCGGTCATCCCCGACACGCGCATCATCATCCTGTCCACCGGCGACCCGGGCAAGTCGTACACCTACCTGTGGAATCTCACCCAGCAGTTCGGCGGGACGATGGAATCCGTCACCGACCTGGAAGCCTATTCCGCCATGCGTTCGCTCGCCAAAAGCGAGGGCATGGCTGTGGAGCCTGCGACCGCGGTCGCCTTCGCGGGTCTCGAAAAGATGCTGAAAAACGGCGCGATCCGCCCGGACGAGAGGGTCGTCGTCAACTGCACCGGACACACCTTTCCCGTCGAAAAGCACGTGCTGGAAGATCAGTTCGCGGTGGACGTTCACCTGAGCGAAGACCAGTCCCCCGCCCCGCGCGAAGGCCTGCAGGCCGCGCTCGAAAACCTGGACGAAAAAACCACAAGCGTGTTATTGATAGACGACAACCCCGACGACGCCCTGCTCATCCGCCGCCTGCTGGAAGCGCGCAAAACCTATCGCGTCTTCCACGCGCAGGACGGCTGGGAGGGCCTCGCGCTGGCGCGGCAAAAAATTCCCGACCTGATCGTCAGCGACCTGATGATGCCGGGGATTGACGGGTTCGGGCTGGTGGAGGAACTCAAACTCGACCCGCGCACCAAAGACATCCCGATTGTTGTCGTCAGCGCAAAAGACATCACTACCGAAGAACGGAAACGACTCAACGGTCACATCGAAGCGCTCTACCAGAAAGGCTCGCTTTCCACACGCAAATTCGTAGACCAGGTCATCCAAGTCATCGCAGATAAAAGCGCAGAACAAGGAGAATGAAAAATGGGACATAATATTTTATATGTCGAAGATAACCCCGATAACATGTTGCTCGTCCAGCGCGCGCTGGAATCGCGCGGCTACAAATTGCTCCAGGCCGAAGACGGCCTGGCGGGAGTGGCGCTGGCCGAGAGCGAGGATGTGGATTTGATCCTGCTCGACATCAACCTGCCCGACATTGACGGCTATGAGGTAGCGCGGCGCATCCGCTCGAGCGCCAAGAGCAAACTGGCCTACACCCCCATCATCGCCATCACCGCCAACGCGCTCAAAGGCGACGCGGAAAAGGCGCTGGCCTCGGGCTGTGACGTGTACATGTCCAAGCCGATCAACATCCGCGAGTTGTGGGCGCGTGTGGAAGCGTTTGTCCCTTCTCCTCAAAAAGCATCCTGAATTATTAAATTTTCATCTTAAGGCCGTTTGTACGTTGCGTCCATCTGATCGCGAGACCCACCCCGTAAGAATATTGTCATGACTAAGATTTTGTTAATTGAAGATATTCCCGATAACGCCGAACTTGTGCGGCGGGCGTTGTCTGCCACAGACTACGAGATCATTCACGCCGCCGACGCGGAAACGGGGTTGCAAATGGCGCTGGCTCACCGTCCCGATCTGATCCTGCTCGACCTCGGCCTGCCCGATTACGATGGTCAGACGCTGGCCGGTTGGCTTCGCGAAGAATCCACATTGAATGCCACCGCCATTGTCGCCTTAACTGCCTGGCCCGAAGAGACCGCCCGGAAAATGGTCGAGAGTTACGGATTTGATGGCTACATCTGCAAACCGATCACAAAGGTCAGGAAATTCGTTTCTCAAATCAATTCTTTTTTAAAAATTCATAAATGATGCCCGCTCACACAACCGCTGCCATAAAACTCATTCCCGCCAGCCACTTCACTTTTGAACAACTCACGGCCATCTATAACCAAACACGCGTGGATTACATGGTGCCAATGCCCATGAACGCCGCGCGCCTGGCTGAGTACGTCGCGACCTATGATGTGAAATTGGATCACTCCCTGGTCGCCGCCACGCCAGGCGGGGAAATGCTGGGCGTCGCGATGCTGGGATTGCGCGCAGGCCGGGCATGGCTGACGCGCCTCGGGGTGATTCCCAACACACGCCGCAATGGGGTCGGGCAGGCCTTGGTTGCGGGTCTGATGGAGCAAGCCGCCCAACTGTCCATTGACTTTGTGATGCTTGAGGTCATCAAACACAACCTGCCAGCCCACCAACTATTTTTGAAATTTGGCTTCCGCGAAATTGGCGAACTTTTGATACTGCGCCGCCCGCCGCGCATACCGCCCCTGGATCCTATCGTGGCGGATGCGGAACGTCTCGACCGCGCCGACGCTCTCAGGCTCGTGGGACGTGGCCGCGGCGCCCAGCCCTGGACGAATCAATCCGAATCATTATTCAACGCTTACGAAGTCTCGGGCTTACATCTCACCCTCGCGGACGGCAGCCGCGGCTGGCTGGTCTATCAACGCCAGAAATTTATTCTCACACGCTTTGCGTTCAAAACCGAAGCAGGCGACCCGGCCACAGTGGCGTATGCCCTGCTTTCTCATTTACATTATCAATATCCGCGCCTCGATACTCACACCGAAAACATACAAATCAACGACCCACACCTGCCCGCCTTCCATCAAATCGGCTACGTCGAATCGTTTCGCCGAATTGAAATGTGGCACGGGATACCACCTCTGAATCTCTCGTAAATCAAAAAGACAGATCCTGGGTTCTGCTAATGGGGTAAAACGTGATGCGTGTTGCGTGGTGCGTGGTGCGTGTTGCGTGATGCGTACCGCGACATTCACGTCACCCCTAGACTTACCGTCATTCCCGAAAGAGCATCGGGACTATGTGCGAGCGTTCTCCCCTGGTGCCGCCCGCCACATCGTCCCGACATCGTCCCGAATCTCTTGCGGGATGTCCTTCGGGAGGGCAGGTGTGCGAAGCAATCTCTTCTTCACGTAAAGTTGCCCTTTTTGCAATAGACTCGTGGGATAATGTAAGAGTTACAAGCCTCAGTAGATGAAAAATTGCGCTATAGCGGCGCTTCCTAGCGTCAGGCGGATGACTAAAGTCATTACTACGTGGAGGGAACGCAAGCCATGTAGTGACGATTTCAATCGTCAATTTTCATCTACTGAGCCTAAGTTTTTATCCGTCATTCCCCTTACGGGGACTTCGCAGGACGGCGTCTCGCAATAACGAAATTCTGAGAGGTGAACATGGCAACGAAATATATTTTCTTCACCGGCGGCGTGGTTTCCTCGGTCGGCAAGGGCGTGACTGCGGCCGCGCTGGGACTGACGCTCAAGGAACGCGGCTTCAAAGT
>Ga0210027_1003284_pt1 | contig 13254 bp, 13 predicted proteins | sample CryGeymeta201510_FD_183978 | JGI IMG/M metagenome (GOLD analysis project Ga0210027, IMG submission 183978) | Groundwater microbial communities from Crystal Geyser aquifers in Utah, USA - Crystal Geyser metaG 2015-10 (SPAdes) (version 2) | ecosystem: Environmental > Aquatic > Deep subsurface >...
GAAATTCTGCGCGAGCGGAATCTGATAGAAAACCAACTGGAATCCTGAAATATGAAAAAATCGAAGCCACAATGCTCAAGAGTTCTATTGGAGGGCCGCATCACTGGTTACGACACAACATCACTCGTTACTAACGAAGGCCAACCGCCACTGGGCAAGATCGGCTACGGCGAAGATCTCACCATCCGCGAACTGGCCGCTGAAGTCGTCGGATTCAAAGGCAACCTCACTTTCGATACCAGCAAACCCGATGGCGCGATGCGCAAAGTGATGGATATGTCATACATCAACGCATTAGGCTGGAAGGCAAGGACATCACTTAAGGACGGTATTACCAGCGTCTACAATGATTTTGCGTCGGGGATTTCGAATAAATCCACGCAACCCCCTCATCTATCACACAGCTCATAAATCGACCATGAAATTCGTCTTTTGGTTTTTTGGCTATCGTCGCCTTGCCGGTTTGGCAGCAGCACTTTTTGCGGGAGCTATGTTTGACCTGGTTGGTATTGTCATCTTGTATCCTTACATTGAACTCGCAATCAATCCGGGAAAAACCATTGAGAAGTTCCAGTTGCTGCGCTATTTCGACGCTTCCCGCGACGATAGCTCGTATCGGCTTCTATTGATAACCGGGGCTGGTTTGATTGCTTTTTATACCTTTAAATTCGTTATCGTTTACCTCCTCAACAGATATCAATACAGGACAGTGGCCGATTTAACCTACCGATTATCGGAAGCAATGTATGACCGCCTTCTCCGTTGCCGCTTCAACGCATTCCAGCAATTTCCCGCTTCCCAGTTGATTGGCGTGGTCTATAACAACCCCATCCACGCTACTATCTGTATAACATCCATCGCCACGATTGCGAACGATACGCTCTTCCTTGGGATGCTATTGGTAGTGTCTGTTTGGTTAAGTCCGGTCATTACCATCATGGTCATGGCGGCAATGCTTCTCATCGGTGTCGCACTCCATGTGACTGTTGTGCGCAGGTTGCAGGATTACGGCAGGCAACAAGCGCGCGTCGAGGATATGAAACACAAGCTTGCTTTCGCCACAATTACAGCCATCAAGGATGTCAAGGTGATGGGGATTGAAAACCATCTTCGTAACGAAAACACTGATATTTCGAAGCAGTATTTTTCTACTACATGGAAATACAATCTGTTGGGTTCGATGCCGAAAGTGGCCATCGAATACATTATTCTGGTCGGAATGACCGTAGGAATTATGGTGTTCATGGGATTGCAGAAGGATGCGGCGCTCCAGCTCCCCATTATCGGCGTGGGCATAGCAGCTGTAATGCGAACATTGCCGTCCTTCAACAGATTGATCGCCGCTATCGGCACGTATAAGTTCTATCGTCCGTTCATAGCAAAGATCATCGATTTTTACGAAAAAACAACGGCATTTGAAGTAAATGTGATCGATTGTCCAATGAAATTCGATCATAGTCTCGAGGTAAATAACCTGGGATTTTCTTACGGCGAGAAGCGCATCCTGCAGGACATTTCAATTTTGATACCCAAAGGGCAGTCCATTGGAATTGTGGGAATGTCCGGTTCGGGTAAGAGCACGCTGCTTGATCTGATATCCGGACTTCAGGAGAAGGATGAAGGCGAATTTCTGCTGGACGGGAAAGCTGTGAATCCGTTTGGCACAAACGCGATACGGCGTATGCTTGGCTATGTACCTCAGGCGATTGCTTTGGTCGATGACTCCATCGCATTTAACGTTGCATTTAGTCGGGATTGGGATGCGACCAAGCTCAGAAACGCACTCAAGGTTGCCAATCTCCTCGAATTTGTGGATCAGTTGCCGGAACAGGAAAAGACATGTGTCGGTGAAAACGGCATACGTATTTCGGGCGGACAAAGGCAAAGAATCGGCATTGCCCGAGCATTGTATAAGGATCCTGAGATATTGATTTTTGACGAAGCCACCAGTGCAGTGGACAACATTACCGAGCAGGAGCTTACTGCAGAAATTAACGGACTTTCGGGAACGAAGACTCTGATAATGGTCGCGCACCGCCTGACCACGATACAACACTGCAACCGAATATATGTTATGCACAATGGGCGGAACGCTGGAGCAGGAACCTATCATGAACTGCTGAAGAACAATGAAATTTTTCAGCAGATGCACAAGCAACAAGCCGGTGAAAAACACATTGAGGAGCAACGTACCCAGTGAAATCTCACATGGCTTTCACTTTCGGGGAAAAGCCCCGGAACTTGGCAACCGCTAACAGGGTTCTCCCAAAAGCGGCATTCGCTAACCTGAATATAATCCGGGCATTGTCGGGGCTCGTGGTGGTTTTCGCCCATTTCTTTCAATTGTACGTAATGCCGGTAGTGGGGCGAACACGACCCATCAATATCGCGGTTGCTTCCGCCGAATATGCCGTCCTTGCGTTTTTCACTCTAAGTGGTTTTCTCATCGCACTAAGTATCGAAAGAAATATTCATAATCACGGTCATTTCAATTGGCGGGAGTACTTGATTTCACGCGTTGCCAGAATATATCCAGCGTTAATAGCTTCCGTTATTCTTTGCCTTCTCCTCTATGGAGCGCTGCACTTGCTGGGTATTAGCGGGGCAGGTTCCCTGTCACGTCCCTCTGATGTCTATCCGGCGTCCCGGATGGAGTTTTCTCTGACCCCGTACGAGGTTATTTTTACCCTGATGCAGACCTATGCATTTGGGCCCGGGGGGTATATTTCTGCAAATGGACCTCTCTGGACACTTAGCTACGAAGTGGGGTTTTATTTAGTGGCTGGTCTCCTGATTACACTGATGCGGGGTGAGGGTTTGTCGAGGATTTTTTCGGGCGTATGTCTGGTGTTAGTAGCTATCGTTGCCATCAGGATGGAGAAATTTCTATTTCTGCATTACGGGTCGATTTGGCTGCTCGGCGTATGCCTTTTCATGGGCTTAAAAAATACCGGTAATTGTGAAAATATCAAAGTAAGTGAACAAAAAGTGTACCTGGCTAATTTCTCATCGTGGAGTATTGTCCTTCTCTTCAGCCTTCTCTGCTTTACGAATGTCCTGCTAGCCTTGGCAGGATTAGATGGGGCGCTTATCCATAATTGGCTGGCCTCAGTTTTTATTATCACATCCCTGATCGGCATTACCCGGCTGCGTCAAAACATTTTTCCTCGCTTCGTAAGTCTGGCCAACTCTACCTACACGCTTTATCTCTTCCATTTTCCATTGATGCTTTTTTTCTATGCTGTGATCAGAGATATCCATGACGTGTCGCCTTTTAAATATTTTATTGCCGCTTCGATTTTTACCATATGCATCGTTCCCGCCTGCCATTATTTGGCCAAAATTTTAGAGGATCGCAAGCTATGGGAATCGTTTTTGGAAAAGCTCAGAACGCGAACAACATCGTGCACTTAAATATGAACAAACTGATTTCAAACTATTGCCAAACAAAACGCTGGGAGCAGTTATTTATTAAGCAGACTGGCACTATAGAAGCGCACTATGATCCTCTAAAATTGTACAAAGCAACGCTGGGTCTGGACAATATATGACTTATAAAAATCGGCAGGTTCTGGCTTTGGTGCCGGCACGAGGGGGGTCAAAGGGCGTCCCAAGGAAAAACCTCCGGCTAATTAGAGGCAAGCCTCTGATAGAGCACACAATTCAGGCTGCCATGGGATCCAAAGTCGTGGACAAAGTATATGTATCCTCTGATGATGACGAAATCCTTAGGATCGGCAGTGCCATGGGGGCCGAGCCGTTGAAGCGGCCGGATGCGGCAGCATCCGACACGGCAACTGCGACATCAGTCGTTCTTGATTTCATCAGTCAGTTGCCTCCTTCCTTTGTGGAGATAGACCCAATTATCGTATATCTGCAACCGACATCACCGCTCAGAACCTCTTCGCATATCGACGGGGCATTCTGTAAAATGGACGTTGAGAATGTATCCATCAGCCTGAGTGTGGTGCAACTCAAGAAGTCTCCTTACAAATCTTTCACGCTTACTGAAGACGGCCTCCTGCAATCCCTGTTCGATGAGAATCTGTCCAATTCCAACCGCCAAGCCCTGCCCGCGACCTACTATCCGAATGGTGCTTTGTATATCTTCCCGCTTTCTGAATTTCTCGTGAAAGGAGGATTTCCCTCCAATGGAAGTGTGCCCTATGTTATGTCTGAAAATGACAGCATCGACATCGACACCGAAGACGACATTGCCATGATTGAAAGACTATGACTACAGAACTGATCATCAAGGGTCGCCGCATAGGACCGGACCATCCACCGGTTGTAATTGCTGAAATAGGCATTAATCATGAAGGAAGCCTCGCGACGGCTATTGCCATGGCAGATGCCGCAATTGATGCGGGCGCTGAAATTGTGAAACACCAGACGCACATTGTCGAAGACGAAATGTCAGAAGAGGCCAAATCGGTTAGCCCCGGAAATGCCGATGTTTCCATCTACGAAATCATGAGCCGATGTGCGCTTTCCAGCGCCGACGAAAAGAGCTTGATGGACCACGTCCATCGCCGGGGTGCCATCTTCATCAGTACACCTTTTTCCCGTGCTGCAGCCGACAGGCTTATCGATTTTGATATACCCGCCTTCAAGATCGGCTCTGGAGAGTGCAACAATTACCCGTTGATCAAGCACATTGCCAAAGCAGGCAAACCTGTGATCATCAGCACAGGGATGAATACCATCGATTCCATCCGACCATCAGTTGAGATTCTGCGCAAAGCGGGTATTCCTTATGCACTTCTACATTGCACAAATATATACCCTACGCCCCCAGAACTGGTGCGATTGGGAGCAATGGCCAAACTTCAAACAGCCTTTCCAGATGCTGTCATCGGCCTATCCGATCACACCACATCCAACTACACCTGCTTGGGTGCTGTCGCACTTGGTGCCGCCATTCTGGAACGGCACTTTACCGACAGGATGGATCGCCCGGGCCCGGATATCATTTGTTCAATGGGCCCCTCCGCGCTTTCGGAGCTTATTGAGGGATCAAGGATCATTTGGTCCGCACGAGGCGGCGAGAAGACCGCTGTCGCTGCCGAGGCGCCAACTATTGCTTTTGCTTTTGCCTCCGTTGTGGCAATCAAGGATATTGAAAAAGGTCAACCCTTCACGGAGGCAAACATCTGGGTAAAGCGTCCTGGGGGCGGTGATTTCAATGCGTTGGATTATGAATCCCTGCTCGGCAGGATTGCCAGCAACAAGATCGTGCGAGGTTTTCAAGTGAAAAAAACTGATGTCAATCCGGGCTAGGGAATGAATCAAAGCAAACAAAATAAAGTGATGTTCCTGACTGGAACGCGTGCCGATTTTGGCAAGATGAAAACGTTAATGTTACAGCTGCAGGCTGATGAACGCTTTCAGGTGCACGTGTTCGTCACTGGAATGCATATGCTTTCCAAATTTGGCTCCACTTGGGATGAGATTCGCAAGGCGGGGTTGTCCAACATTTACCGGTTCATCAATCAAAATGAAAATGACTCGATGGATCAGGTGCTCGCGAAAACTGTTGCTGGTCTGTCTGATTATGTCAAGGAAATGGTACCGGACATGATCGTCGTCCACGGGGATCGGGTGGAAGCTCTTGCCGGCGCACTCGTGGGTTCGCTCAATAATATCCGTGTGGCTCATATCGAAGGTGGTGAAGTATCGGGGACGATAGACGAGCTTATCCGCCATGCAGTGTCAAAGATGTCGCACATCCATTTCGTTGCCAATGAACGCGCGAAGCAGAGATTGCTGCAGCTTGGGGAGGCAGAGGTGTCGATTCATATCATCGGTTCACCGGATGTGGATGTAATGAATTCCAAGAATCTGCCGGATTTGGCAGAAGTGAAGCGATACTACAATATCGATTTTTCCGATTATGCAATATTGCTGTTTCACCCAGTCACCACCGAAATCAAGGATACACGTCGTCAGGTGACCGATCTGGTTGATGTTGTGCTTTCCTCCAACCAGAATTTCGTTGTGCTCTATCCCAACAATGACCATGGAACAGAAATAATTCTTGAAGCGTATGATCGTTTTCGCGATCAGCAACGTATAGCCATGTACCCTTCCATGCGCTTTGAATACTTCCTGACCCTATTGAAGAACTCCCGCTATATCCTAGGAAATTCCAGCTCTGGCATTCGGGAAGCTCCCCATTTCGGGGTGCCAGCCATCAACCTGGGTTCGCGACAGAACAACCGCATCAGCACCGAAACGGTACTCAATGCGCCTATTACACCCGATGGGATTCGATTGGCTATGGAACAAGTGGAAAACATTCCCCGCGTTACCAAGGAATTGTTCGGCAGCGGCAACAGTGCGGCAGCTTTCCTCCAGATTCTGTTGAGGCCGAACATTTGGAGTGCCGATATTCAAAAATATTTCATTGACCGCCCCCATTCCAGTATGAGCGGACATGTAAGAGAGGATTGATATGAAAAGAAAGCAAACGACAGGAGCAGCCAAATGAGCAAGGCGTTTTTTGGATTGCCGGAAGAGGTAATTTTCTGCAAGCGGTGTGTGATTTCAAACCAGCGGCCCAGTTCTACGGTCGAGTTCAAGCACAAGGCCGATGAGAAGAAGGCAACCATTGGTTTCGGTGAGGATGGAATTTGTGATGCCTGCAAATTTCAAGAGATCAAAGAGAGCCAGATCGACTGGAATAGCCGGGATGAAGCGCTGCGTGAACTGGCTGCCAAGCACAAGCGCAAGGACGGAGGTTACGACGTCATCGTTCCTGGCAGTGGAGGCAAGGACAGTGTTTTTACCTCACACATCCTCAAGTACAAATACGGAATGAACCCCCTTACAGTCACATGGGCTCCCCACAAATACACTGAAATTGGCTGGAAAAATTTCGAGAATTGGATCCACGTAGGGGGGCACGACAACATCTTATTCACCCCGAACGGAATCCTCCACCGTTACCTGACACAACAGGCATTTCTGAACCTGTTGCATCCCTTTCAGCCGTTCATCGTTGGACAGCGCATTATTGGGCCGGCCATGGCGGCCAAGTTTGGCGTCAAATTGGTCATGTACGGCGAGAACCAGGCTGAATATGGGAACAATCCAGACGATAATTACATTCCAACCATGGATAGAAAATTCTTCTCGGTGCGCGATCCGGAAGAAATGATTCTGGGCGGCAAAAGCATCGGGGAAATTCTGGGAGAAAAGCGCTTCAAACTGGATGATTTTGCCCCCTACATTCCTCCCAGTGCTGATTTTCTGGTGAGCAAGGGTGTCGAGGTACATTACCTCGGCTACTACCTCCGATGGGATCCGCAGGAGTGCTACTACTACGCCGTCGAGAACGCCGGATTTCAGGCGAATTCAGAGCGGACTGAAGGCACCTATTCGAAATACAGCAGTATTGATGATCGTATCGATATGTTCCATTACTACACGACGCTGATCAAATTCGGAATTGGACGTGCCACGTACGATGCTGCCCAGGAAATTCGCAACGGAAAAATCACGCGCGAGGAGGGAGTGAGCCTGGTCAAGCGTTACGACCAGGAGTTCCCAATGAAATATTTCAAGGAATTTCTCGAATATATCGACATCACCGAACAACAGTTTACCGAGACCATCGACAGATTCAGATCGCCGAATCTTTGGGATAAGGTCGGTAACGAGTGGCGGTTGAAACATACTGTCTGGCAACAACCGTCTGATACCGAGTGGTCATGAGCCGTGTACGTTTGATTGCTCGTCTGGACATTAAGGGACCCAACCTCATCAAGGGCATCCATCTTGAGGGTTTGCGGGTCATTGGTGATCCCCGCGAGTTCGCCCGTCTCTATTACAAACAGGGAATCGATGAAATTGTTTACATGGATGTCGTTGCCAGTCTTTATGGCCGAAACAGTCTGCATGACATTGTTCGCAATACGGCCCGCGATGTTTTTGTGCCCCTGACTGTTGGAGGCGGCGTCCGTTCCGTCAACGATGTACGCGAACTTTTGCGTTCAGGTGCGGACAAGGTTGCCATAAATACCGCCGCCATCAAAAATCCGGAGCTTATCCGCGAAATAGCCCATGTTTTTGGCTCCCAGTGTCTCGTCCTCTCCATTGAGGCCAAGCGACAAGGCAAGGGTTCCTGGGAGGCATATGCGGACAACGGTCGCGAAAAAACCGGCCTGGATGTGATTGATTGGGTTCGCAGGGGTGTGACGCTGGGCGCGGGAGAAATAATGATCACATCCGTGGATCAGGAGGGTACATGCAAGGGATTTGATACCGAGTTGGTTCGCGCCGTCAGCGATGCTGCATCCATCCCGGTGATTGCCAGCGGAGGTATGGGCAAGACGGAACATCTTGTCGATGTCATAGCTCATGGGCATGCCGATGCTGTCTCGGTGGCGAGCATCCTGCATTACAAGCGTACATCGGTACCTGAAATCCGCTCGGCTGCAATTGCCGCAGGTATTGAGATGAGGAATGCACCATGAGTGTCGAAGTTGTCATCATCGATTACGGGATCGGTAACCTGTTCAGCGTCCGCCGCGCTTTTGAGCATTGCGGTGCGACAGTTGTAGTGACTAGCGATTTGGAAAAGATTTTGGCAGCCCAACGGCTCGTCCTTCCGGGTGTTGGCGCATTCGCTGATGGCATGCGGGGTCTCAAAGAACGAGGTCTCGACAAGGCCATCAGGTCATATGCCGATTCGGGCAGGCCATTGATGGGAATCTGTCTGGGGATGCAGATGCTTAGCAGCGTTAGCGAAGAATTTGGCGAGCATCAGGGGTTGCGCATCATACCGGGTCGCGTTACATCTATCTCTGGCATCGACCACCAAGGCAAGCCGTACAAGGTTCCACACGTAGGCTGGGCGGATATGCAGTCAAAGACATATGAAACAGCATGGAAAGGAACAATTCTTGACGGATTGCACCCCGGTGATGCGGTTTATCTCACGCATTCCTTCGAGGTTAAACCGGACAACCCACCCCATCTGCTTGCATATTGCGACTATGGTGGCAAGGAAATAACGGCGGCTATCAGCAAAGAAAATATTTATGGTGTGCAATTCCATCCGGAAAAAAGCGGCCCCGTGGGGTTGAAGATCATCAATAATTTTATAAATATTCGCTTATAACATTAAGCCGAAATCATCCTGTTCTTGCGGGGGGAAATTTTATGCTGCTCTGTGTAATAGTATGGGCGGCTCCAATTTTTCATTTGGGATGTGCCGGACTTAAGAACGAAAGACAGACAGTGTGAAACAAACTTTGAAAATTCTGCACCTGGCCAGTTTTAGCGGCAACATTGGAGACAACGCAAACCATTCCGGCTTCCGCCCATGGCTGGTGTCGGTTGCCAATTGCAAAGCAGAATGGACCGAGTTGGAAATCCGGGAGTACTACTGGAAAGAACGAAAGTTTGACGAATCGTTCGTCGAGCTCGTTTCCGGTTTCGACCTTCTGGTAATCGGGGGCGGAAACTATTTCGAACTGTGGGTGGAACGCTCCGCAACGGGGACATCCATTGATATTCCCTTGGATGTTTTCGCACAAATCAAGATACCGATCTTCTTCAATGCGTTAGGCTGCGACGAAGGTCAAGGGGTGACAGATATCTCTCTTGGCAAGTTTACCCGTTTTCTGCAATTGCTCGTCGGCAGTCCTCAATACTTGGTAACGGTCAGGAATGATGGTGCAATGAAAACCCTGCGCAAACATATGCCGACGACTTTGGCCGAAAAAGTTTACATTATCCCGGACGGCGGATTTTTTCTGGATTTCACGGAAAGCTCCCCCCCGTATCTCAGGGCATCAAAAAAAAGGATCGGGATCAACCTTGCAAGCGATATGGCCGAGGTTCGTTTCAAGAATTTTGGTGATACCAATGGCTATGGAATATTTTGCGACGAGTTCGCGAAAATGCTCGAAATCCTTGCTGAAGAAGATCCGGAAATTCATTATTTCTTTTTTCCTCACATTTTTCGCGATCTTTCCATCATGGCTGATGTTATATCCCGGCTGGGTGATCGTTTGCGCCGCACGCGTATAAGTACTGCCCCCTATGTAACCGGCCCTGAGGGAGCTAAACACATTTTTGGCCTATACCGGCAATGTCAATTGTTTCTCGGTATGCGTTTTCATGCAAACGTCTGCGCCATGAGCATGGGTCTGCCAACTATTGGCTTGTGCAACTACCCGCAGATCGATTCTCTTTACGAAGAGATCAATCATCCAGACGGATGCCTGAATGTCCGCGATCCGGGTTTTTCCACATCTTTGAGAAATAAAATATCTGCATCCCTGTCCGGCGATCAATTGTCCAGAGAAAGTGCGCGGGTGATGCGTGATGTGAACCATGTCAGGAAGTCCTTCGAGCGAGTTTTGTCAGCCTGGTTACAGCGCAATGCGCTATCGGGAAACCCATGACATTAACACGCAAAAAAATTGTTTTCTTTTCTCCGCATGCGGGGATATGGCAGCATGCCCTGGCGGAGAGCTTCCTGGCGAAATGCCTGGAACCGCAATCGTTCGACGTGTGTCGGATAAAGTGCGATGGAACATTTAACCGCCATTGCACGGTTATGGAAGCAGTCGGAATCGGTATTGGAGAGAATCAGGCCCGTAAAAACAAGACATGCAGGCAATGTGTCAATAACTCCGAAATATTGAGCGGGGCCTATGCCGGGGAAGATTGCTTGATCTCCAGTTACCTCAGCAAGGAGGATGTTGCCAAAGCGGAAGGGATACTCACCGGCTTGAATGAAATTGACATTCAAGAGTTGGCCTATTTGGGTGTCGAAGTGGGCAGGATCGCCACCTATGAATTGCTTATCAAGTTTAAAAAAACATCTGTGGATTTTAGCGGCAACGAGTACGTCTATTATGAGACCTATGTTCGAAACGCTCTGTTGTCTCTGATGGCATTCAGCAAAATCTATGAGGAACTGCAGCCCGACATCCTTGTTGCCTATAGCCCCCAATACGCCGTGCTTGGCGTGTGCGCCCGATACTGCGAATTGAAAGGGAAACAGGTATATTTTATCGAAGGCAGCTCCAATATCGAAGAGCGGTACAAAGCGCTACGTGTTTGGGACTGGTCTGCATTTGGATTGACTAACCCCGCACTCAAGTATTGGGAAAATATAGATAGTTATAACCTCGCACGGGAGGATTATGGTCGGATCGATAAACACGTGAATCGATTGCTGAATGCCAGCTCATTTTCCGTCTACTCCGAGCCCTTTTCAGGCCAGTTCAATATGCGCGCCCACTTTGGCATCGTACCAGAGAGGAAGGTGGTGATGGCCGCAATGAGTAGCTACGATGAGGTATTTTCCGCGTATTACATCAGGCGGTTCCCTGATAACAAATACTTCAGCAGTGTGTTCAGAGATCAGTTGGAATGGATCAAGTGCACAATCAATTTTTTCTCAACTCATCCTGAGCTTTTTCTTATCATCCGTATCCACCCCCGTACTTTTCCCTCCAGACGCAACAGCGTCATGGCGCAGGAGCAGATTGAACTGTCCAAAATTTTGGCTACTTTGCCGGAAAATGTGAGGGCGAATTTCCCCACGGACAATATCTCGATTTATGATCTTTATCATCAGATTGACGCGTTGGCGACCGGTTGGTCTGCAACCGGAGTGGAAGCGATGACTTTCAATGTGCCTGTCATAACCTATGATCGGAATCTGCCTTCATATCCGGCTTCAATTCACTATACGGGTGACAGCCAAACGGAGTACTTCCAGAACCTGACCAAGGCAGTTGCTGCAGGCAAGAGCAAAACCGTGTCAGAAAACGGTCGCCGCTGGTTGGCATTTTCCATGTCAGTGGGTGTTGTAAAACACCCTCCCATGCTGAACGATTTGAATTTCATAAGAGGCAGTAAAATTGCCAATTTTCTATATCGTGGCTTCAACCGTTTGTTTCCGAATTTTATTAAACGAATGGAAGCCGGCCAGCAGATGCGATTGGCGGAAGCTCATCGTTTCAACACCCTGCTCAAGACCGGTGGGCAGAGTTTGTACGATATTCAGAGTAGGCCGGGCGTTCAGTAGGTTGCTCCCGGAGCAAGGTTCATTGAGCAGAATTTCAGCGGAATAGATTATTAGGGATGGACAATGTTGCAAATTATTAAGAGATATATCCCCGCTTCATTGGCACATAAGCTTGTTGGATTACGCAATGAGCTGTTTGATGGGCATGCAATCAAGTCATACTCGCAAGAGGGCGAGGATATGGTGCTCGCCCGTATTCTGGGTGAATTGGGGGTAACGAAGGGATTCTTTGTCGATATCGGCGCCCACCATCCGGCGCGGTTCTCGAACACATACTATTTTTATCGCCGGGGTTGGCGCGGCATCAATGTCGATGCGCTCCCGGGAACGAAGAAACTGTTCCGGCGCATGAGACCCCGAGATATCACCATAGAATGCGGCGTTGGCTCGCAAGAGGGTGTGCTGAAGTATTTTGCTTTCAACGAGCCAGCACTGAATACCTTTTCTGAACAAGAGGCCAAAAAGAAAGATCGGCCACCGTACCACATCATCAATACGATCCAGATACCAGTAGTGACGCTGAAACAAATTCTGGACGAACATTTGCCACTCGGTACCAAGATCGATTTTATGACGATTGACGCAGAGGGGTTTGACCATGAAGTCATCTCCTCAAACGATTGGGGCCGTTATCGACCTCGCGTGATACTAATCGAACTGCTGAATACCGGCATCGAAAATCTTGATGCGCATCCAACAGCACAGTTATTGCATTCACAAAACTATCGTGTGTTTGCTAAGACATATAACACATTCTTTTTTGTGGCAAACGAGGCGCTTCCGCAAAGTGCATAATTTGTATTCAGGATGGACTTCAGTGGAGGTGTTTGTGCTTAGCGCCCCGATTGCATTATTTGTCTACAACCGCCCTGATCATGCTCGGCAGACCATTGACGCATTGAGACAAAATAAACTGGCTCAAGAGAGCGATTTAGTGATCTTCTCTGACGTTACTGGCGGCGCGAAGTGTATCCAATTGAAATGAAACCCCGAATGACAACCCTCGCACCCATTACTCATTTGTATATAACCGTCCCGTGCATTTAGCGCCATATCACGCTATCGCCTGTGTAATCCAGGGTGGGGCGCCCCATGGAATCGCGCTAAAATGAGGCCGCGATAGTCCAACGTAAATTTAAGCCGGCGCGGCACACACTATGAGACTCACTGACACACAAAGATCGGTTATACGCGAAGAGGTG
>Ga0210027_1003294_pt1 | contig 13217 bp, 15 predicted proteins | sample CryGeymeta201510_FD_183978 | JGI IMG/M metagenome (GOLD analysis project Ga0210027, IMG submission 183978) | Groundwater microbial communities from Crystal Geyser aquifers in Utah, USA - Crystal Geyser metaG 2015-10 (SPAdes) (version 2) | ecosystem: Environmental > Aquatic > Deep subsurface >...
ATTTCGTAGTTTTTTCTGTCCAATATAGCTACAAGTAGTTACTGTGAACCTTTGTTTCTTTGTGTCTTGAGTGGTAAATTCCTTTACCTGAGTAGTTACTTTAGTTTTTCACTTTCCCCTATCCCCCTACCATTCTCATAATCTCAAGTGGAATTATATCCACCGGCAATACCTTTTGAGCTGCCCCCATATCTATAGCCACCTTTGGCATTCCAAAGATGATACTTGTATTTTTATCCTGAGCAATGGTTGCTGCCCCTTTATCCCTCATCTCTTTCAAGCCCTCTGCCCCATCCCCTCCCATACCGGTGAGAATAACCCCAATAGCTTTACTTCCATAAACCTTTGCTACTGATGAGAGAAGGACGGTGGCTGCTGGCTTAAATCCACCAACCGCTGGTGAATCATCAAGCCGTATCTGTTTATATTCATCTATCCGCATATGAAACATGGAAGGGGCAATATAAACAATGCCACCCTGCAATAATTTCCTGTCTTTTCCCAACTGCACCTTAAGCTTGCATTGTGTCTCTAACCATTCAACCAACCCTTCAGTAAACCCATTTACAATATGCTGAACAATAACTATTGGCAGAGGGAAATCCCCTGGTATCTGGGATAAAACCTGTTGTAATGCCTTTGGTCCTCCAGTAGATGTTCCAATGGCTACTATTTCAAATAAGCCATTTCCCTTTGATACCTGTAGGGACATCCCTGCCAGATGTGCTACCTCCTTGTGGGTGTCCGTTTGAGATTGCACCTTATATTCCACCACCGGCTGTTCTACTCTTTGTTCTTCAACTGCCGGCTGTTCCCTTCGTTTACCAGAAAGGTGTGTTATCACCTTTATCTTTGATAATAGCTTTACCCTTGCCTTCAATTCTCGTTCAAGTTTTTCTTGACCCTCCCAAACCCCCATGGTTGGCTTCTCAAAAACATCTAAGGCACCAAGCTCCATGGCTCTAAAGGCAAGTCCCACTTCCTTATTCCCAAGACTACTGATTACCAGAATAGGTATTGGTGTATAAGCCATGATCTCTTCAATAGCCTCAAGCCCATTCTTGATAGGCATATTAATATCCATGGTAATAATTGATGGCCGCAAGCGAGCAGCCATATCAATTGCCTCAACACCATTTCTGGCTGTCCCCACTATCTCTATCTCTGGGTCACTCCTTAGTATTTTGGTAATTATCTCCCGTACAACCAAAGAATCATCAACTACTAAAACTCGTATCATCCTTTTACCCCTTCACACCCACTCCGAATCATTTCAAATCCATTCTTTTTATATGTACAAGCCTGTGTCCAAGCATATCAATTCCAGCCTGACATTGTTCTAATACAATATAACCTATTAATGGTTCATATATTCCATTTTCCGGTTTCATATCTATGAATAACACCTCTGTATATATTGGCCTGAATCCTTCTATCTGCAATTTTACAGGTCAACATATTTCTCCTATTTGAACAGTTTGGTTAGCCAATTCTACTTCTATTTGAGCAACGATTTCTATATCACCCAATTTATTTTTCCATGCTGATGGTAATACCATATAAGATGCCCCTGTATCCACCAGAGCATCACACATGATTTGATATTCAGGATTACTGGCATTTTTTATTTCTACAGATGCAACTATTCGTCCCATATTTTTCTCCTGCTAATTTGTGCCTGTTCATCTGCAACAATTCTCATTATGGCATTAATGGGGTAGCCCAAGATTCTATCTTGGCATATCTATCCTCATTTTATAAAGCCAACATAGAATGTTGGGCTACGATTGTTGCTCGCCGAGTTTTATAATGAGAATTGCTGGGGACACAAGGAAATAATCAGCTCCGTATAGTATTTGATCCATCTGCTGAATTGATTTGTTATATGTTGACATATTGGACTTTGTTCCGTTGCAATTTTAATTTCTGCAACTGTTTTAAGTTCTGAGTTTGTTCTATCCAAAATTTATATTCTTCTTCTCCAGTCATAGTTCTCGTTTTTTTTTCTACGGTCTCTGCACCACATCGTTTCATTTTCACACAATTAAATTTACTCTTCTTCATATTTGATTACCTCTAATGGAGAAAAAATTTTTATTTTTGAGTATCCATTTAATATATTTATGGCATTATACAATGGAATTTTTTCAAAGTGAACTATATGCTTAAAATTCCAACTAACTATAAGTGAACAATTTGACACAGAAGCCAAAGCTACATGTAAGGCATCATCTGAATATTTTGAAGTAACAATGCCTGCTTTTAAGTACGCGTCTCGTAGATAAAGAGCTTCTGTTGAAATATCTACTATTTCTGCAAATTCTATCATATCATTAAAAAAAATCTTTACTTTTTCCGGTGCTGGTTCAATTTCAGCTTGGACCACAGCGGAAGTGATTAAGACAAATCGATTTTTTTTAACTTCTTCAAAGAATTCATTGCTTTCATCTTGAAAATTATTATCATAAATTCCACCAAAAACAGAGGTGTCTGCATATACACGAATATTTATCATTTATTTTGTTTCCTGTTTCCTTTTTAACCTGGTCAGGACTTACGCAAAACATCACTTTACATACCACATCTGGTGGGCATTGCTTTTCAAAAACACCATATATGGTAGGTGTTTTCTCATTTTGCGTAAGTCCTGTTGGTATTATGTCAAATATAAAATGATAAATAAAACTGGTAGAGTACATTTATGCACCAATAAATAACGGTGCGATATCTTACCACATCCCTCACCCAATCAACTGTTCCACAGTGTCCAGCAATTTTGACTGATCAAATGATGTCTTGACAATATAAGCATCTGCCCCAACATCAATCCCTCTTTTTTTATCCTCTTCCTTTTCCCTGGCGGTAACGATAACCACAGGTATATCCCTATACACAGCATCATCCCTTAGTTTCATAGTCAACTCAAATCCATCCATTCTTGGCATTTCAACATCTGTCACAATCAGATCATATTTCTTCTTCTTTGCCTTTTCAAAACCATCCATTCCATCTACAGCCAGATCAACTGAATATCCAGCCCCCTCAAGCATACTTTTCTCCAGTCCCCTTAAAACAGCTGCATCATCAACCACCAGAATGGAATATGTTGGATACTGCTCATCCTTAATATCATCTAACAGATGAGTTTCCTTCACAATTTTAGCTGATTTTATCAACTCTGAGACATTAAGAATGATTACTACCTCGCCCTCACCAAGGATGGTTGCCCCAGCGGTATTGGGAACATTCTTAAGATAATCTCCCATATTCTTGATAACTACCTCTTCCTCGCTTATCAACTCATCCACCAAAAATCCTATCCTTGTCTCATCCACATTAAGTATAATTATAGGCAGTTTATTACTGGTTGTTTTCTTTGTCCCTGTAGACTTCAGGTCAAGCACAGAAGCCAATTGAACAACCGGAATGTGTCGATTATTAATAATGACAACATCCTTATCCACTACGGTCTTTATCTCATGAAGCTCTACCCTGACTGTTTCCTCTATGGTTACGGTTGGGATAGCAAATATTTCAGACCCTACCCTGATAATCATAGCATGAATAGTAGCAAGGGTTAATGGCAACATTAAAGTAAATATTGTTCCCTTATTAATATCGGATTGGACCATAACCGTGCCCTTAAGTTTTTCGACATTCTTCTTGACTACATCCAATCCAACACCACGGCCAGAGACATCAGTAATTATTTCTTTAGTGCTGAATCCCGGTAAAAATATCAGATAGAGTGCCTCTTTATCCGAAAGCTTTTCTGCCTCCTGAACGGTTATCACCTTTTTATAGAGAGCCGACTGTTTTACTTTTTTTGGGTCTATACCCTTGCCATCATCTTCTATGCGGATAACAATCCTTCCTGCCTCATGGTTAGCAGAGAGGACTATTTTTCCTGCCCTTGGCTTACCGGCATCTATTCTCTCTTGCGGGGTTTCAAGCCCATGGTCAATGCAGTTTCTAATCAGGTGCAGTAGTGGATCCTTTATCTCCTCTAATATCATCTTATCTAATCCAGTATCACCGCCACAAATCTCAAGGGTTATCTCTTTATTTACCTCCCTTGATATATCCCGAACTAATCTGGGGAAGGTATCAAATACAGTAGAAACAGGAAGCATTCTCACATCCATAACCACATGGTCAAGATCGCTTATAACCGTGCTAAGCCGTGAGGTGCTCCCTGAATACTCCCTGAAAAGTTCATTTGTCCGATCTTTAATCTGCTGACCCAATTTATCAATTTGAACAAACTCCGAAAACAGCCTTCCCTCAACAGAAGCCATCCTTTCCTTTGCCTGATCAAGAAAAAATAATTGGGTTATAGTTAGATTTTTTAACTCTTTGAATATTTCAAGGAGATGATTAAAGCGGATCTTATTGATGACCATTTCTGAGGTAAGGTTTAATAAGGCATCAAGTTTGCCAATACCAACACGAATGGTTTCCTCAACCTGAATCTTTTCCCGTGGAGTTTTTTCTTCCTCTTCATATCCCTGTGCAGATGGCTCTAATGCTTGAACAGGGACAGTTTTTGCAACTACGGCAGGAGCAGCATGTACCGGTATAGTAACTTCCGGCAAAGGTTCAGGTATTACCGCCTCTTTCTTTGGTTGTTCAAAGGGTAGTGTCTCTGGTACTGATGAAAAAATCGCAGATATTTCCTTTTTCTCCAACGACCCTGTTTCTGCCTTCTCAAGCCTTGACAGTAAGCTATCAATTGATATGGTTGCTTTTTGTCCCTTTATCTCAGCATCAAGCAAAACCCTGATGTTATCAAGGCACTCAAAAAGGACATCTGAAAGCTCAGGGGTAAATGGGATCTGTTTCTCCTTTACCTTGCCAAGCACATCCTCCATCTTATGGCCTATTTGATTAATCTCAAACAAACCAACCATCTTGGCTGAGCCCTTCAGGGTATGAGCATCCCTGAATATCTCGGCAATTACATCCTCATTATCAGGATTTGCCTCAAGGATTACAAAATCACGATCCAATCTTTGAAGCCGCTCATCTGTCTCTTCCTTAAATTTGGCGATAAAAAAGCTCTTGTCAAATTTCATCTGTAAATCCTTTTACCACGGAGACACAGAGACACGGAGAAAAACGAAGAATTATGAGAAATACCCTTATCCCTCATTTCTTAAAAGCACCATAAAAACATTGGAAATCTTCTGTGTCTCTCTGTGTTCTCCGTGTCTCCGTGGTGAATCTCTCTCTGAATAGTTACGCATTGATGTTATGGTCTTTACTGACCTCTGAACGATTATGTTTCCCGCCTACTTCCCTTCCACAATAAACCTACCAACTGCATTGCTCAACTTTTGAGATAGTGTAGACATCTCAGAAGAAGCTGTGATTGATTGTCTGCTGCCTACTGCAGACTGCTTGGAAACATCAGCTATCTCCCTCATTGTAGATACAACCTGTTCTGAAGCAGTTTGTTGCTGCTGGGTGGCAATAGATATTTGTTTTGATGATTTAGTTGTATGATCAACCATGTCAAGTATCTCACTCAAGGAATCACCCGCAGTCTTTGCTAATTGTCCACCCCTTTCCACCCTCTTGACCTCTTCCTCAATAGCCATAACTGAGGCATTGGTAAGTGATTGTATCTCGGTAATAATCTCTTTGATGGTTTTAGTAGAATCAACTACATTTTCAGCTAACTTCTTCACCTCTACCGCAACCACAGCAAACCCCTTTCCTGCTTCACCTGCCCTGGCAGCCTCGATAGCAGCATTAAAGGCAATGAGCTTTGTTTCAGCAGCAATATTATTAATTATCTCTAAGACATTTCCAATCTTCTGTGATTTTTCACCCAAAGAAAGAATTCTCTTGGCTGAAGTCTGGGTCTTGTCCCTGATATCCTCCATACTGGTAATCACATTGCCCACGCAATCCTGTCCCATCTGAGCATTATGCAAGGTATCCTCAGCCATCTTTACCACTGAATCAGCATTCTCAGCTATTTGTCTAGAGGTATTAGCCAGCTGCTCAACAGTAACAGTAACCTCAGCAACAGAGGTTGCCTGCTCGGTTGAACCCGTTGCCTGCTGTTGGGAAGTAGCCAATATCTCACTTGAAGAGGAGCTAATCTGTATGGCTGCTGCCTTTATCTGCTCGATCAACTCCCTTAGATCTGTAATCATCTTATTGCATGCCCGACTTAATTGGCCTATCTCATCATCAGAATTAACACTTGATGTCTTTGTCAAATCACCATGGGATGTTGCATTTACAACCTCAAGAAGGTTACTGATACTTGTCTGCAAATGCTCATGTTCCTTTGCCCGTTCCTCAGATATTTTATTGGTACTATCCATCAGATTTCGGACAGTATTCATCATTTTATTGGATATATTTGCCATAACACCAACCTCATCACCAGTAACCACGGTTGTTACATGAGTCAAATCCCCATCAGCTATCCTTCTTGAACCATCTATAAGTCGATTGATGGGAATGGATATGTCCCGAGTGATAAAGTAGGTATAAAAGAAACCAGCAATAACAATGATCAGGGTAAAGCATAACAACCAACCCCACATTTGATTAATCGGCTGACTAAAATCACTGGCATGATATGTCATTGCAAGTATCCCTAATCCATTGATGGGTGTATAGATTGTCATTATCCCTTTGGCCACATCCTCATATTTACCTTTTTCCTTAACCTGAGCTATTCGTCCAAGGATTTCACTATTAATTGGCTGAATACTTGAGGATGGAATAGTTTCTCCTTTGGGATCAAGGATAAATGAATATCCCATCGGTCCAAACTTCATATCTGTCACTACATTATTTAGCTCATCCTGAGTGGCCAACCCTGTCTTTTGTAAAAGCTCAATCTTTTTTGTACCATCTGCCATCATTTGTTCTGCCTGAGACTTTAATCTTTCCTCAAGAACATTGGATGTAAAATTAATAAACATCACTGAACCCAGAAATAGAGACATTAACATCAACGATTGAACAGCTATCTGGGTTTTAACCGCAAAATTTATGCCCTCCACCCCTTTCTTATCCTCAGACGCTGCACCAGCCAGAGTAGTAAACCGTAGAACAGGTTCTAAGAACCGAATAATGAGATAAAACTGTAACACAGCAGCATTAACTGAGTTAACAAAGGTGCTTAACAGGATAGCTACTGACTCCCAACCAGAAAGGTGTCCATATCTCATTCTCATCCATGCCCCGGCACTGGCACCAATGATCAATGTAGCCACAAACTGAAGTATCACTATCCTCACCGGCATATGCAATGCCACAAGCCGTGCCCTTCTGGCTACTTCTATACTGGCTTTATTAACATTATCCTCTATCTCATCCAAAAATTCCATGATAGGACCAAGCCATCTACGGATTAGAAGCAGGGCAATGCCAATAATAATAGGGGTCTCTATTGCGGTAATTACAAGCAAAGACTGGAGTCTTTCCGGAGTCATCTTGATCGAAACAAGGGTAAATACCGTGTTGATCACCGTACCAAACAACATGATTAAAGAAACCGTGAGCATTATTTTACTGTGAATCGCTGACTTCATAGAAACAAACCTCCTCAATTTAATCTTTTGGGCAGACACATTGGTCTGCTTTTATACTCAAGTAGGGCATAAATTGCGATTTTTTCGGTGAGGATTAATCAAGGAGAGCAAGGCGCGCAAGGTGAGCAATAGTGTATTATTGCTCACCTGAACAATACAGCTATCGTTGATTAAGACCAGCGAAAAAATCGCAATTTATGCCCTACTTGAGTATATTTACAATAATAACAATTTACACCTCTACGGGACAGGTTTGAAACCTGCCCTTACCACAATATGCCAAGAACAGCAGAAACCAATACCTTGGTATGGATTTCTTTATCGTCCATGGTAGTGCTATCCGAGCTTATAGCACCAGCCACATCAAAGTGCATATAACACGCGTTAACCCCAGTACCAAGGGTGTAAGCCATTTTTGAGGACTCCTCAGCCATGTTCTTGCATATGCCAGCCCTTAACGGAATATTAAAATACTTGCGGTTGATGATATTTATTTCCGTGCCAAAAGCAAGTTGTTGAGAATCAAAGCCATTTACCGCTGTTTTATTTTTGGTGGCATCTATATCAAGTGCCAGATTCCAGAATTTAGCAGGTTGTAGTGCGAAACCCAGACGAGCCTGCCTGTTCAACTTATATGTTCCTCCAACGCTGTCAGGTTGGTCAAATTTTGGGCTGTTTATATTTCTTATAACAAAGCCTACCTTGGGGTTCATCGGAAGTTTAGGATATTTCTTGTTCACATTCCACAAGAATCCAAGGTCAATAGCCGGTGCCCAGCTTGATTTGGTGTCCATATCGGTTTTGAAAGCGTCTTCGGTATCAGACTGTTGCATAAACTTGAATTTGTCGTGACCAATGTTGCCATTTATCATTTTTAGATTACCGCCTATTGATAACCCATCCAAAAACTTCATAAACTTGCCGTAACCAAAGGCTATTTCAACAAAAGAAACCATATCCACAGTAAGGTTGGACTGGTTATTGGTGTAGGAATTGCCTGCTACTGCATTTTCTATAATAGGCTTAGCGTCCGTCGCATAGGTATTAAGCTGATTAGCTGCATCAGTAACCTGTGCTACGGAAAGATTGTTGGTTATTGCCTGATTGACAAGGGCATTTGCCAGCGTGGTTTCGTTTGTAATATCACTATTTTGAACAGTTATACCAGTGGAAGTACCGCAAATAAGATTTGAAATAGCTGATAGCCCTCCTAATTTGGTAATGGCGGTAGCAATGGTATCTCTCGCAGAATTATATCCTGAATCGGTTGTGCTTGTGGCTGTTACGCCACTCATTGTAATGCCACCACTTGTTGTTCCTGTGACTGTTACTGCCCCAAGCCCGATATTGTTCACATCTACGAACGGATTTAATCCTATGGTGGTAAAATTATTCACAGATACAGCCACCTTTGAGAACTTGAAATTGGCACCGCCCGCTACTTCAAACATCGCTCCTTTTCCTGAATCATTCATGTCGTCAAGAAGTGTTATGGTTTTTACAAAGGCTGATATTTGACTGGCATTTGTGGCACTGCCATTTTTTTGGGCAGCATTAATTTCTGTAAATTTTGACGCCATGTCACCTATGGCACTGGCATTTTTCATCACATCACCGGTTATTTCCACGCCAGCGGTTATCGGAAGTTCCACACCAGAAACAGTGTCCGAAAATGCCATGGCAAGCCCGCCCGGATTCCAGTATTGTGCCATTGGTCCCTGTGCTACTGCCACAAAGGCACCACCCATACCCATAGGCCGAGTACCCAGTATCTGCCATTGCTCAGCACCTGCAGAACAGGCACACGAAACGATGAACGCTAAGGTTAGTATGCTCTTCTTCATTAAACCCTCCTCCTGTGTTTTGGATCACTCCAACCCATTCATATCCACCAACAATCTCAACCTATCACCCTCTTTTACCGCACCCCAAAAACATTTCGCACGAACCAGAGACTGTATCAATTCTGGCAATTTCTTTATCTGTGATGGCTCAATCCTTTTTATCTCAGAGACATTATCCACCACCACAGCCTTTTCCACCCCATTTATTCGGCTAACACTAATATTCTTTTTCTCCGTAGTGGCAATCCTGCCAGAAATGCTATCTCCTTGCGGTTGCCCAAAATCGTCCTCTATCCCAAACAGGGCGGAGAGATACACCACATCCAGATCATTATCCCTGAATAAAAATCGATGCCCAATCATCTGTGGAGCATCAAATATCTCTATCACATCTTCAAGTTTTATGCCAAAATGAATACTTCCAACGATAAATAAAACAAATTCCATTATTTCTTACTCTCTTCTACACTAACCATATGAATATCAAGAATGCCAATGAGTTTTTCCTCTATTCTTACCTCACCGATAACATATCTTGTTTTTCTTTTATCCATGGTTATAGGAACTGCAACTATTTCACTTGTCGGCACAACCACCATATCAGCAATATTATCAACCAATGCCCCAAGCCCTGTAGAGACACCTTGGACCTCAACAATTATTATACGACTCTCATCCGTTATATCACTCTTGCCAAGTCCAAGTAGCTCTCTGATATCCAGAATAGGTATAATCATCCCCCGATGATTTATTACACCAACCACATAGCTGGCTGTACCAGGCACCCATGTTATCTTGGCAATCTTTATTATCTCCCTGATACCTTCTATCTTTAACCCATACCAATTATTAGCCAATTGAAAGGTGAGTAATCGGAGAGTCTCTTGCGAAACATTTTCTTTATCTAATATCTCTGATTCTCGTATCAATGTTACGCTCCTCCTTGTGAGACAGGTTAGTGGTTAGCGGTTAGTGGCGAGTGATTAATTCTTCCTCCTTATCACTCACTACTAACCTGTCCCCTACCCTACTATTTCCACCTTTTTATCCGAAGAAATTGGTGGCAAATAAGATATATCTGACAAACCAAAGCATTTCAAGAATTCCTTAGTTGTACCATACAAAAATGGGTGACCCGGTACATCCTTCCGTCCAACAACCCTGGCTAACCTCTTCTCTAATAGCTTCTGAATTTGAGCCACAGAATTTACACCGCGAACGAATTCTATTTCCGCCTTGGTTACAGGCTGGTTATAAGCAATAACCGCTAAGGCTTCAAGTGCCCCAAAAGAAAGTTTATCATTGTTTGGAGAGTTTGAAAGCTTCTTTATCCAGCAGGCATACTGAGGATTGGTACACATTTGAACCCCTCCTGCTACATTCAATATCATCAGCCCCCGTTCCTGATACTCATCCTGAAGCTGTTTTATAATGCTTTCCACCACCGGAATATCTGTGTCAATTATTTGGGCTATTTTTTTCAGACTCAAAGGCTCACCACTGACAAATAATAAGCACTCAATTGAGTTTTTGAGCTCTTTGACCTCTGGAATCATACATACCCCCCGTTTTTGTTTCACCCACCAATGACACAACTGCTACAACAATCATCTTTCCTTGTGGCTACTTACCCAGCATCTTTCTCCTTCTTTGGTGTTTCTTCCACCTTGGTTTCCTTAAATTTCTGGATAACCTTCCCAGTCATCAATGCTGCTATCACCATCAGGACACTCTCTGGAATATCCGCCAAAACACCACGATTGACTAAAATCTGATTGTGAAATGATTGAACTGCCCACACGACGAATGCTCCAATTCCCCAGACGAGAAATGCCAATCTGGTAGAAGAAAACATACCGTTATCGTCCTGCAAAAGTTGAAGAATCTTCATAGCATGCCCTCCTTGTATATAAAAGAATTCACACCTTAATGACAGCTACTACATGCCTTTGTCGAACAACTTGTACAACCACCTGATGAGGTTGAGGATGAAACAAACCTTGACCCAGCAGGCTTAAAACCAAAAAGGGACAACAGTTTCTTTAACTCCCCTGAGCCACATTCAGGGCATTGAACAACCTCATTTTTTGACATAACCAGTGTCTCAAATTTTTTTGTACATTTTTGGCATTGATATTCAAATATCGGCATTTATATCTCCATGCTGAAGGCATTGGGGTCAGTCTCCCCTGCTATTGCTATTTTTCCCTAACTCTATCCATTGCCTTGGTAATGCAAGTTGCAGTGGAACAATTACTTTGCGTAATGATAGCGACAAGAAATAATCACGAGGTCTGTTTTGGTTATACCATAAATCAAACGGTGTTCGTCATTGATTCGTCGTGACCAATAACCCGATAGGTCTGCTTTCAGATATTCAGGTTTTCCTATTCCCTCAAAAGGTGTGCGTAGTATATTCTTAATCAGCTTGTTGATCCGTTTCAATAGCTGACGATCCTTCTCTTGAAACTACAGATAGTCTTGCCATGCAGAGGAAGTAAAAACTAATCTCATGGCTCAATCAGCTCTTATTCAAATATCTTTCCCAACTGTGCTTCTGCGATAGACTGACGGAGATGTATCGCATTGGCTGGATTAGACATAAGATATGCTGTTTCTTGCCATGCATTAAATTCGTTTAATGGTAAGAGAATCCCTTGCTGACCTGTATTTGTGGTAATAATAGTTGGTTCAGCATTTGAAATAACACTTGCAAACAGCAAGTCAAGGTTGAACATTGCCTCATTAACTGTAACCATATTCATGTTTCACCTTACAAAATTCAAAAAAATAGATTGGAATAGATTGGGGTCAGACACTGGCTCCTCCCTATATGTCCCCCGCTATCGGGGATAAGGGGTGGAAACTAATCAATCTTAATCAATCTTCCCTTTATCCTCTTCCCATTTACCTCTATTATTCCAAAACTTCGGTACGGGGCAAACACTGTATCTGTTGGGCTGCCAGGGTTAAAAAACAGGATATTATCTTCAAGGCGACATTCAGGCACATGGGTATGACCATAGACAATACAATCTATTGTCTCAGGAAATTCCTTCTTTATCCGTGAGGCTAATCCTATTTTTGAGCCAATGCCATGAATTAATCCAATTTTTACATCCTCAACCTCTACGATTATCTTCTCTTCTAATTGTTCCCTTGTCTCAGGCTTATCCATATTTCCATAGACAGCCTTTACCGGAGCCAATTTTTCTAATTCCATTAACACATCCATGGTAAGGATATCACCGGCATGAAGAATTAAGTCTACCCTGGAAAACTCTTGAATTAATATGTTCGGCAAGGAATGTGCCCTTACCGGAATATGTGTGTCTGATGTTATCCCTATTTGCATAGCTATTAATTTACCATATTTTCAAGAGAAAGTCAAGCATGATTTTATGTTCTTTTAATAAAAATACATAAAAATTATACGCAACAGTATAATACTGAATATCAAAGACACAATATGTGTCAATTAGGACAAACCATACCTTATTTCCACCTGTGCAACCGATTGCACAGGTGGATTTATTTCAACGCCTCTTTAAGCAACTTTATCCTCTCACTCACTGCCTTTTTCCATTCTGGTTTGCCAGTATTCTTAACAATATCCTCATAGACTTCTATGGCTTTCTGCCATTGTTCTTGTTCTTCGTAACCCTCGCCGAGCTTGGCTAAGGCAGTTCTTAAAAGATATTTTGCTTCCTCAGGCTTTGGTGCTACAGCTATGTACAGATAGCTTCCAACGCTTTTAATAGCAACGTGGGTACTATCGAAAGTCGCCACATATATCTTTTCATCGTCAATAAAG
>Ga0210027_1003297_pt1 | contig 13213 bp, 9 predicted proteins | sample CryGeymeta201510_FD_183978 | JGI IMG/M metagenome (GOLD analysis project Ga0210027, IMG submission 183978) | Groundwater microbial communities from Crystal Geyser aquifers in Utah, USA - Crystal Geyser metaG 2015-10 (SPAdes) (version 2) | ecosystem: Environmental > Aquatic > Deep subsurface >...
CTTGCGCGAGCCGGGCTACGTCGTCGACGGACAGGCACGCGGCGCGGGACAAGTCCTCGCGCCCCACGGTGATGCTGCATGCCCCGTTTCGCGGGACGAGTCCTCGCGCCCCACGGTGATGCTGCATGCCCCGTTTCGCGGGACAAGTCCTCGCGCCCCACGGTGTAGCTGCATGCCCCGCGGGCACGGTGCGTTCTCAGCGGCCGATCGAGACCACGATGGCCGAGCCCTGGGCTGTGACGCGGTAGGCCGGATGGCGCCCCGAGACGAAGCGAATGCGAAGCTCCGCGTGATCGCCGCGGTTCAGCACGGTCGCGCGCTCGACCAGCGGATGCGCGGCGGCGATGGGTCCCGCGCGATCGAGGGAGAGGCTTCCGTCCACGTCGACGCGGAAGCCGTCGGGCAGCGCTTCGCCGCGGATACCCTGGACGCGGCGGCTCATGCGCAGCGTGAAGTCACGAGCGCGTGGCACATCCTCGGCGCCAAAGCGCGTCGCGGTCGCGGTGTCTGCGTTGGAGGGTGCGCCGCCAATGCTCGGGAAGGTGGGGGCGTCCATGCGTCCGGCGGCCTGGGCAGGTTCCGCGCTAGGCGCTTCCTCTGCCGCGACCTGAGAGCCGTCCTCGGGATCGATGGCGGGCTCCGCGGGCTCGTCCGCGGCGTAGGGTGAGCGAATGTCCGGGGCGTCTGCCGCGGCGACGGAAGGCTGGAGCGCGGCGCTGACGACGACGGCGGCGTCGGACGCGCTGGGCATCTCGGTCGCTTGCGCGTCCTCGCCGCCGGAGAAGGCCCACACCGTTCCGCTGATGCCCAGGGCGAACACGCCGAGCAGGGCGAGACGACGGCGGTTCTTGACGCGACGTGAGTCCGAGGTCGGGGCGGCGCGCTCACTCAGCGCGCGCTCGGTCGTGGACGGACGGATGTGCGCGGCGTTCGCGGGCGCTCGCGTCGTGCGTCGAGGCGACCTGGCCTCCACGGCCTCGGCCCGGCGCGCCCGGAGAGCAGCGACGAAGACGCGGACGCGCGCGCCCATGCGCAGCAGGCTGGCCTTGGCCGTGGGCACGTGCTTGGTGCGGATTTTCCCGAGGAAGTCTCGCGCGCGGGCCGCAAAGACGCGGACCTTGGGCTCCGCTTGCGCTTTGAACGCCAGCCATGCCGCGACCACACGCACGCGCAGCGCGACGAGCTTCGGCTGGACGCGCGCCCAGAGGCTGGCGAAGTCGCGCGCGGGCGTCATGGACCGAGCCAGCGCCTCGTCGTCGTCGGCCGTGCTCCCCACGTCGGCGAATCCTGCAAACCCGACCGGAGCCGCGTGCTCCACGGCCATCGACTCCATCACGGGCGGAGAGTTCTGACGGAAGGTGCGGTCGGCGTCGACGGGCATGTCGGCGCGAAGCTCCTGCTGCCGATCCTCGACCTCCGCGACGAACTCCTGGGCCTCTTCGACTCCAGGGGACGAGTCCTCGTAGAGCACGGTGAGCACCAGACGCGGGATGTCGTTCTCGATGCGCACGTCGACCGACGCCAGGCGGCCCTGCCGCTGTCCGCCTTCGCGAACGCCGGTGCCGATGCGCAAGAAGGGCAGCTCCTGCTCCATCAAGAGCGCGTCGTGGGCGCGATGAGCGACCTCTCCGACGATCGGGCTGCGCACGCCGTCGAGGGCGAGCGAGGTCATCTGCGGGCCGGAGTCCTCGTCCTCGGCGAGCACCTCCATCCACTGATCCACGATGCGCCCGATGGCGCGCGCCGAATCCGCGGGCAGCTGCGTGAAGCGCAGACCGAAGTGGCCCTCCGTGGGCCCGCTGTCCTCGGCCCAGACGACCTCACAGTCGGCGTCGACGGGCTGACCGTTCTCGGGCGAGCGGAAGCTACATCTCAGAGTCGAGCCGATGTCCGGCAGCAGCGGCGCGCTGATGGACAAGCCACCCTTGCCGAGATCCACCGCGTCGGCCTCGAAACCTTCGTCGAAGCCCTCGGGGAAGAGCTCGACCAGGACGTCGTCGAGGGGCACACGGGCATGTTGTGGGCTGCGTCGTTCCGGGGCCGTTTGCATTCTGGATCTCCGTGAGAAGCGGCGTGGGAGATGCCTCACGCCCTCGATTCCATGGGTCGCAGAAGCGGCGAGACCGGTCCACTTTTCTACAGTCGGCGGCGAATGCGGGACCTCGCGCGGAGGTGGGCTAGGCTGCCGCCATGGGCATCCGCCTTCGCGTCCGATTCCGGCGTGCGACCGACTCCGGCAGCACGATGAGTTACGAATTCGACCAGGAGCGCATCATCCTCGGGCGTGAGCGCGGCGCGGACATCCAGCTGCCGGCCACCGAGGTGAGCGGCAAGCACGCGAGCTTGTGCGTTCGTGGCGCCGGCTACGTGATCGTGGACGAAGGTTCCACCAACGGCACACGCATCGGCGGTGAGCGGCTCGCGCCGGGTCGCCCCAAGCTGCTCAAGAGCGGTGACGAGATCGGCATCGGCCCCTTCACGTTGCGCGTGGAGGCGGGCGTGCCCGTGGCCGCACCCACCAACGCGGACCGCACGGCGGCGTTGGCGCGTGATCTGCTGCGACAGGTGCTCGGCCCGGGCTCCGCGCCCGCGGCGCCGACCCTGCTCGTCTTGAACGGCCCGCGCGAAGGGCAGAGCGTGCCGCTTCCGCCGCCGCCCGCCCGGCTGACGCTCGGTCGCGGCGAGAACTCGGACTTCGTGCTCGAGGACGCGGACGCTTCGCGCGAACACGTGCAGCTCGAGATCGACCTCGAGGGCGTGCTGGTTCGCGATCTGGGCAGCAAGAACGGCTTCTTCGTCAACGGGCGCGCGGGCCGAGAGCGCCGCCTCGCGCATCGAGACGAGCTGCAGATCGGGGCGACCTTCCTGGCCTTCCTCGACCCTGCACAGGAAGCGCTCGACGAGCTCATCGCGGCCGAGGACGTCGTCGCCGCGCTCCCAAGCGCACCTGAGCTCAGCACACAGACTCCCTCGTCACAGGACGCGGAGGGGACCACGGGCGAAGCGCAGGACGCGACCCCGGAGCCGGGCGCGAGTGAGGCGGAGCCCGCCGCCGAGGACGCCCCCGAGCTTCAGGCTGCGCCGACGCCGACACCGAGGCGCCCGGCACGCAGCGCGGACTGGGTCATCTACGTGCTCGCCGCGGCGGTCCTGGCCGCGAGCGCGGCGAGTCTAGTCTGGCTCCTGGGAGGTTCCTAGCGGCCATCTCTGGCGCTCACGCTAAGGAAATGCGCCAGGTTCAGAGGTAGGCCCAGCCGAAGGCCAGACGCACTCGCAGGCTCGGGCCGCGATCCACTTCGTCGCCCCGGCGTCGCCAATCGTAGTCGACGCCGAGACCGAGACCGAAGGCGAGGCCACCCCAGACGGCTTGATAGCCGACCTCGGCGCCCGCGCGGACCTGGAGCGGGTGACCGGCCCCACGCGCGGTGCCGATGCCTGCCACGGGCCCGAGGAAGGGGCCATCGAGCCCACGTCCGAGGATCCAGACGTGCCAGGCGAGCTCCAGAGACAGGCCCTCGCGCGCGCCGGATTTGGCCCAGGCGGGTGACAGCCACAAGCTCTGGGAGCGGCTCGGGGCGTACTCCATCGAGAAGCCGTAGCTTCCCAGGTAGATCGCGAGGGGATCGGCGCTCAGCGCGATGCGCGCCACGGGCGGCGACGGATCCGAGCCCAGCGCCTGGCTGGGCGCGGCGGCCTCGACCACGCGCTGGGCGGCAGCGTGGGACGCGACCGTCGCGAGGAGGAAGAAGATGATCGCCGCGGGAGTACGTCTCTGATGCTGCATGAAGCCTCGCAATCCGGACATTTCTCGGCCCGAACGCGCGACGGTTGCGGCCTCCGCGACCCCGTGGTTGGATGGGCCCCGTTGGTGCCAGATTGAAGCCTCGGGGCGCCAGAGCGTCCCAAGGTCAACGGGGGCGACGGTACACGACCGACCGTGCACGACCTCCCGGCTCCAAAGGTGAGACACATGACGCGCAATTTCATGCTCCTGACGCTGAGCCTGCTGCTCGCGACGCCGACGCTGACGGCCTGTACGGTCTCGCCTCGGCGGGTCGCCTTCGTGGGCAGCACGAACGGCCAGACGACGGGCGGCGCCACGAGTCAGGGCGGGCAAGGCAACGGCCAGGCCAACGGCGGCGCGCTCCCCGCTGGGAGCGATCCCCAGCTCGCCCAGCTCGCCCAGCTCAACCAGGTCGAGCAGGTCCTCACCCAGCAGCGCTTCACGCGCGTGGGACCCGCCGTGCGCAACAACAACATGCCCGAGAACGGCATGGTCGCCTACGCCATCGACACCACGATGGGCGCTTGCTACGCGGCCGTCGCGCTGGGCTCCGACAACACCGACCTCGACATGGTGATGCTCGACCCGTCGGGCGCGACCGTCGCCCACGACGTGCGCACGGACGCGCACCCGTGGATCAGCTTCTGCGCCGCCCAGGGCGGTCGACACATCGCGCGTCTGCAGATGGCTCGCGGCACGGGCAGCTACTACTACGCGCTGTACGCCGGTCCCGCGGGTCGGCAGGTCGATCTGAGCGCGGTCTTCGGCGGCGCGGTGATCGCGACTCAGTCGACGGCAGGCGCCGGGCTTTTAGAGAACGCGCGCCTCTTGGACGCCGACATGCGCGCCCGCGGCTACGAGAGCTACGGAGAACCCTCCACCGGAGAGCTGGGCGCGAGTGATACGCGCGACTTCCCCATCTCCCTCGAAGGCGGCAAATGCTACGCCGTGCTGGCCGTTGGTGACTCGGGCGTGCGCGACCTCGATCTGCTGCTGCTCGATCCCCAAGGCCGCGAGATCGACCGCGACGTCGAGCAAGACGCGCGTCCCATCGTGCGCGTCTGCCCCCAGACCAGCGGCGACTACGCGATCCGCGTGAGCATGGCGAACGGCCAGGGCTCCTTCGTCTACGCCCCCTATCGCTGGCCGCGTGGCATTCGTGGACCCTTCAACCTCATGGGCCTGATGTATGTGCGCCTGGCGGAGGTCACCTCCTTGCTCGGCGTCGAGGGCTACGAACCCAGCTCGGACTTCATGCCCGATCGTGGCCACCTGGCGCGCCAGGGACGCACGGCGACCCAGACGCTGAACCTGCCCGCCAACGCCTGCTTCGCCATGCTGGCTGTGGGTGGGGAAGGCATGACCGACCTCGACGCTTCCCTCTCCCTCGGGGGCCAACAGGTCGCAGCGGACCAGACGCGCACGGCGTTCCCGGCGGTGCGCTACTGCACGACTCGAGCCGGTCGCTACACGCTGACGATCCAGGCCGCGGCAGGCTCGGGAGACTACTTCTACCAGGTGTTCGCGCGCGGCGGCGGCTGAGCCGAGTCGACGAGCCGTCCGGCCGAGGGCGAATTCGAATCTGAAGGCGAGGTATCGTCCGCGTCGCGCTCGCGGAGGGGCGTTGTCAGCGCGCGAGCACTTCCGCTATCCTGCGGGTTCCCCGGTAGTTCTTGGAGGATTCGATGCGTAGACTAGGATTGTTTTGCTTGATGGGAGCGTTGGCCTTGGGTTGCAGCGCCTCCACGTCGAACCCGACGCCGGATGGGGGCGGAACCGACAGCGGCATCGTGCCCCCCGCGCGCGACGCGGACGGTGACGGAATCTCGGACTTCTACGAAGGCCGCGACGACCCGGGCGGAGCGGGCGACACCGATGGTGACGGCACGCCCGACTACCTGGACACGGACAGCGACGACGACGGCATCCCCGACTCGGATGAGGGCGGGACCGGCGGCGCCGACATCCCTCCGCGCGACGCGGACAGCGATGGGACCCCGGACTTCCGTGACCTCGACTCCGACGGAAACGGCATCCTCGACGCGACCGAGGGAGCCTCGGACAGCGACGGCGACGGCGTGGGCGACTACGCCGACCTCGACAACGACGGCGACGGCGTGGGCGACATCAACGAGATCGGCGGCGATCCGGCGGCGCCCGTGGACTTCGACGGAGACGGCCTGCCCGACTACCTCGACATCGACTCGGACGACGACACCGTCGGCGACCGCTACGAGGCCTTGCCCGAGGACACGGACAGCGACGGCACGCCCGACCGCCACGACCTCGACACCGACGGCGACGGCTACTCCGACGCGGAGGAGTCCGGCGACGGTGACCCCACCACGGCCCCCGTGGACACGGACGGCGACCTGACGCCCGACTTCCGCGATCCCGACAGCGACAACGACGGCCTCTCCGATCAGGCCGAGCGCCTGGCCGGGACCGACCCGCGCCTGGCCGACACGGACGGCGACGGCGTGACGGATCTGATCGAGACGGCAGCCTGCGGAGGCGACCCCTCCTGCGCGGGAGACGCCACCGATCCGACCGGTAGCCCGCGCACCCGCGGCGACTTCGTCTTCCTCGAACCCTACATGGCGGCGCCAAGCCCGCCCCGCGACACCCTGGTCTTCTCGACGGACCTCAAGATCGCGGACGTCTACTTCCTGATGGACACGACGGGCTCCATGGGCGGCGCGGTCACCAACCTGAAGAACAACATCGCCAGCACCATCATCCCGGGCGTGCGCGCCGAGATCCCCGACGTCTGGTTCGGCGCGGGCGGCTTCGACGACTACCCGGTCGGCGGCTACGGCAGCGCGGCAAGCGGCGACCGCGCCTACTACCATCTGCAGGACCCGACCGGAGACATCGCGACCGCTCAGGCGGGCGTGAACAGGCTCTCACTCCACTACGGCGCGGACGGCCCCGAGAGCGGCGTGGCCGCGCTGTGGGCGATCGCCACCGGCAACGGCCTGGCCGGCGCGAGCGGGTGGACGGGCGACCGCTCCTCCGGCGCTGGCGGCTTCGCGGCTTGCCCGGCTGACGCCTCCATCGGCTGGCCCTGCTTCCGCAACGGCGCCGTGCCCATCGTGGTCATCATCACGGACATCTATCAGCACAACGGGCCCGGCGGCTCCAACGCCTACAGCGACGGTACCATCGGCGCCCACGCCCCGACCTTCGACGAGAGCATGGCGGCGCTGGTCGCCGCTCGCATCCGCGTGATCGGTGTGGCCGTCAACAGCACGCGCGCGACGCCGGATCTCTCCGCCATGGCGACGGCCACCGGCGCCGTCGATGGCGCGGGCGCCCCGCTCGTGACCACGGCGTCCAGCTCCGCGGTGAGCGCGAACCTGATCACCCAGATCGCCACCTTGGCGAACCAGACGCCCATCGACATCTCCATCGTCTACGAGGACGATCTGGGCGACTCGGTGGACAGCTTCGCGGCCTTCGTCGACCACATCGAAGCCAACGAGGCGGGTGATGCGGCGCGCGGCTGCGCACCTCGCGCAGGCGAGGACACGGACGGCGACGGCTTCTCGGACACCTTCCGAGGCGTCACCCCGGGCTCACCCATCTGCTTCGACATCGTCGTGAAGCAGAACGACACGGTCATGCCCACGGGCATGCCGCAGATCTTCCGCGCCACGCTGCACGTGCTCGGCGACGGATTCACCGAGCTCGACTCGCGCGACATCTTCTTCTTGGTGCCGCCCGAGATTGCCCTCCCCTCCGGTCCCGACTGAAGCCGGGCCGCTGAGCGGCTTGCGGACTCGCGACCTCGGTCGGGGTACGGAGGTACCGCTCGGTCGGCCGCGCCGGGGGCGCTCGCTCTTCGACCCCGTCTGAACCCACAGACTTTCGTCCCGTCCTCAGCGCCCGCTTGCTCTTCGCATGTGGGCGCTGTCGCGTGGACCTCCGTCGGACACGACCTCCAAAGACGCCGGCTCGGCGGGGGCTTGTCCCCCACTGCATGGGCCGAGGCTCGACCTGGACGCGGTGCGTGCCGTGGACGTCCAGGCGTCGCTCCGTACGCGGGCGCTGTCGCTCCTGTCGCGACCCGTTCTCGGTAGGGCGGGGGCTTGTCCCCCGCCGCCAGCGTCCCAGATGAGGGCGGCTGCTAGCGGACGTTGCGCTCGTAGATCAGGCGCAGGCCCTCGAGGGTGAGGAAGTCGTCGACCTCCTGGATGGTCTGGCTTTCGCTCGCGATCAGGTGGGACAGGCCGCCGGTGGCGATCACGGCGACGTCGCCGCCCATCTCGCGACGTAGGCGCTCCACCAATCCGTCGACCAGGCCGACGTAGCCGTAGACGATGCCCGCCTGCATCGATTGCACGGTCGTGCGTCCGATGGCGTGCGGCGGCATGATGAGCTCGGTCCGGGGCAGCTTGGCCGCGTTGTCGAAGAGCGCGGAGGCGCTGATCTGCATGCCGGGCGCGATGGCGCCGCCGAGGTACTCGCCCTTGGCCGAAATGCAGTCGAAGGTGGTGGCGGTGCCGAAGTCCACGACGATCACGGCGTCGCCGATGCGCGCGTAGGCCGCCACAGCGTTGACGATGCGATCGGCGCCGACCTCACGCGGGTTGTCGTACAGGATGGGCACGCCTGTGCGGATGCCGGGACCGACCACGAGCACGTCGTGATCGAAGCCGCGGTCGATGGCCTCCACCAGGACGCCGTCGAGCTGCGGCACGACCGACGCGAGGATGCTCGCGGTCACATCCTGAGGCTTCAGCCCGGCCAGATCGAGCAACGCGAGCAGCAGGACGAGGTACTCGTCCGTCGTGCGGCCACGAGAGGTCTCGACTCGGAAGTCGTGAACCAGTCGCGTGCCATCATAGAAGCCGAGCACCGTGTGGGTGTTGCCGACATCAATCGCGAGCAGCATCGAAATCCACCTTGTGTCGCGGCTCTCCGACGAACGGGTCGGGAGAGTCAGCGGGGTCGAAGCGCCAGCGCGCGATCCAACATCTTGCCGAAGGTATCGGCGGGGTCTGGCGTGAGGTCGACGCGCACGATGGGCGCGGACGGGGGCGCGCCCGATGCGGCCTGCACCTCGATCGGCGCGGCCTTGGCGGGCGCGGCCTTGGGGGCGGGCTCCACGACGGGACGCTCCTGAGTCGTGGCGCCCTCGTCTTGCTCGAACGCGCCGGCTTGGGGCGGCGCAGCCTGAACGGGCGCAGCCGGGGGTGGAGGCGGGGGCGCGGCGGGTGCCTTGGCGGCCGCGGGAGGAGCAGGAGGAGCGGCAGCGACCGCAGCCGCAGCGACCGCAGCCGCAGCGGGCGGCTTCGGGGCAGCCGGCGCGGCCGGCGGAGCGGGAGGAGCCGGGACCGCAGCCGCCGGAGCGGGGGTCGGCGTGGGCGCAGGAGAGCGCGGTGCTGGAGTCGGCGTGCCCGAGTGCTCCGCGACGGCGAGCTCGAGGGGCGAGGACGGCCGCTTGCGTGGGGGAGGCGCGGCCTGGGCTTCGGGCTCGCTCGCAGCAGCCATCGGCGCCACGGGTGCGGCGGCCACGGGTGCGGCGGCCACAGGAGCGGCGGCCGCAGGAGCGGCGGCCACGGGTGCGGCGGCCACAGGGGCGGCGGCCACAGGGGCGGCGGCCACGGGTGCGGCGGCCACGGGTGCGGCGGCCACGGGTGCGGCGAGGGCGATCTCCTCCTCGGGCACGATCTCCAGCATGGGCTCGTGCGCGGGCTCGGCTCTGGCCGCGGGCTCGGCGGCGGCTTGGCCGTCGAGCGGTCGACGGTTGCTCGCGATGCGGTCGCGCAGGGCCTCTAGCTTCTGGACGCGGGGGTTCATGCGGCCTCCGGGGCGGCGAGGTGGGCGACCAAGGTGGGCAGGTCGGCGCCCTCGCGGGACCAAGTCCAAATCTGTTCGGCGACGCTCGGATCGACCACCAGGAAGCGACTCTGGCCGACGGGCACGCAGGCCACCTCGGCGTCGGCCAAGGCCGAGACCAGACCTCCGAGCAAGGCGGCGACTCCGAGCTGATCCTCGTCGAGCGCGGGCAGATGCGTGACCCTGGTGACCAGGGCTTGGCCCCAGCGCTCGAAGCTCAGCCGGCCCCACCCGAAGAGCGCGAGGGCGGAGCGTGCGTGGCCGAGGACGTCCTCGGGGCTCGCTTCACGGGCGTTGGTTCCCAGAGAGGCCTCCACGTGCGAGCCCACGACCCGGCCGAGCTCGCGCAGGGCGGTGAGGTCGCCATTCTGCACGGCGGCAGAAACCAACGGCGCCACGACGGTGTCCGAGAGCACGAGCACGCGTTGACCACCACGCGTGCTCATCGAGCCCTGTGCCAGGTCGATGCGAAAGAAATCACCAAGATCGAAGGGGGGGATCGCCATTCGTGAACCTCCCGGACGGGTGTAGATGTTCAGGACCGCATGTGTCAATTCATCCGGCACGCGGGCAGCGCGTCGGCGAGGCCCCTGGTTCGTGGCAGGATCCGGCCAGGGTGTGCTCCGCGTGGGGCCATGGCTCGAGCTTCCCGTTTGTTGGTGACTCAGGACCGTCCGTGAAAACGATCGTGCGATGCATGGGTGTGGGGGTCTGGCTGCTGTGCTCGGCGGCGCTGGCGCAGGAGCAGCCGGCGACCGATCAGGCCGCGACCGATCAAGCCGCGAGCGGGCAGGTCTTCGACGACGTAGCCGACAGTCTGGTCACGATGATGGAGCCGCGCTGGACGGGCGCGCGCGTGCCCCACCCGGACGAGGTGCCGCGGCCCGATCGGCCGCTGGCACGTCGGTCGCTCTTCTTGCCGCTGGCGGTGCACGCCGACGCCTCCGTACCCGCGACCCGGGTGGACGCCGTGCTGCGCGCGCTCGAGCACGCCTACCTGCTCTCCGACGCGGCCGGCTTCGGCCTGCCCTGGCCCGACGGAGGACGCGGGGACACGGGCGGCTTCGACCTCTACCTCAGCCCCACCGCGCGCGGTGCCGACGCCTACGCGGACGCGCCCCTCGGCTTCGCCTTCCTCGACGGCGTCTCGAGCTACGCCACCGTCGACCCGAAGGTGGACGAGAGCCGGCTCGAGAGCTGCGTCGCGCAGGCCCTGGCCGAGGCCAGCTTCCTGAGCCAGGACCCGGCCGAGGCGCGTCAGTGGCGATATGCCTACGGCGCCTGGCTCGCCTTCGCCCAGACCGGGAGCTTCGGCTGTCAGGATCCAGTCGCCGCACAGCAAGAGGAGCCGTGGCGCTCCTACGTGAACGACGGCGCCGAGGACGGGGCCGGCGGCGCGCTCTTGCTCGAGGCGCTCTCCCTGCCGCGCGACGGCGGATCGGGCGCCTTCGTGCGCGACGTGGTGCAGTTCGCGAGGCAGCGCACCTGGCAAGGCGAGGATCTGCGCGCGAGCCCGGATCTCTGGGAGACCATCCACGCCGTGACGGAGCACTCGAGCGACAAGCTGCCCTACGTGCTGCTGAGGCTGGCCGAGGACCGCTATTTCCTGGGCAGCGAGGAGCGACGGGTCGGGGCCACGAATCGCGGCTTGTTCGCGGCCGACATGGGCGCCGAGGTGCCGCTCTTCTGGCGCACGCGATGGAGCGACTTGCCCGCCCACTCGCCGACCATGGAACCGGAGATGGAGCCCTACGGCTCGAGCTACGCGGTCGTGGACGTGCGCGGCGCGCCGCCCAACGCGGTGCTCAGGGTGTGGCTGCGCGGCGAGTACGGCGTCGAGTGGAGCATGGGCACCATGCGCCTGGACGCGGAGGGCCACGAGCGCGGTCGCATGCGCGCGCCACCGCGAGGCGACACGCCGCGTTGCTACCTGCCGGTGCAGCTCGACGAGGGCACGGCCAGCGTGGTGATCGTGGCGCTCAGCCTCTCGGGGCGGCTGCCCGACGCGGACTACATGGACGAGAACATCCGCACCTTCCAGCTGATCGTCGACGCCGAAGCGCCGAGCCCAGAAGCGCCAGCCCCAGCAGCGCCCACAGCCCCGACGCCCTGAAGGAGACGGGCGCGCGCGCGACGCCGAAGCCCACGCTGCAGCCCGACGATCCGCCCACGCTCGCCCAGCGGCGACCATCCAGCGAGAGTTCGGAGGTTTGCCCCGAGGGCGGCGTCAGCGCGGCCCAGCCCGCGTGGACCTCGACGCTCGTGCTCTCTCCGTCCGCCGTCGTGAGCGAGACGCTTCCTCGCCCGGGCCAGCCCTGGTCGTCGAGCAAGCGCACGACCCAGAGGCCGTCGCTGTCGGTGCGGGCGAAGGACGACAGGCCCACGCTCGCCGCGCCTTGTACGCGCGCGCGCGCCAGGAGGAAGGTCCCTGCGTCGAGCAGACCGGCGCCCGCGGCGGGCGTGTAGGCCCAGCCGTCCGAGGGTCGGGCGGTGGCGCGCAGCAGATCCGCGTCGCGCGACACGTCGGCGGGGCTCTCGGAGTAGGCCAGTGCGAGCGCGCCCGCGACCCAGGGTGCCGCGAAGCTCGAGCCCGTGAGCGCCACGCGTCCGTCCACGTCCACGAAGGTCACGCGGCTGGGCGAGAGCCCGGCGAAGAAGTTCTCGGCGTCGCCGACGCGCACCTGCGACGAGCGGGGCACGAGCACGTAGCCGCCCGGCGCGATCACATCCGGCTTGGGCTGGCCGAGGCGATTGGGACCGCGGGAGCTGCTCGGCAGCGCGCATCCGAGGCAGGTCGCGTCGAGGTCGTGGCCCGAGCGCGGCGGTCGCGAGGTCGCGGCGCCCACGGCGAGGACGCCCGCGGCCGTGGCCGGGATCGCCACGCTGCTTCCCCCGTCCGCGAGCTCGCCCAGGAACTCGGCGCGACCCAGAGCGACGCCCAGATCGACGCCCGCCAACCAGGCGTCGAAGCGCCCTCCCCCCACGACCTCCAGCACGTAGCGACCCCCCGCGAGCTCGGTCGCGACGTCACCACCGCCGAGGACGAGAGCGTGCACGCGTCGGGATCCGTCCACGGCCGGCGCGCGCGCGTCCACACACAGCCGCCCGCCCGAGTGATCGACGCAGTGCTCCTGACCGATGGCGACCTCCGGGCTATGCGTTCCGTCGGGTGCGATCAGCGAAACGCGGGCGTCCGAGCCGGGCGCCACGAAGACCGCCAAGGCCACGCTGCGTGCGCCGGGCGCACCCACGGGTGCGGGGACGAAGAAGGGCACGCCGGCGCGCGACGCGTCGGCGACGTCGGCCGCGGCGTGGACGTGTCGTCCGCCGTCGTTGCCCGCCGCGACGACGACGGCGTGACCCGAGGCGACCTCGGCCTCGAGGGCCTGCTCGAGGGCGCTCGTTCCGTCGTGGGCGCCATCGTGACCGCCAGAGCCCAAGAGCACGACCGTGCGCGAGGCGTCCGTCGGGGCGCTGCCGACACCCGCGACCGCGAAGCAGAAGCGCGCACCGAGCTCCAGATCCTCGTCGCGAAACCCGGGCACGCCGCGCCGCAGCGCGCGCACGACGACGAGCGAGGCCGAG
>Ga0210027_1003363_pt1 | contig 13015 bp, 8 predicted proteins | sample CryGeymeta201510_FD_183978 | JGI IMG/M metagenome (GOLD analysis project Ga0210027, IMG submission 183978) | Groundwater microbial communities from Crystal Geyser aquifers in Utah, USA - Crystal Geyser metaG 2015-10 (SPAdes) (version 2) | ecosystem: Environmental > Aquatic > Deep subsurface >...
CAGGGTGTAGGGGGTAGGGTATAGGGTGATTTGTAGGGGGTAGGGGTGGGATTTTTTCATAAAAATTTAAGGTTGAGGTGGTATTGATATGGTTATCTAACCTACTCATGCTATGAAGAAAACTATCGGTTTCATGCTTGCTGTATTGCTTTTGTTCAATCCGAATATGGCTTCCGCGAAGAAGTATTATTTCCATGAAGATCACTTGGGTGGCGCTTCTATCATGACGGACGAAGACGGAGAGGTTGTGGCGGAGTACCAATATTATCCGTACGGAGGAACTTATTCGGAAGAGACTTCCGGTGAGGATTTCGGCAATAGTTACAAGTACACCGGACAGGAGGAGGACTCGGAGATCGGACTCTATTATTACGGATCACGTTACTACAATCCCGAGGTAACGAAGTTCATGTCACGAGATCCCGCCGTGTATGATGAGAGATTCCTTGAGATGCTCAGAGATCCGCAGTCTTTCAACACCTACGCGTATGTACGGAACAATCCGATCAAGTATATTGATCCGAGCGGGGAGAGGCCTGTTTCGTATCAGTTCTGGAAAGGGGTTGCCGGTACATTAGATGCGATTGGTTATAACCTGGCTTCTGATATGATCTCCTATTCTATACCAAATCCATATACCGAATTTCTTGGTGGCTTTAGAAGTCCTATTGTTTTTTCTGAAGACGATTTGCTTGGTAGTTCTATTGCCGGATCGCAAGGATATCAAGATATTTTGGGTCAAATTGGTAGTAATATCCAGTCCGGTTTGAGCTCCGGGGAAGGTAGTTATAACTTCTCTACTCACTCGGAAGACTTAGAATTAAGTATGGTGATCGGCAAGATATCTTACCGATATACTGTTATGGGTATTAACGATGATGGTTCTTATAATATTGAAATTAATTTCAATGATTACTATAATTTTGACGAGATGAGAGCCGTTGGTAGTGTTTTGGATTTTGCTAATAATATTGGTTATATCGAGCAGGGTTCTGGAGATTTGATACCGTATTATGTGTTTGGTGCTCTTGACGAGACTATGCCAATCAGAGATCCTTCTGATGACGAAAATCATTAATATACAATTATGAAAAAACAAATTTGGTTCGTCATCCTTGTTTCATTTATTGGCATATCGCTTGTTTTATGGTTTATCGTTATTGCCTTTAGTGGATTCGGTCCCGGTACTTTGGATTATGACGGATACTTTGTTGATGGATTTGGGTTGTCCAGGAATAGTTCTATTGATGTTACTTTGTATAGTGATTATGGATTGTCAGTACCTACTAAGGTGATTGCGGTTGGTTGGAACGATCTTTATATTATTGTTGAGAGAGAAGTTCTCGTCCAGAATTCTTCTGCCGGCGAAATACTTTGGTATGTAATTGACAGGGTCAATCTCTCGATTAGCGATCCTTTTGATGAAGGAGAGTTTTCTCGAGTAAAAGATGAACTTGGTTTGTCTGATGTTGAGATGATGAAATCCGGTGATTTGAGTAGTAGTCTTTTTTAATTCTGAAACGCAAAGTTGATTGGACTGCTGCTGTACTGCGAATACTACCTGTATTTTGCCTGGGAAAAAGCGAATGATTACTGGATAAACAACTGAAACATGAATAAAAAACATTTGCTTCCGGTCCTATCGGTTACTATTCTCGGTTTTCTGTTGATTATTCTGGAACTTTGGCGTGGAGATGTTGCCGGGTGGCTTACTGTGTTTTTTACGTCCTGGGTTTTTAGCGGAGCCGCTATAATATTAATACTTTCTATCTTATTTGCACTATTTAGGAAGCGCTATATCGCCTGTTTAATTGGATTGGGATTTGTAGTTATTGAGGTAATATTGTATTGCACGCAAGCTTTTATATGGATTGACTTTTATGGTTCACTCAGCCAGAGAGAAGCTTTTATTGAGTCATTGGATAATCCGGAAGTAGCCGATGGAATGATTTCCGTTCCAGATCAATTTGGCAATATATCTAATGGAGGCAATGAAGTGATGATACAAGTAAGCTCCGATGAGAATATTGATGTAAAATTTTATGTTCTACGCGGGCTACTCGATAATTATTCGGCTTTTATCTATATTGAAGATAATCGTGAATTTGATAATACTAAATTTGTCGGTGATTTTGGCGGTTTATTCTATGAAGTGAAAAAAATTCAAGACCATTGGTATTACGTTGTCTCGAAATGAAGCTCGCCTTGGTATTATGTTGCGTCCTGCTTTACCTCAATCCCGAAACTTAAAGTTGATTGGGTTACTGTGATATTCTTTCGGTGGCAGGCGCTCTGAACTTCTGCTAGAATTTCTCGCGTGGAAAATAAAATACAAAAAAAAGGGTTTACGCTGATTGAAATCGTGATAGCTATCTCGATTTTCGCTATCTTGGCGGTGACTTCTGTGACGATTTTTACCAATATTTCCAGAATGAGTCGGAAGGTGCAGGTGCAGGAATACGTTTTTACAGAGGCCGAGGCTGCGATGGAAAAGATTTTGCGCGAGATACAAAGGTCTACGATCGACTACGACGAATACTATAGCCAGCTTGTTCTTGATTTCGTGGTTTATGGGCAAAATTACGGCGTATATGGATCGACTTTCTATGATCCCGGAAGTGGTGGGGGGCCTCTTACCTCCTACGATGGAGGCGGAGATGGTATCGATGGCGATGACTGCACATACGACTCCGAATATTTTTTTACTGAGGATTGCCAGAGTCTCGATACTTCGACTTATGATGTGAATTTTGGCGTGCATCCTGTGTCCGGGGATGAGCTCTCTATGAATGCACTATGCACTACTGCCGGTTGTGACGATATCGGCAACTCTCTACAGAGCCAGTTATACCTGATTGACGGTAGCGCGAGTCGCAAGGTGATGCTTGCGCTAGAAAATTTCACCAATGATCTCGGTGACCAAGAAAGTGTTATATCCATGTTGGAAATGACGGGCACGGATGTTGATAATGACGGGATTACGGACTACTGGGCTTGTGCCGACTCGTATACTTGTCAGGATAGTGTTCGGCATTACAATTCCGATGGATCTACTTATGAGGATTATGCTGTGCCCGAGGCTCAGTTGGACTTAGAAGTTGGGGATTTGGATGATGGTGATTTTGAGCCGATTACACCAGTAGGAATGAATATCGTAGAGCTTTCTTTTTATATCGCGCCTTTTGAAGATCCTTACAGAGCATTTTCGGAAACCGATCAATCCGTGCAGCAACATCCTCATGTTATTGTCTATATGACTGTCGCTCCTTCCTCCGATATGACGCAAGGATTTCTCGGCGAAGAGTGGACTCTGACTTTGCAGGGGACTGCTAGTGTCGGAGTTTTTGACAGCGTGCCGAGTGAGTATCGTGGGTGGTGGAGGTATTTATAGATTTTTTGTGTCTTGTGTCTCGCTAGGGCATCGACGCTTCGTGGCTGCAATAGGATTTTGCTCAACTCGTTAGAGATTTTGTTATCCTGTCGTCACCATGATTGCAAAAATCACTACTCGTTGTCCTTTGTCTTCTGGAAGTCTCGCAGAGCTCGTCTTCCATGCGACTGCGGAACGCAAAATTCGCTACTACCTTGAGTCGCTCGCCACAATCACAAAAAACTTATGGTTTGTCAGGTGGCTTGCCTTTAATGTAAAAAAGACCTCCCTCTTTTTTGAGAGGCAGGTCTTTTTGCCGCGTAAATTGTTCCTACAAGTCCAGTAGGTTTACTATAACTTTGCAGAATTCAGCTCTTGAGATGTTTTCGCCAGGGGCGAACTGCGTGGCTGAGTATCCTCTTACGATTTGATTATCGTAAGCGTAGGTGATGTATGGCGCATACCATGCTGTGATATCTACGTCGCTGAACAGAGTTGGTCTGACGTTGATCGCTGCGATCTCTTCGTCGCTTAGGTAAGCTTCTATGAGGATTTTCATAGCTTCTGCGCGGTTGATGTAGTTGCCCGGTTTGAAAGTATTGTCCGAGTATCCAGCTATCAGCCCGTTATCCTTGGCTGTTTCTACGTAGCGTGCGTACCACTCGGTTACATCTACGTCTGTGAATGTGCTATCTGTCACGCTGTCAGGTATGTCGTATCCGAATGCTATTGCTACCATTTTTGCCATTTCGGCTCTGGTAATGTCGCGATTAGGCTCGAAAACCGTTCTACTGATGCCTTCCGCTATTCCTGCGTCGATAACTTTTTCGATGTATGTCTTGCCCCAGTGACTGTCGTAGTCTGTTTCTTCATGTTCTTCCGCAGTCCAGCCGGCCTCTATCGGGGTTTCTTCGTCTGTCACCGTCTCTTCCTCTTCTTCTTCGTCAGATGATGATGGAGAAGAACTGGATTTTGCACCTCCTCCACCTGTTTGAATCTCGACTACTGCTACTACGGCGACAGAGCTGGCCGCCGGTACTGTTACCGATGCTTCGATAGAAGTAGATTCGTTTGAAGAAGTGTCTACCGCTGTGACGGCATAGTAATAAGTTGTTCCTGCCGCTGCTGTCGTGTCTGTGAACGTGCTCGCAGTTATCGCGCCTACGTTGATTTGGTTTGCATCTTCTATTGATACCGGTGATGATGTGCCCCTGTATATTTCGTACTCAAGAAGATCTACTTCGGCGTTGTCGTTCCAATCAAGTACAACCTGGCTCGAAGTTGCTGATCCGGCGAGGCCTGTAGGGGCGTCCGGAGCTGTCGAATCACTTCCTGTTATTGGAGAGAAAATTGTCGCATGGTTTACGGTGGATTTTAGCTCTAATTTCCAGTCATAATAGTAAGACGAGTTGCTCTTTATGTTGCTTACCAAATTGGCTACGGTTTCTGTCGTCCAGCTGGATCCTGAGTTGGCTTTTACATAAGCATAGCGTGTTGTTGTTTCTGATTTCCAGCTATTCGTGGACGTATCCCAGTAACCAAGGTTCATTGTGGATAGATTATCCCATGAGCTGAAAGAGCCACCTGTTTTTGCAGCTTCCGCCTCAGCCTTTGTCAGGATAATTGTAAGGTCATAAGTTCCGGACATACTTGTTACTTGTTTGCCGGCTGCGTCCTTGAATGTGATTTCTTTTCCTATGAATCCTTGTGTCGAGAAGGCGCTATTCTTAGGTATGTTTGCAACTGTTTGAACTTTGAGCGAATACTGTGTTGAGTCCGTTCCGATTGCGTTTCCGCCTGCTGCGATTTTGATATTGTTGTTGTTCTCATCGTCGAGCGTTATACCTGACTTCGGAGTGAAGGATTGTATCTTTGGTTCGTTATCGAGCATTGTAGCCATCCAAGCTTCCGGTGCGCTGAAGCTTCCAAAAGCTACGGTTACAGTGTCGCCCGATTGCACATTCGATTTTGTGTACGTTGATCCTTGCTCTCCATAGAATAGAAGCTGGTAATTGCCGGTAGCAGGCACCGATATTGATCCTGTTCCACTACCGTTTAGTTGTGCTCCGTTCCAGAATGTGTCTCCAACTACGTCCACCCAGATTTTGCCGGTTGGATTTGTTACGTTAATTGCTATAGAACCGTTTTTGGCTTCCCCCATTGTTATGGTCAAGTCGCCGGACTCGGTAAGCTGCGCTTTTGTATAGCTTAACTTGGCACTTGCAGAATTAGGATGATCTACCCTGACTGTAAGGCTTTTGGTGACTTTTATGTCTAGCGATACAACGCCGCTGTTATTCGTTGTGCCTCCATTCCATGCTCCTGTAGAAGGCTCGAAAACCTCTACCCATGCATTAGCAAGAGCGCTGTTATCCGGTTTTTTTACTGTTATGTTGAGGCTGGTTAAGTCGGAGCTTATATTCCCAAGTGTGAAATTGAGAGTTGTATCTCCTGCTAGTACTACGGAAGACCCCGAGTCAGGTGCAATCTCGCCAATTCCAGGGACGTGGATCATCGCTTCATAAGACCCTTCCGGGACATCAAATGATTTTGATGCTGAGCCAGAAGAGAAAGATTTGAATTCCGAACCGATTCCTCTGTATGAGTTAGGGTTGAACATATCAAAGTACAGCTGGGTTACGTTGCTTGGTACTCCTGTTATGTTCACTGTTACTGTGTGAGTTGTGCCAGCTGATATGTTTACGCTTGTAGCGTTGCTGCTTGATATGTCAATTTCGTTAACCGGTGGCAGGTCTCCGACAGTAGATCCAAATGCTGAGACTGAGAAATACTCAGAACCTGTGTTTTTGGTTAAGCTGATGCGGTATTGTCCGCCCGGGTCGGTTGTCGTACAACTGGATTTTCCTGTTGGTAGTAGTGTCGTCCTATTATACGCGTCAGCACATACTGTGATGCCGCTCTTTGCCAGCGATACACTTCCGGAAATCGATCCGAAATTTGATTCGCTGTATGTGAAGCTTACGCTACTGATGGCAGAATCGGTTACGCTGACGGTGTTTACTCCGTTACTTGCGTATGCTCCGCTAGCTGGTATTTGTCCTTTGTTGGAATATGCTGAGACTGTGTATGTTTTGTTTGGATTAACTCTCATACTGTAAAGTCCCGTTTCGCTGTTTGTTTGAGCTTCTGTGAAGAATCCGGTTGTAGAGTCGTATGCTTGTACCCAAGCGGATTTTTCTGCTCCGCTGACTGTTCCGCTGATCACAATACTAGGTACGTTTAATGTAAAATTATAACCGCTCAGTTCTTGGTCAGCCTCTAGTCTTACAAACAATTCTTGGTATGCAGGCGACCCTGGCAATGATGCGGAGACAGAGTAAGAAGAGTTTCCTGCCAAGCTAAGTGAGTATTTCCCGTTTGAGTCTGTCACTGTTTGGCTGCTCGTTGTCTTGCCCCATGCTGCGACACTTGCTTGAGCCACAGGGTTCCCCGACGTATCTAATACTTGTCCTTTTATAGTCGCGTCAGAAGAAGACATATTGATTGCCACTGCAAGCCCTGCTGCACCTGTTGCAACGTTCACGACTTCTCCCTCCGGTATCATGAAATCGAAATTCATCATGTCGCTGTCATCCATCATTGTGTCCATGTATACCATGCTGCTAAAGTAGTCGACGCTGATATGCCATTCACCTGGTGTAAGAGCTAGTACTTTCGAAGTAGCGCCGTCGTTATCGAGCAGTGTTTTGACCTCCGTGAATTGGTTTTCCGTCGTGTTGAAACCCATAAGGTTGACGTATGTGCTTCCGTCTCCGCCAATTCCTGCATGTGCAAGGTTGACGCTAACGTTGACCGTTCCGATTCCAACTGTGAAGTCTACGTTTGTATGGGTTAGATCGTTTGCTTCTATTGGTATAGATTTGTCGCCTCCGGAGACTACGTATGTTGTCTGTAGTGAATTAGGTTCTGCGAATACGAAATAATTGCCTTCAGGCAGGTTTGAGAAAGCGTAGACTCCGCTACTATTTGTGAGTGCCTGCATATATCCTATTTCGCTATCCAGTCCTATCACAACGTTTTGTACGTTTTGGCTTGGATTTGCAGCATTTCTCACTGTTCCTGTGATTGATCCTCCGCCTGCCGCCATCACAGTGTACGGTCCTGATTGTCCTATGTTCTCTTCCAGCCATTGTCCGCTAGCAGCTTTTGTTTTGAAAGTTGCGTATGCTCCTCCGTTTGCGTTTGTGTCGTTATAAATTGTGGCAGGTCCGTTCTTGAATCCTTTTAGAACGAAGCTGAGGTAGTCGGATGCATTGGTTGTTGCCGCTCCGTCAGCACTACCGTCTTTGTCCGCATCTATAGCAACGGTTAGCGTTAATTTACTTGTTGCTTGGTCGTATGAACTTGCTGAGAAATACACCCTGCCTTGTTCATAATATGTGCCTCCTAGCATTGCTCCGCTGCCGCCATTGATATCGTCTCCGATTGTGCCTAATGTGTCTGTATTTATAGATGATCCCGAAGGTAGCACAACTATTATTGCGTCTCCTGTCGTAAGTGCCCTAGTAATAGGGAATGAGACCATTGTCTCTGTTGCCTCAAGGCTTGCTATTTGCATGCTTGGAAAAAATTCCATCGGACTCCATCCCATCGTCATTGGGTCCATCCATCTGTCGGCAGCTGTACATTCTGAACTTAGGCATCCTCCCCACGCCCAGTCGTCTCCGTCCGTCAGGCTGTATTGAGCTGTAGTCATTGTATTTGCGGTCACCGAGTTGTTTTGTCCGGTGAAGCTTACTCCGTTAAGTCCAGTAGCATTGACTGTAATAGTACAAGAACTTGTCTGCGAATCTACTGGTACGTCTGTAAATCTGAAATACATGTTCTCATGAAAATTCTCTATAGCTGCTTCTCTTAATAAAGATGTTTTGTCTTGTTCGTCACATGTAAGGCTCCATGCTCCTATGTTTGATGCTGTGCTGCTGAGCGGTATATTGTAACCTACAGAGATTGATTCCGCGGTGAAGTCCGCCCAAGTTAGTTGTGGTTCTGTCGCATTAGCATCGCCGGTTGTGAATGTGAGACTTGCAGCATTAACCAGGTCTCCATATAAGTTGGTGTTTCTGACTCCCGATGCGTCTGCATCGGAATTGATTGCTACCGTGTACTCTGTGTTAGCCGCCAATGCACTATTGAATAAGACATGTATTGCCATGTCCCTAGGATCGTAGTGAGAGGTCGCTCCATCTACTGCCGGAGATATGATTGTTCCCGACCCTGATGTTGGTGAATTCATTGGTTGGTCCATTTGGATAACTAGTTCTCCTATCAGCGTGTCTACTCCCGTTGCATTTGCAGAGATGCTTGTTGCGGTAACGCTTGGTGCTACAGAAGTTGCATCTGACGCTACGGATAGCTGGATTCTTTCATCTCCTATGCTTATATTATTTGCTGCTTCCAAGTTCGACATTGAGAGCTCTAATGTTTTGTTTTGAGGCAGGGATTCATTGATACTTATCAGTATTACGTTTGTCGCTGCATCAAATGTGGAAGTTGTTGATATGACTTGAGGAGTGGCTTCGATAGTCGCCAGTCTTATATTCGACGTGGTAACTGTTGATTCATCAAGTGGTCCTGAATATGCGACTATGATTTTTTGAAGATCTGTTGGAATTGTTGAATACGGGTATGGATGCATGAGCTCCATATATACAACTTCGTTGTCATTGATCGCTGTTGGCGGAGTTACTATGCCGCCTATGTTTTCAAATGTTTGAGTAGATGTGATCCCGCCGAATCCGCTACTGAACGACATCGTTACCGCAGAGAGATCGAATACGACATCTCTTTGGTCCATAATTACTATTAAATTTTTATCAGACAGGCCATCTCCCATTCCATCACCACGTACAATTGCGACTGCTCCCGAGCCTGATACTCCCGAGGCAAGTCCTGTGCCGGTAAGGCTGAAATTGCTTGTATTGAAACACGTTGATTGCGCAGGGATTGCTATGCCCTGAGGGCATGCTATAGACCCTGTCGTTGTTAGAGATTGTGTGAAAGTTGCAACAAATATCGCATCTCCAAATGTATTGCTAAAGGGGCTATAGGTTGCTCCACTTCCTGTTGGAGACGCCGGTTCTTGTGGTTCCTCCGGTGGCGCTTGCTGATTCCATGTGTTGATGTCGAGTTGAGATACGTTGTTGTTAGCTGCTATTCGTACACCAATGTTGTTGTTAGCTGTTACTGCGTTTTGGACACTTAGTATGATTTCGTATTTATTTGTGCTGTTTAGTACTACTGCTGCTATCGTCGTTCCCTCGGCCAGTCCACCACTGTTAGTGATAGTTACTACGTTTGTGTTGAGACAAGTATTGCCGTCATAAGCAGGTTCTGCCGGACAAGCTACGGTCAGGCCGTCGGTTGTGATCGCAGCACCACCGCCTGTAAGTACCGGAGTTAGCAGTGCTGTCTTGCCGTAAGGTGCTTGATTCTGGTTGTAAGTGCCTGCTGCAGGAGGGGGTGGAGCCAATATATTATTGATTGTCTGCACTCCCGGTAGGCCTCCGATAATATTGCCAATTGTGATTGTCACCTGGCTAGGATTATCAAAAACATTCTGTGCATTGAAGATCGCTATCAGTTTGCTGGCATCTCCTTGATCTTGCATGAGCATAAGGATATTCGCGTCTGTAATCCCGCTGTGTATTCCTGAGCCTTCCATGTGGAATGCTGCTGTGTTGTAACATATTCTTGCTTCAAAACCTGCTTCACAAGCGACTGTGCCAGTCGCACCATCGAGAGGTGCGGCGAGGCTCATGGCTACGGTAGAGTTATTGCCATATGCAGGGTTTATTCCTGAGTATGTGCCGTCTCCTGCTGCTGCACTGGAAAACTCATTATAAATTAGCCAGGTTCCAGCGAATAAGACTGCTGCTGTAATGATTACAACAAAGGCTCCCAGCAGATTTCTAGATGATAGGATCGTTCGTGGGTTCATGTGTTACAAGTTATGTTTTTTTGTATATTTGAGCGGAATGGACAAGTGTCATCTTTGTATTATACATCATTTTTTGGTTTGATGGAAGGGTTCTTTGCTGAAGATTTATGTGCGTGTTATACTTTTCTCCTCTAACGTATTTTAGAATATGTTTACAGTTTTCTTGGGATTGGGGTCGAATATGGGGGATAAATTAGGGAACTTGACGAGCTCTTATGATGTTTTGGAAAGTCTCGGACTTAACATCCTTGAGAAGAGTGCTATTTATGAGTCTGAGCCTTGGGGATGGCTCGATCAGTCGAGTTTTCTCAATCAAGTTCTTAAGGTTGAAACTAACTTAAGTCCGGAATCGTTGGTGCGTGTTTGCAAAGAAGCGGAGAAGCAAGTTGGGAGAATTGATAGTTTTAAATGGGGGCCAAGAGTTCTTGATGTTGATGTGATTTTTTATGAAAATATGGTTGTCAATAAGCCCGAATGCAGCATCCCTCATCATTTGATGCATGAGAGACGCTTTGTTCTTGAGCCACTAAACGAGATAGCTGCCTCTGCTGTTCATCCGGTTTTTGGAAAAACTGTTTCTGAGCTTCTTGCCTCCTGCGAAGACCAAGGCTCTGTTGTCAGAACTGATCTTTCGTAAACCTGCGTCCGAGGGTATATTGAACTCTCCTCGGAAGAAGGTCTTAATGAACGCTACTATGGATTTTGCAACTTTGGATAAAAAGGCGGCTACACTCAGAATCGATGCTTTGACAGCGATTCACAAAGCTAACTCCGGGCATACCGGCAGTTCTATGTCGTGTATGGATATTTTGGTCGCGCTTTATTATGGAGGAGTGATGAGGATTGATCCCAAAAAGCCACAAATGCCAGATCGAGACTATTTTGTGTTGTCCAAAGGGCATGGGGCTCCTGCCCTATATGCGATTTTGGCTGATCTTGGATTCTTTGATAAATCTGAACTTGATCATCTTAGGCAAGCCAGTGCTCTACTCCAAGGACATCCTGTTATTAAGATACCCGGCATTGAGGCTACGACCGGTTCGCTTGGGCAGGGGATCTCTATGGCTGTTGGCATAGCACTTGCTATAAAAGCTGACCGTGAAGATCGCGATGTTTTTGCTTTGCTCGGAGATGGTGAATTACAGGAAGGGCAGGTCTGGGAAGCTGCCATGGCGGCCGCTCATTATCGGCTTGATAACCTGGTTGCGATTGTCGATCACAATAAGCTCCAGATCGATGGGCCGTGCAGTGGAGTTATGAACGTTGCTCCTATCGCTGATAAGTTTGAAGCTTTTGGCTGGAAAGTTATTCCGCTTGTTTCCGGGCATAATATCGAAGAGCTTGTATTGGCTATTACAAAAGCTAAGAATATCGCGCGTCAGCCTACCGTAATTGTGGCTCCTACCGTGAAAGGAAAAGGAGTGCCTTTTGCTGAGAACAAAGTTTCTTATCATGGAGTGGCTCTTTCTGAAGCGGAGATGGCGGAGGTTGTTCCTTTATTACAGGGTGTAGGGGATAGGGTGTAGGGTGTAAACTGTAAACTGTAGAGGGTAAACTGTAGAGGGTAAACTGTAGAGGGTAGATCAATAAAAAATATGGAAAAAATTGCAACAAGAGCGGCGTTTGGAGAAGCTATAGCGGAATTAGGCGCTAAGTATCGTAATATTATGGTGCTTGATGCTGATTTAGCTTCGAGTACTAAGACGCTGAAATTTGCTCAAGCTTTCCCTGGCAGGCATTTTAATATTGGTATCGCCGAGCAAAATATGATGAGTATTGCCGCCGGCATGGCGATCAAAGGGAAAATACCTTTTGCATGTACTTTTGCAATTTTTGCTACCGGACGAGCATGGGAACAGATTCGTAATGGTATTGCTTACCCAAATCTTAATGTGAAAGTTGTTGGATCTCACAGCGGCATTATGACAGGAGAGGACGGGGCTACTCATCAGGCTCTTGAGGATATTGCCGTTATGCGAGCTATTCCTAATATGAAGGTTTTTTGTCCTGCTGATGCCTATGAGACTAAGGCTGTGATTGCCAGTATGTGTGAGGATTTTGGTCCTGTGTATCTTAGACTTGGTCGTAGCGCAGTTCCTGTGCTATATGACGAGAAATACCGATTCAAACCCGGCAAAGGTGATGTCCTGCGCGACGGCACTGATATTACTATTTTTGCCGTTGGGTCTACTGTCTCTCGCGCCTTGTCAGCGGCAGAAATTCTGGAGAGCCAAGGTGTCTCTGCAAGGGTTTGTAATATGTGCAGTATTAAGCCTATAGATGAGGATTTGATTCTTGAATCTGCTCGTAAAACAAAGAAGCTTTTTTCTGTCGAAGATCATCAGATTATTGGCGGTCTCGGTTCGGCTATTTCGGAAGTTCTTGCTGAGGCCGGGTCAGGCATTCCTCTTAAGAGAATCGGCATGCATAAATTCGGTGAGAGTGGGAAGGACGAGGATTTGTATAGAAAATACGGTCTTGATGCGGAGGGGATAGTGAGGGTAGTTAGTGGTTAGTAGTTTTGAAAACTCTGGCTATTTCATTAGTTTTGCGATAAATTTGTCTCTCGGAGGACATAACAATTCAAACTATGGGATCAAACATAAGAATTTTTGCCGGAACTTCTCATCCCGATCTGGCAAAAGCTATTTGCAAAAAACTCGGTACCAAGTTATCCGAGCTCG
>Ga0210027_1003374_pt1 | contig 12994 bp, 1 predicted proteins | sample CryGeymeta201510_FD_183978 | JGI IMG/M metagenome (GOLD analysis project Ga0210027, IMG submission 183978) | Groundwater microbial communities from Crystal Geyser aquifers in Utah, USA - Crystal Geyser metaG 2015-10 (SPAdes) (version 2) | ecosystem: Environmental > Aquatic > Deep subsurface >...
CTCACTTTAAATAAAGAGATAGTCTGAAAAGACTTCTCAAAAAATTTAGAGATCCTGCCGACCCTTCCGATGATATTTTTTGTTTTAAATTTATTAAATTTTTTGTTTTAAATTTATTAAATTTATTAAATTTATATTTGTATTTTAAATTTATTTATGAAAAATTTAATATAAAAGAGGTAGCTCATCAGTCTAAGTACAGCGGTAGCTTTTAAAAAAGCTCCATAAAATTTATATAGATGTAGCCACCACATATACACGGATTATTACACAAGAATACGATCTACTTTGTAGGCAGGTTATTATAGCAGTCTAATTTATTATTATAAATCCCTTTTTCCGCACATCTAATTAAATTTTTTTAATTTCCACTATAAAGACAAAAAATAATAAATGGATTTATTTACTTTCCATTTGAATTAATAACTGAACGGACTCAATAAAGGATGCCCATTGCTACTGTATTTAGCTCCAAAATTTAAATTTGATAATTCCAATTTTTGATTTAAAGGTGCGGAATGCAAGTAATAACTTTAAAATTTAAAATTTAATGGATACAACATATCGTTAGTAAACAATTATACAATTATAGCCATTTTGACATCTTTTGATAATATTGTTTTTATCCCTACATTTATTCTTCAAATCATAATATATAATATTGATGTTCAAAATAAATAATTAAAAGTTGAAAAATTCACTATAATTGGTAATATATTTAAATTAAATAATCAAAAGTTGAAATTTTTACTATAAAATGAAAACGAAAATTTTTGTCTGGGTTTTTGCAATTGCATCTATATGCATCTTTGCAAATGTGGCATTTTCTGAAGAATTAAAGGAATATAATATTTTTGAATTATATATCGGGGAGAGTCAAAATAACTTATATCACGAGCCTCCGGGAAAATACGGAAACGGGTATGAAACAATAGATACATCCTTTAAAATTTCTCTAAGAGAAGTTGAAATTTTAAATAAAGGTGATGGTGATTTTATAAGCATTCCGGATTCATTCTCCTTTGCTTCTCCCGGGCAACCTGACTTGCCGATGAAAACAATTGTTCTAAAATTTGATAAAAATATTGACATTGGTGATGTTTTCATAAAAGACGGCAGTTATGTGAAATTTCCACGAAGATTTGATATGGCAAAGGTTAGCGACCCGAAATCCGCCAAGTTGTATGGTGATAGTTCTGATTCTAATTCCGAAAGCAAAGACAATTATTTTCCGGGAAAGGTCTTTTCTTATATTGCTGGAAAGGATAATAATAACACATATTTAATTATAAAAGTTTTTCCCGTTCAGTATATGGAAAGTTCTGGAAGTACTATTTTAATAACCGATTTGAAATTCGGGATAAGTTATAAAGGAACTTCGCATTTCGCCAAGCAATCCCCTCCTCCGTTATCAAGTTATACTAAATGTCTGATAATTGCACCGGATGAATTTTATAATGCATCAAAAAATTTAAAAGATATTCATGAAGGTTACGGAATGAAAACAGAAATAATAAATTTATCAGCAATAGAAAATTATTCCGCAGCTGACTTTCCTTCTTATGACGGGTGCGACGAGTATTTCTGCAAGGTCCATTATAATTCAACACTCGCTTTAAAAATTATTTCATTTTTAAATTCAACGAACAGCGAAAATTTAACATACATTGTTTTGCTTGGAAGTTCAAAAATAGTTCCACCAAGTTATTATGCTTATATTCCTCATGTTAATGAATATGAATCATGGATTCCAACAGACTTCTTTTATTCATCCCCTGACTACGATTTAATTCCGAATTTTGCTGCTGGGCGACTTCCTGCCAGAAATTTAAACGAGGCAAACAAAATTGTTGAAAAGATAAAGGATTATGTTAATGAAAGCAATAACGGAAATTTTGAAAATACCGCTGTTGTTGGTGGTCGCCTGTGGAACGATGAAAGTTTTTATGCTGAGATGTTATCCGCAAATGTAATAAATAATAATTTGCTTTCGGGAAATATAAGCAAATTTTACAGAACAGATGATACATTTAAGAAGGATGATGTAAAGAAAATTTTTTCAGGAAATTATAGTGCTGCATTTATTTTTGCTCACGGAACAGGAACATGCCTTAATTTGGATGATGGAAATTTATGCACTGATGATCTGAAAAATTTAAATAAGAGCAGTAAAATTCCGGTAATATTCAGCGTTTCCTGTAAGAACGGGGCGTATGATTCTGAACTGACAGATGAGAAAAGATCAATGTCCGAAGAATTAATAAAGTCAGATGCCGGAGCAATTGCTTATTTCGGAAGTTCAAGAATAGCATATACTGAACATGATATTTATTTGAACAACGGCTATGTTAAGAAAATTGTGAATAGATATATTGGTAATTTGATTGAAAAACTTTTAGAAGAATACAAAGAAAAGGAAGTGCTTGGGGATATGGAAAAAGATGCAATGTTAAATTATGTCATTGAAAATGACATTGAAAACATGTACTCCAAAATAACCTTATTTGAATTTGTGCTTATCGGAGATCCGGCATTGAAGATAAAAAAGGCAAATAAAAGCGATACAGAAAATAAACCATCAATAACAATCAACAGCAATATTTCTGTGAGATATTCTGTTGATGAAATAAGTAAAGGGAAGATGCCTGCATTTATAATCAATAAAGATAAGAATGTAACTATCTTTTGTAATTACGATTCGGAAAATTTAACTTTAAAGATAATTGATACATCAAAAAATGAAAATGAAGTCGTTGAAAAAATTTCACAAAAGACGCAAAATGACATGATAAATTTTACATTTGTCCCAAAAAATACGGGGTTGTATTTGGTTAGATGTATTGCAGACAATGAAAAAGAAGGATGGAGTTATTTCAGGGTTAATGACGGGGTTTTCTTTACTGATGATTATTTTGATTTCGGAATTGATAAAAACAATAATTCACTTTACGATAATTTAATTGTTAATGTCAGCGTATATGCAGATAAAGAAGGAAATTATAAAATTTCGGGTTATTTATATACCAAGGACTGCATGGACTGGTGGTGCGATCATATTTATGCGTTCAATGAAACATATTTGAAGCAGGGAATCAATATAGTTCAGTTAAAATTTGACGGGGAGAAAATTTATAAGAAAAAGTACAATGGATGGTTTGTTTTAAAACATTTAAGTTTAAAAAAGAAAGAGGGTGGGAAGTGGAATGAAATAGATCATAGATCAACTGCTTACATAACTTCAAGTTATAATTACCCACAGTTTGAAAGAGCATCTGAATTTACAGGCAATTATTCTGATTTTGGATTAGACACAAACAACAATTCGCTTTACGATGAGCTTGTAATAAATGTAAGTGTTTATATTAAGGAAGAAGGGGATTACAGAATTTATGGAAATTTATATGAAGATTGCGGTTATTACTGGTGTGATTACATAACTTACGCTCAGAATGAGACGCATTTAAAAAATGGAACAAATATTGTTCAGTTAAAATTTGACGGAAAGGAACTATACAAACAAAAATATAATGGAAAATTTGTTTTGAAAGATTTATATTTAGATAAAAAAGAAGGTTATTATTGGAATCAAAAGGATTATAAATCAACTGCTTATACAACTTCAAGTTATAATTACACACAATTTGAAAAAGATACATCATTTACAGGCAATTATTCTGATTTTGGAATTGACTTAAATAACAACTCACTTTACGACTATCTTGTTATAAATGTAAGTGTTTATATTGTAGAAGAAGGCGATTACAAAATTTATGGGGATATTTATAAAGATTGCGGTTATTACTGGTGCGATTACATAAATTATGCATCAAATGAAACGCATTTGCAACAAGGGACTAATATTGTTCAGTTAAAATTTGACGGAAAAAATATATATAATTCAAACTACAATGGAAAATTTGTTTTGAAAGATTTATATTTAGATAAAAAAGAAGGTTATTATTGGAATCAAAAGGATTATAAATCAACTGCTTATACAACTTCAAGTTATAATTACACACAATTTGAAAAAGATACATCATTTACAGGCAATTATTCTGATTTTGGAATTGACTTAAATAACAACTCACTTTACGACTATCTTGTTATAAATGTAAGTGTTTATATTGTAGAAGAAGGCGATTACAAAATTTATGGGGATATTTATAAAGATTGCGGTTATTACTGGTGCGATTACATAAATTATGCATCAAATGAAACGCATTTGCAACAAGGGACTAATATTGTTCAGTTAAAATTTGACGGAAAAAATATATATAATTCAAACTACAATGGAAAATTTGTTTTGAAATATTTATATTTAAATAAAAAAGAAGATTATTATTGGAATGAAAAGGATTATAAATCAACGGCTTATACAACTTCAAGTTATAATTACACACAATTTGAAAGACCTTCTCATTTTACAGATAACTATTCTGATTTTGGAATTGACTTAAATAACAACTCACTTTACGATTATCTTGTTATAAATGTCAGTGTTGATATTAAGGAAGAAGGGGATTACAGAATTTATGGGTATATTTATGAAGATTGCGATTATTACTGGTGCAATTACATAACTTATGCATCAAACGAAACGCATTTACAGCAAGGAATAAATATAGTGCAATTGAAATTTAAAGGCAGTAAGATATATAACTCAAATTTTAATGGAAAATTTGTTTTGAAATATTTATATTTAGATAAAAAGGAAAAAAGTGATTGGGGGTATTGGTGGAATCAGGAAGATTATAAACACCTTGCATATACTTCTTCTTATTATAATTACACACAATTTGAAAAATACAAAAAACCAAAGGGAAATTTCACCGGAAATTATTTTGATGAAAAAAACGATGTAGACGGTGATGGGCTGTATGATTACCTAACTATAAATATTCAGGTTAATGTCAATGATTATGGAAATTATATAATTTATGGATATCTTTATAAAGAAAACTGCACAACAATAGGATGTGAAAATATATATGCCACAAATACAACATATCTTAATAATGGAACAAGTACTGTTCAGTTAAACTTTGACGGGCGGAAAATATATACGCTGCAATATACAGGAAAATATGTGCTGAAATATTTATATTTATACGATGATGAATGGAATCAATTGGACTATAAAGAAGTTGCATACACTACCTCAAAGTGTAACTTCACTTTTTTTGAAAGACCGCCTGCTTACTTTACAGGCGATTACTCTGATTTTGGAATTGATTTAAACAACAATTCATTCTATGATTATCTTGTTATAAATGTAAGCGTTAATGTCAGCGAAGAAGGATATTATGCGATTTCTGGAGAACTTTATAAAGAAAATATCTCAGCATGGGAAAATTATATTGGTTATTCATCAAACTGGACATATTTAAAGAACGGGACAAATATTGTTCAATTGAAATTTGACGGAAAAAACATATATAAGCAAAATTTCAATGGAAAATATATATTGGCATATTTAAATTTGAGGGATGGTAATTATAATACCTGGGATCAGAAAACAATTGCGTACAATACTTCTTATTACAATTACACACAATTTGAAAGAATAACGAGTTTCACAGGAAATTACACTGATTTTGGAATTGATTTAAATAATAACTCACTTTATGATTATCTAATTATCAATGTAAGTGTTTATATTGACGAAGAAGGCGATTACAAAATTTATGGATATCTTTATGAAAATTGTTCTGATTATTACTACTACTGTGATTACATTTATTCATCAAATGAAACACATTTACAGCAGGGAATCAATATTGTCCAGTTGAAATTTGCAGGGGGAAAAATTTATAAATCAAACTATAATGGAACTTATGTTTTGAGAAATTTATATTTAAATAAAAAAGAGGAAAATTATTGGGGGTATTGGTGGAATCAAAAAGATTATAAATACAATGCTTACACAACTTCGAGTTATAATTACACACAATTTGAAAGACCTTCTCATTTTACAGACGACTATTCTGATTTTGGATTGGACACCAACGACAACTCACTTTACGATTATCTAATTATAAATGTCAGCGTTTATATTGCAGAAGAAGGCGACTATAAAATTTCGGGTGATCTTTATGAAAATTGTGGTGATTATTGGTGCAATTATATAACTTACGCATCAAATGAAACACACTTAAAACAAGGGACTAACATCGTTCAGTTAAAATTTGGCGGAAAAGAAATTTATAATTCAAACTACAATGGAAAATTTGTTTTGAAATATTTATATTTGGATAAAAAAGAGGAAAGTTATTGGGGAGGGTATTCGTGGAATCAAGAAGATTACAAATACAATGCTTATACAACTTTAAAGTACAACCATGCACAATTTGAAATACCTTCTCATTTTACAGACGACTATTCTGATTTTGGATTGGACACTAACGACAACTCACTTTACGATTATCTAATTATAAATGTCAGCGTTTATATTGCAGAAGAAGGCGACTATAAAATTTCGGGTGATCTTTATGAAAATTGTGGTGATTATTGGTGCAATTATATAACTTACGCATCAAATGAAACACACTTAAAACAAGGGACTAACATCGTTCAGTTAAAATTTGGCGGAAAAGAAATTTATAATTCAAACTACAATGGAAAATTTGTTTTGAAATATTTATATTTGGATAAAAAAGAGGAAAGTTATTGGGGATATCTGTGGAATAAAAAAGATTATAAAAAGCTTGCTCATATGACTTCAAAGTATAATTACACACAATTTGAAAGACCATCTAAATTTACAGATAATTACACTGATTTTGGATTGGACACCAACGACAACTCACTTTATGATTATCTTATCATAAATGTAAGTGTTTATATTGTAGAAGAAGGTTATTACAAAATTTATGGAAAGCTTTATGAAAATTGTAGTTATTATTACTATTACTGTGATTACATTTATTCATCAAATGAAACACATTTAAAGCATGGAATCAATATTGTCCAGTTAAAGTTTGACGGAGGAAAAATCTACAAATCAAACTACAATGGAACTTATGTTTTGAGAAATTTATATTTAAATAAGAAGGAAGAAAATGATTGGGAGTATTCGTGGAATCAAGAAGATTACAAATCCATTGCTTACACAACTTTAAAGTATAACTACACACAGTTTGAAGAAAGACCTTCTCATTTCACAGACGACTATTCTGATTTTGGAATTGATTTAAATAGCAATTCACTTTACGATTATCTTGTAATAAATGTCAGTGTTAATATTACTAAAGAAGGCGACTATAAAATTTCAGGTGATCTTTATGAAAAGTGTGATAATGATTATTGTGATTATATAACTTCTGCATCAAATGTAACGCATTTAAAACCGGGGATTAATGTTGTTCAACTGAAATTTGACGGAAATATAATTTATAATTCAAACTACAACGGAAAATTTCTTTTGAAATATTTATATTTATATAAAAAAGAGGAAAGTGATTGGGGATATTCGTGGAATAAAAAAGATTATAAAAATCTTGCTCATATGACTTCAAAGTATAATTACCCACAATTTGAAAGACCTTCTCATTTTACAGATAACTATTCTGATTTTGGAATTGATTTAAACAATAATTCACTTTACGACTATCTTGTTATAAATGTCAGTGTTTATGCTAATGCAGATGGAAAATATAGAATTTATGGGGATATTTATGAAGATTGCGGTTATTATTGGTGTAATTACAATTACATAACTTCTGCAGAAAATGAAACATACCTAAAACAGGGAATAAATATTGTCCAGTTAAAATTTGCCGGAAGAGAAATTTATAAATCAAAATATAATGGAAAATTTGTTTTAAAATATCTAAATTTATATAAAAAAGAAGAAGGTGTGTGGAATTATAAAGATTCTAAATATGAGGCTTACACAACTTTAAGTTATAATTACACACAATTTGAAAAACCGCCAGCATATTTCACCGGAAATTATTCTGATTTTGGAATTGATTTAAACAACAATTCACTTTATGACTATCTTGTCATAAATGTCAGCATATATGCAAACACAAAGGGAACCTATCAGATTTCAGGAGAAATTTACGAAGATTGTAACTCGTGGGATTGCAAACTTATAGATAAAGCAAAAAACGAAATAAATTTGACGGAAGGAATGAATCTTGTGCAATTAAAATTTGACGGAAAAGAATTTTATAAATCAAAATATAATGGAAAATTTGTTTTAAAATATCTAAATTTATATAAAAAAGAAGAAGGTGTGTGGAATTATAAAGATTCTAAATATGAGGCTTACACAACTTTAAGTTATAATTACACACAATTTGAAAAACCGCCAGCATATTTCACCGGAAATTATTCTGATTTTGGAATTGATTTAAACAACAATTCACTTTATGACTATCTTGTCATAAATGTCAGCATATATGCAAACACAAAGGGAACCTATCAGATTTCAGGAGAAATTTACGAAGATTGTAACTCGTGGGATTGCAAACTTATAGATAAAGCAAAAAACGAAATAAATTTGACGGAAGGAATGAATCTTGTGCAATTAAAATTTGACGGAAAAGAATTTTATAAATCAAAATATAATGGAAAATTTGTTTTAAATAATTTACAGTTAATAGATAAAATAGGTATAGTTGATTACAAATATTATGCCACCAGGACAAATTCATCTTACAATAGTGTGCAATTTGAACATTCTGATGTTTTAATTATCGGAAATTGGACATCCGAGCAGTATGGCAATTATAAGGATGGAAACAAAACATATAAATTTTTGCTCATACAGGTTGATCTAAATGCCTCAAAATTAGGAGAATATATTGTAACCGGGGAAATTTATGATGAAAACGGAACTTATGTCTCAAATTATGCGGCAAACTTAAATTTAACAGGAGGCATCAATAAAGTAGCGATGAAATTTGCAGGAAAGGATATATACGATAATGGAATTAGCGGAAACTTTTATCTTAAAAATTTATATGTAAAAAATACTTACGGGAAAAATTTGGACTATAAAGATGATGCTTATGCTTTGGGATATTATAATTATACCTCTTTCCTTCTTGCAGAGGAATGTATGGACTTTGATAACAGCAATGGAATGGTTGACATTTTTGATGTTGTAGCAGGATTGGAATATTTGTCAGGAGAAAAAGATAGTGTAGCGAATTATGAATGTCTGAAACATAACATGGGGGATTTGAATTTATCGGATATGTTTAAAGTAATGCATAAAATATTAGATTTATCATAGAAATTTAAGTTTATAATATGGACAAAAGAATAATTTGCATAATTTTTATTTTTTTAATTTTTGGAATAAATTATGTAAATGCGTACAACAATTTAGGAAGCGGTGTTTGTGAATGTAATTCTTGTCAGGACTGCACAAACGCATTAAATGATAACTCGTGCAGCAATGTATTATTAATTCAGGATATTTTAGACTATTCCGGAAAATGTATTAATGATCCTTCAAATTTCAACAACAAAATTTTTGACTGTAAGGGACATACAATTGATGGGGATGACAGTAGTAATGACTATGGAATATATCTTTACAACAAAAGTAATAACTTAATAAGAAACTGTATAATTACAGATTTTTATGGTGGAATTTATTTGGCGCACTCTACACATAATACTCTTGTAAATAATACTGCAAATTCAAATAGTTATTATGGAATTCATTTATATAAATATTCAAATGATAATGTGGTTGAAAATAATACTGCAACAGAGAACGGACTTGCAGGAATAAGATTAGAAAAATCTGATAACAATAATGTTTCAAATAATTATTGCGCTTTAAACAAGGACTATGACGGAATTTACATGACAGATTCTTCAAATAACAAAATAATCAGCAATACATTGACAATGAATGATGATTCCGGGCTGTGGATATTAAGTTGCTCAGATAACTATATATTTAACAACACCATAACATTGAATGGAATGATTAATAATAGTAGTAGTCCCACTGGTTATGGAATGTTTATGAGGACTTCAATTAACAATACAATAGAAAATAACATATTCTGTGATAATTTAAATTTTGATATTTACAGCGATGATGATAGCAATAAAAACAATATAAAAAGAGATAATTGGTGCGATAATACAAGTAATTATGCAGATGAGGGAAAAAGTTCTGGATGTACTTATAATTGTCCAGTTATATGCACATGTGAATCATGCAAGGAATGCAATAAACGACTGACCCGAAATTGCCCAATTGTTACACTGATAGCAAACATAACAAATTATGACAGGTTGGGAGGAACATGTATTAATAACCCGGAAAATTTCAATAACAAAATTTTTGATTGTAATGGAAATACAATTGATGGTGATGATATGGAAATGGATTATGGAATATATTTAAACAACAAACAAAACAACACAATAAGAAATTGCATAGTCACTGACTTTAAATATGGAATTTATGTTGAAAATTCCTTAAATTTTTCTGTTGTTAATAGCACAATAAATTCAAACGAATATGGAGTATTTTTTTCAGCTGATTCTTCAAATATTACTCTGCTTTCAAATACGATGTGCGAAAATTTGAATTATGATATTTATGCTTATAATAATACAAACGGAACAAATAATACCTGTGGTGCAACTTATAATTATAATGACATTAATAAATCCAAATGTACTTTTTCTTGTCCCGTAAACTGCACATGCACATCATGTGACGAATGTAAAGAAAAATTGAACAGTTACGCCTGCAGCATAGTTACATTGATTTCAAACATTACAGATAAATTTGGACACTGCATCAAAGATATAGACAATTTCAATAATAAAATTTTTGACTGTAATGGAAATACTATTGATGGGCAAGGAGCAGGATATGGAATATCTTTAAATGGCAATACAAATAGCACAATAAGAAATTGTACAATTACTGATTTTGCCAATGGAATTTATTTAGAGTCCTCATCAACTATATCCATTTTCAATAACGAAATTTTAAATAACTCTCAAATAGGGATATTTTCGCTTTTCTCAACCTTAATTTTAATAAACAATTCTGTCTGCAATAATGCCAATTTTGATATTTATTCTTTAAACTGGATGTCAAGTTCTGGAAATAACAATACATGCAATAATGCAGATGGCTGGAATGATGACAACAAAACAGGATGCAGTTATTGTTGCGATGGAAGCATTCCGAAAATTTATTATAAAGACAATGACGGAGATGGATATGGAAATTTAACAAACAACATAACAACATGCAACTTAACTTCTCCATCAGGATATGTAAATAACAGTAATGACTGCAATGATAATAATGCATCAATTCATCCAGGAGCAACAGAAATCTGCAATGGAGTAGATGACAACTGCAATGGTGAAATTGACGAAGGAGTAAAACTAACATTTTACAGAGATGCGGACAACGATGGCTATGGAAATCTAACTAACACAATTCAAGCATGCACAGCACCAGCAGGCCACACAACAGATAACACTGACTGCAATGATAATAACAACACAATACATCCAGGAGCAACAGAAATCTGCAATGGAGTAGATGACAACTGCAATGGTGAAATTGACGAAGGAGTAAAACTAACATTTTACAGAGATGCGGACAACGATGGCTATGGAAATATAACTAACACAATTCAAGCATGCACAGCACCAGCAGGCCACACAACAGATAACACTGACTGCAATGATAATAACAACACAATACATCCAGGAGCAACAGAAATCTGCAATGGAGTAGATGACAACTGCAATGGTGAAATTGACGAAGGAGTAAAACTAACATTTTACAGAGATGCGGACAACGATGGCTATGGAAATGCAACAAACACAATTCAAGCCTGCACAGCACCATTAGGATACACAACAGACGATACGGACTGCAATGATAATAACAACACAATACATCCAGGAGCAACAGAAATCTGCAATGGAGTAGATGACAACTGCAATGGTGAAATTGACGAAGGAGTAAAACTAACATTTTACAGAGATGCGGACAACGATGGCTATGGAAATACAACAAACACAATTCAAGCCTGCACAGCACCAGCAGGCTACACAACAGACAGCACTGACTGCAATGATAATAATGATACAATACATCCAGGAGCAACAGAAATCTGTAACGGAGTAGATGACAACTGCAATGGTGAAATTGACGAAGGAGTAAAACTAACATTTTACAGAGATGCGGACAACGATGGCTATGGAAATGCAACAAACACAATTCAAGCCTGCACAGCACCAGCAGGCTACACAACAGACAGCACTGACTGCAATGATAATAATGATACAATACATCCAGGAGCAACAGAAATCTGTAACGGAGTAGATGACAACTGCAATGGTGAAATTGACGAAGGAGTAAAACTAACATTTTACAGAGATGCGGACAACGATGGCTATGGAAATCTAACTAACACAATTCAAGCATGCACAGCACCAGCAGGCTACACAACAGATAACACTGACTGCAATGATAATAATGATACAATACATCCAGGAGCAACAGAAATCTGCAATGGAGTAGATGACAACTGCAATGGTGAAATTGACGAAGGAGTAAAACTAACATTTTACAGAGATGCGGACAACGATGGCTATGGAAATCTAACTAACACAATTCAAGCATGCACAGCACCAGCAGGCCACACAACAGATAACACTGACTGCAATGATAATAACAACACAATACATCCAGGAGCAACAGAAATCTGCAATGGAGTAGATGACAACTGCAATGGTGAAATTGACGAAGGAGTAAAACTAACATTTTACAGAGATGCGGACAACGATGGCTATGGAAATGCAACAAACACAATTCAAGCCTGCACAGCACCATTAGGATACACAACAGACGATACGGACTGCAATGATAATAACAACACAATACATCCAGGAGCAACAGAAATCTGCAATGGAGTAGATGACAACTGCAATGGTGAAATTGACGAAGGAGTAAAACTAACATTTTACAGAGATGCGGACAACG
>Ga0210027_1003375_pt1 | contig 12993 bp, 14 predicted proteins | sample CryGeymeta201510_FD_183978 | JGI IMG/M metagenome (GOLD analysis project Ga0210027, IMG submission 183978) | Groundwater microbial communities from Crystal Geyser aquifers in Utah, USA - Crystal Geyser metaG 2015-10 (SPAdes) (version 2) | ecosystem: Environmental > Aquatic > Deep subsurface >...
TGCTTGAGGGTTGAATTAAATTTTACAAAATTCATTTGCTCTGTTACAATAAGTATAACAATGATAAAGTTTTAGAGCAAGTGATATGGAAAAAACGATAAATAAAATCGTCAAATTTACAGAATACATAGCAAATGGCAAGGATTTTAGAAAATCAGAAGCTCTTGATGTATTAAATTTGATCAACGGTTCTAATAGTAATCTGAACGTATATCGGGGGATTTTGGCTGTTTGCTACTTTCCAAAGTTTAATGGATTTCCGGATAGAAGTTTTGAGAAATTTAAAACAGACGAAAATTTTCTAAAATGTCTTTCTTTTTTGAAGGGAGACTTGTTGCCGCCTCCTCCTGAAGTAGGGGGCGTATTTTTAGATATACTTAAAATTCCTGATAGTAATGGAGAATGCAGAGACATTTTAATGGGATGTTTTTACGGTGCATTATGGTCGTTTATGAATAATCCCGAAAATTTTGAAAAAGCGACTGAATACGGAATAGCAATAATTAAATCAGCTTTCAGTCTAGATAATTTTAATGTCCAACAGAAAATAGACCTTAGTAAAGGTAAAGTAAAAGTAGTCAGCTTTGCCGGCAGCGGGAAAAAGGAAATTAAATTACTTAACATAAGCTCAATGGTCGCTGTTATCACAGCGGCAACCGGCAAAGAAATCGGAGAAAATATTGTAGTAGAAAAAACCGTATCAAGAGCAACTTCTAGCATAACTGGATCCAGCGACATCTTCGAACTTGTTGGAGTAAATCTAAATTTACCGATTAACAAGATGGCCGATATTTCGCTTAAAACAAGATTGGGGATATTCGATATAAATGCGATTGTTCCTCGATTAAATCATGTATACGATGGTCGTCTGCATGATGTTCAAGTCTTTGCTGGACTAGTCGGCGGAGCGGCTATAGTAAATCCGGTTGACGCCAATTTGATCAATTATGGTTTGACAAGAGGCGCAACAGAATTATGCTTGGCAATTTTGAACAAGCTGTACCCCGACAAAAATATTCTTGTGTTGCAGGGAAAAGACCCGGAGGGCACACCAGTGATTGATCAGATTTCAATAGTGGCTGACACAGAGGTTGCCCACAACATCCGCAGTCAAAAGCAAATCCTTAAAATAACCCCGGAAGATTTTGGGTTTGATTTTAAACCGTTTGAATTTATTAAAACAACCAAAACCCAGAAAGAAAATCTTAACGAGTTTATTAAGGTTTTATCTGGTAAAGGCACCAAAGAACTCGGGCAAGCGGTGGCTATGGAAGTAGCTTTGAATCTTTGGGGATTAGGTATGGTTGATGATTTAAAAAATGGAGCACATTTAGCATCGGAAGTTATAAACTCCGGCAATGGAATTAAAATCGTTGAAGATTTAGTTTTTTATTCAAATGGGAACACACAAAAATTTAATAAGTTGATAAATACTTAAAGATGAACACCGACCTTTCTCTTAAGAAATTACCCCAAAGTAAAGAACTACTTATTTTATGAGATTCAAAAAACAAAAAAGTTCAAAACAGACTTTAGTTGTTAAAGAAACCATAGATCATGCTTTGAAAGAAGCAAAAATGGATCGTGATTTTGTGCAAAATATTATTCTGAAAGAAGGATACTCTCCTATAAGTAAGTCTGTCGCCATTGGAACGGTTTCTGATTCTAACTTTTTAAAAAATAAGTTTTCTTGCCACTACAATCTGGATAAATTTAACGATGTTCCTAAATCTAAGCAACACTTTGTGACCGGTTTCGGACCGACTAACGCTCCGACAGGTGGCACCCTTTCAATGATTTTGAGAGCTGTATTCTTCGAAAGAGAAACCGGTATTGATTCTACGATTATTATCTCCAATCTAGGCGCGTTCAATTCAAGAAATATCGCCCTTGATAAAATTGGCTATCTAACTGAGAGGTTCATCAAATTTATTCGTTCCGTGGGCTTTAAGGGGGAATTAAGAACTCATAATAATTTTAATCTGCTTATAGCTTCAAGTTTAACCTCTAAAGTACTGACTACTAAAGATTTTTTAAAAAATGAAGAAGCAACTACAGATTTGTACAAAAAGTTAGGCATCCAAGGAAAAGATTTTCCAACTTTTGTTGACGCGAATTTTACAGTAGCCGACATTCTTTTACCATGCATTTTAGAAAAGAAAGAACGGATACTGGTTTTTGTAGGTATAGAGGAGTATTACTTCCCTAAATTAGCCAATCTCGTGATACAAAGATTTAATAAGAACTATCAAAAACAATTTGTTACCGAAAATGCTCTAGTCGCAGCAACATTTGGCCATCTTATTGGAGGCTTGAACGGCTTTCCTAAAATGTCAAAAAGTATTCCAGAATCTTCTATTAACCTCGATGGTTCTGCGGAGAAATTAGAACAAAAAATTTTAGAGTGCGACCCGAAAGACGAAAAAATTATTCTGCAGATGATTAATTTAGTTTCTGATTGGGATTTAAAAAAGATCAATAAGGCGAATGCGGCTTTTCAAAGCAAAAGTAAAGACTGGCAAAAGTTTAAGAGTGATTACTTCAAATATTTTATTAGCTTAAAAGATGCTTGGGAAAAGACAGAAAATAAAAAATATAAATTCAAAGTGAATTCGCTTTTTAAGTAAAGTTTATGAACGAAATTAAAACGATTTTCATTTTAGGAGGTACTGGTTTTGTTGGAAGAGCAGTAACAGAAAAATATTTGAAAAATAATTGGCGAGTCATTGTCTTAACGCGAATCAAAAACTTTAAGAAAGCAAAAAGTAAATTATTTCTTCACGGCTTTGACAAAAGTCTCCTTGAAAAATCTATTTTCAACAATCTTTTTTTATTTGCGCTTAATGTTGATTTGACTGATGAAAAATGGTCTCAAACAGATATCTGGGTTCAATCGTTGAAAAGAATTAATGTGTCACCCTCATCTATCTTGCGAGTTGTAAATCTTGTGGGCGAAACCTCCAGATCTGCTGATGAAATCCGAAAATCAAATGTCAGTACCCTGGAGAGTATTTTTACTTTAGTAAAATGTGTAAAAAACCAAAATAAAAACTCCCTTTTTGTAAATATGGGTTCTGTTGCAGAAAAAAGGCGTGGTAAAAGACTTTCGCCATACGAACACGCAAAAGAGGTTGCTCATCAAAAAATAGAGAAAAGTAATCTATGCGATTTTCATTTTGTAGCTCACTACATTAAAGGTAAGGGTGAACAAAAAATGAAATCCGTCGCCCCAATTTTATGGAATAAATTGAAATTTTCTCATAGATGGCTTTTCGGCTTTAAAGTGAGCGTGATAGATGTAGATGATTTGGCAGAAATTATTTACCACCTTCTTGAAGTAGTTAAAGCTCCCTCACGAGGACAAAAGCCCGTTGAAGTTAATGTTACTAATGGAGAATTAGTTTTCGGAGAGATCGTCAAAAATCTTCTTCCGAAAAATGAACGGGGTATTCCTAAAGCAATCATTCCAGCTTGGCTTGAGGGGCTTTTCCTTTGGCTTTATTCCGTTATAGTTCCAATAGTTAGATCAAGGGATCAATTTGCACGAAGATTGGCCAGTTTTGCCAAAAGAGGTTTAATAGATTTTAAAAAACAAAGTGGAGCAGATGATTTTAAAACCGCCGAAGATATAAAAAAGTTAGCATTAGATGCTTATAATTACGAAGTATTGGAAAGGAGCCCAAATTTAGTTGTCTCCAATAAATACCATCCTGTAATTTATGTTTTGATAAAAAGAGATGAAGAAGAATTGAGACGGGTAGTTCAAAAAGCGCTCCTCACTTCTAGCTAGCCCTCTATTAGTTTTTGATATTCAGAAATTGGGAATGGTCCATTCTTGTCACGTCTCATTGCTATAAGACCTATATGATACTTCATTTTGTATGGTATTTCAGAAAACCGCTGAGGAACTATTTCTAAAATATCTTCAAAGCCAAAATATCTTACAAGCTTAATAAGAGCTTTTTTATTTGGAATTAAAGCTAAATTATTTTTACTAGAAGCGCCGACCTCGTATTGTTCCGAAATTTCTTTTGAGGGATGGGGAATATATTTTTTAATAAATTCCAGTTCTCTCTCCGTGTGCGGAGACAAAATGAATTGATTTTGCAATTTGCCATAATCTATTTTTATTTGCTTCTCAAACATCAAATATTTTTCTTTTGATAGTATCTTGCCGCCGACAAACAAACTCTCAAGATCGTTTTCGTCCATGTCATTTAACATCCACCACGAAGGAATATCTTCGCTTTGATCAGTGCTGTAATGAACATGCGAGTCAATTAGAAGCGTCGATGTTGTCACCTCGGAGATTCTTTTCATTACACCAATAGGATCTTCCAAGTGGTAGAGTATTCCAGCTAAGATCGTCAGATCAAACTTTCCTAAATCTTTTTTACTAACTTCTTCGGCATTGAGTTTCAGAAAATTAACATTCTTTGTTCGTAAATACTTCTTAATAGCGTTGGCTTGCCTTATATTTTTTCCATCAGCGTCAATACCTATTATTTCTTTCGGGCTATATTTACTTGCCTCAAAAGAGAATCCGCCGCAGTTACACCCGACGTCCAAAATTCTTAGGCCATTGAGCGATCCTCCGAATAATTTCAAAAGTGGCGGGAAGAAAAAATTGACAGCCCCTCTCATTCTGTAGATTTCCGGCGCGGTATTAAGACCGTTCCCTAAATCAATGTCATGGAAAAACGGGGCTAAATGTTGTAAATCCTTTGGTATCTTTTGTTTTTTCATAGCTTTTAAAAAAGAAAAGCTGGGGTTGCCTTTGTGGCAAATAACCCCAGCCTGTTAGTCGAATTGCAAGGCTTTCCTGACCTCGCCGAGAGTTTCGATGGCGTTTTCTCTCGCCACCTTGGCTCCTTCTTCTAGGACGGACGGAATGTACGACGGGTCCCGTGTGATCTCGGCTCTCTTGGACTGAAACTCCTCGATGAAGTTCTGAACGATGCGGGTCAGAATTTGTTTGAACTGACCCATCACTGGCTTGCCGCTCTTGTGTGCTTGGATGATAGCGTCCACCTCATCGCGTTCCGATTTGGTTTTCGCTAGCCCCTTGGCAACCAAGATATGGCTTTCCAGCTTGTCGTTCATTACCCCTTCGAAAGCGGTTTCGGCCACCTTGATCTTGTTGGCGACCGTTTTTACATCATCCGTCAAGAAGATAGCACCACCAGGATTGGTCTTGCTCATCTTGCCCTCTCCCCTCAGGGAAAGGATACGAAGCGACTTGACCTGCAACACCTGAGGTATCGGGAAAATCTCCCCGTACCTCTTGTTGAATCTCCGGGCAAGCAGGCGCGTAACCTCCATGTGAGCGAGCTGATCCTCTCCTACCGGCACCTTTTTGGCTCTGTTCAATAAGATGTCAGCAGCCATTAGGACCGGGTAGAGAAGGAGGAGGGCGTTCGCCGTCTCTGGTCGAGCGTTGTTCTTGAGCTTATCCTTAAGAGTTGGCACCCTCAAGAGTTCAGCGACAGAAACAAGCCGAGCCAGAAGAGCGGTAAACGTCGTCACCTCTCCGGCTATATCTGACTGGAGATAGATCTTTGCCTTTCGGGGATCTACACCAAGCGCGATATAATCAGCCACAACTCCGTGGATGTACTGCCTCACAGTAGCCGGTTCGTTGTCCGTGATCGCGTGAAGATCGGCAACGAAAACCATCGGAGACACGCCTTGAGCCTGAAGTTCAACAATGGGCGCAACTGCCCCCAGGTAGTTGGCGACGGTCAAGTCGCCAGTGGGCCTAATGCCCGTCAGTAACTCAACCTTGTACTGCATGGCAGACACCTCCTTTTTTTGGGTTTTGACCTTTTTCAAGGTACTCAAATTGCTGGGGCTAGTATAATCCTTTTTTATATTTTTGTCAAGACTATGGGTCATATCTTATTTTTTGTTGATAAATTTAATAATATCCTGTTTTCTGTATCTCCTTACATTTCGTAGCGTTGGCCTAAAGGGCTTTAGTATCCCTTTGGCGTCCCAGCGTCTCAAAGTCATGCTAGAAACGCCAAGTATCTCCGATACTTGTTTCATTGTTAGTAATTCTGGGAGTTTTTCTAAATCCATATCACTTGCTCTAAAACTTTATCATTGTTATACTTATTGTAACAGAGCAAATGAATTTTGTAAAATTTAATTCAACCCTCAAGCAGGCGGGCAAAAAGGAAGGGGGTTGAGGGGAAGGAATTTTTGCCCGCCTGCCATCCCGCGAAGCGGGACTGGGGTGGGAGCGGCTCCGCTCTCTTGCTCCGTCAAGAGAAACAAAGCAAAACATTTTTCAATTCCTTTTAGAAGAAAAAGGGTCGCGCGCCAAAATCAAAAAAAGAGAAAAATGTTTTGCTTTTCGCCACCGTCAGGCGGGCGGAGCCACGGGGCGGGTCAGTTCCGTTCAAAGTAGGTTCGCACTGCGTTCAGTAATTGCGACCAAATAGGTCAAATTTTCGTAAAAATCATATGAAGATCATTGTCGAAGCTCTCACTGAAAACCCTCTCTCCTTGATGCGAAAAGCCGGATATGTTTTTCAGCGTCGAGAAAATGATGAGATGAGTTTTGTGCGAGTGCTCGCAAGCGCCGGCTATCCCCGTTTCCATTGTTATACCAAAGTCGATAAGGTGACGCTCACCGTAAGCTTCCATCTCGATCAAAAGAAACATACCTACGGAGAAAATACCCGTCATCATGGAGAATATGAGAATGATGGTCCTCTCAAAGAAGAAACCGAGCGTTTACTCAGTATTTTCGGAGAAACGGCCAAGATAGTATAAAAAACTGGTAGACAATACACGCCTTAGCATGATACAGTAGTATCATGAAAATGATGAAAAAGGTCGACACTACCTGGTCACCTTCGTTAGCTTATATTATCGGGATTATTGCCACTGATGGAAATCTGTCTCCCGACCAAAGACACATCGTTATCACATCGAAAGATGGAGATTTGCTTTTGCTTATTCGAGATAATCTAAAGCTAACAAGCAAAGTGGGGAAAAAGTCACGCAGAACGTCCAAAGAAAAAAAGTACTCTACTCTACAGATCGGAGACAAAAATTTCTACAACTTTTTACTTTCAATCGGACTGACTCAAAAAAAATCAAAAACTATCGGCAAACTATCTATCCCCAAGCAGTACTTTTCTCACTTTCTACGTGGATGTATCGATGGGGATGGAAATATCAGTTCTTCTAGCCATCCAGAAAGCAGACACCAGCAACTGCGCATACGTCTTTACTCCGCAAGCACTAAATTTCTACTATGGATTGAAACAGAGCTTAACAAACAACTGAGTTTATCTGGGGGCTGGATCTACACTTCTCCTGACAAGATTCTCGGCGCTCTCTCTTATGGGAAGGCAGATTCAACAAAAATCCTTCATTTCATATATAATGATAAAGGAGATCTTTTCCTGGAAAGAAAACTGGAAATTGGAAGAGTATTTATGGGCAAGTAGCCGAATTGGTATAGGCGCTAGTCTTAGGAACTAGTTCCGAAAGGAGTGAGGGTTCGAGTCCCTCCTTGCCCACAAAAAATATTCATTAGATTTCCGCCAGAGGCGGACCAGCCTTAGGCTGGCAAGTCCCACGGCACAACGGAAAACCACCCTGAGTTTACCCCAGGGTGGTTTTTTTGTTGTGTTCATTTCAAGATTTATTCACTTTGTTGAAGTAGATTTTCACATCACTGATCCATTTTTTCACGCTCTGGTTGCTGTGACCACTGCAATCGAAACCGCATTTCCACACGATGAGTTTTTCAGGAGTATCGAAATGGTATTCCTCAACCAACGTGTCGATACGTTTACCGACGATATTGATAGCCTCTTTTGGACTGCCGAAACAGCCGTGTCCCATCTCTACTCCCCGACTCCCCTCTCCTTTATAGCCCCAGTAATTGAAACAGTCCGCCCCATCCTTATCGACAGGCACGCGCTTGCCCCAATTGCTTTCTTTTTTCGCGATACCGACAAGGAACGCGGCGGTAACTTTCTTATGCTCGGCGATATACGGTGACATCGCTTCGATCGGATATCCGTTCACAACCTTGCGTACATTTTTTTCGAGAATCGTATGCGGATTGAAAACAACCGGCTCATCGATGTGCATCGTACTGACGCGGAGACTCGCACCAGTGAGCAACCCTGTGAGAGTAACAGAAAGCAGAAGAAAAACACCGAAGCAGGCTCGGGAAGAAAGGTCAAAAACAACCTGCTCCAGAGGTCTTTTTTCCTCTTTTACGTGAAAATATGAGTGCTTCATAATTCCGATAAATGGCTTATAGAAAGAAAAAAACGGCTACCCGTGCTGGCACCCGTTTATTCAGTTCTGTTTATAGTATAGCACATCTGAAGCAAAAAATCAACCCCAATATTACAAGACGTTGTTTCTCACAAAAAATAATTCTCCATTCAAGCTCTTGAGGCAACTGTAAATTTCGTAAGCATGGTTCTCGATTTTTATCGAGATTACGGAAATTACATTAATAAAATTTCCGCTGGGAAATTTTATGTGCCACAAAGATTGAGATGGAGAAATTATTTTTTGAAAAATCAAGCATTTTCTTTGAGATCGATGCTCTTCAGGAAAGAAGCACGAGCAGAACCTTTGAGCGTGCGTGATTGACCAGGCTTGAGCGCGCCGAGATGGATACCCATTATGCGTGTCCGTACCAGTTTCTCTACCGTCAGATGCACCGCATCGAGCATCCGTCTGATCTGATGTTTCTTGCCTTCGGTCAGAATAATCGTCAATGTGTGCGGACCAAGGATCTGCACTTTTTTTGCAAACAATGTCTCTCCTTCGCTTTCGATGCCAGCTTCCAGCGTCATCCGTGACTGTGGAAGGACTTTTTCGCGTACCGTCACGAGATATTCTTTCTCGTGAGCAAAGCGTGGGTGGAGCAATCGCTCCGTCACACGCCCATCATCAGTAAGCAGAATCAATCCTTCAGAAGCCTTGTCGAGGCGACCCATAGGGAAAAGGTCGGGAAAAGGAGAGATGTCTTTGATTTCGCTTTCATTCTCTTGCGGAGAATGAGTGATGATACCGCGTGGTTTGTAATAGGCTACGTAGGTAAACATTTTCACTGGTTGTTTTTTGTCTTTGCGTATTTCTACTTTTGTATCAATACTCATCACTTTGTCACCAAGTTTGGCTTTCTTGCCATCAATAAAAACGAGCCCTTGTTCAATCAGCCCATCCGCACTACGGCGTGTAGCAAGTCCTTGTAAGGCAAGGAAACGGTTAATACGTATTGGAAAGTCGATTTTTTCTGCCATATATTTGAATGTTTCAGTCTTACACTATGACAGATGTATGAAAGAAGGTCAATGGCTCGGAGACATTGGGGTCTCTCCTATTTTCTCTTTATACCAAGTACGAACGGCAGGAATGAAATTACGTGAGAGAATACGCACGAGAATGAGGAAGAAGACTAAACTCGCAGAAGTGGCATACAGCGCCTGCATCCACCACTCTTTGGAGTCTGTTCCTGTGAGAAAACCATGCAATATGAAAAGAATGTATGCCCCAGCTGATAAATAATGAATGACACGCCACACCTTCGGATGAATATGTGAACGAAACTCTGAAGTGAAAATAAGAATGAGGAGAAAATAAAAAGCGATAATGCCGAGCGTTACGGTCAGCCCGACATTGAAACCCAGTGTCGTCTGAAAATCCCGGGTTATCACGAACGGTACAAGGGCTTCCACCACTTTCATCTTCATAAAATTATCAAAAAAGAAGCTCGAAGAATGAAGGATGACTGTCCCCAAAGCAAGCCAGGAAATAAAACGGTGTGTCTCATACGCTGTCGTGCCAGGGATAAACTTCGTAAAAGCACGAGAACTGATAACGAGACCAAAAACGACAACCCCCGTAAGAAGTACAAATGCCAAAATACCACTGGCACGACCAGTGTACCAAGCGAATTTTTCTGGTGTACCAAGGAGTCCAGGATCAGGCCTTGTGAGGATCGCAATTTGAGAACTTTCCGGATCAAGCGGATCGGTACCGTCAAGAATTTCATCTCCATCTCCCCTGCCATCACCATCCGTATCAAATAGAAGCGGATCAGTCTGATAGGTGTTTATTTCAGCTTCATCGCTCAGGCCATCGACATCGGTATCTTTCATCGCTCCAAACGTAACATACGTATGAAAAGTCAGAGCAGAAAACACTACAAGAGAAAAGGTAACAATTCTATGCTTTCCATTCATATTTTTGAAAAAGAGTATTACGAGTTATTTTTTTATTTTCACCAACAAACAATGCCGGGATGTTTTTTTCTTGAGCAAACAAAAACCCTTCTTCCAAACCAAGAATAAGAAGCGTCTTTGCAAAAACATCCGCCTCTACGGCGTGCGTGGCAATGACCGTTACTTGAAAAATACCATTTTTTACACTCTTTCTCAAAAGAGGGTCGATAATATGATGGTGCCTTTCCCCTTGATACCACCAATTCCTCCGACTGGTACCTGATGTTGCTACCGCACAATCCCTAAGAACAAGTGTTACCGATGAAGTCTCTCCTGTGACCGCATTTTCTACATCAATCGCAAAATAATCGAGATGCTGGTCTTTATCACCGCCAAAAACCCGCATATCACCGCCTGCATCCACTATACCATTGGTATATTTTTTGAAAAGAAAGTCAGCCACTTTATCGACGATATAACCCTTACCGATGCCACCCAGATCGATAAACAAATCTTTCGGTTTTTGTATGGTTTTCTTTTTTTCATCAAAAATCATCTGTAAAAAAAGTCCCTTCGCTTCAGATATTGCCGGCAAACGGCTTCCTTTGTAACCGATCTTTTCCAGAACAGCAAGAATACTCGGATCAAAAATTCCATTCGTCACAGTATGAAACTCTCTACATTTTTTGAAAAGCAAAAAGAACTCCTCTGAAACAGAGCCCCCCTCTCCCACATTGAAAGTCGAGAGTTCACTCTCCTCTCTGAAGCGACTAAACCTCGCCTCGAAGTTACGAAACATCTGAAAGGCTGTAGCGATATCACCTTGCATTTCTTTCTCAGAATATTGATTAGAAAAAAGTTTTATGAAAACATCTGTTTTCATAATCCTTCCCTTCTCTTCATATTCAGTTGCCCGCCACCGCTTCATAGGAGTCGAGGATACCATTTCCGTTCTCATCATTTTCTTGTTCATAATAGGCAAAATCATCTTCTCCAACGTGTGCATCGAAAGCATTGGCGATACCATCGTTGTCATCGTCCGTAAAAAATTCTTTCTCTGGAATGGTCGGGTGCGGATCAAGACCATCGACAACGCCATCTGTGTCGGTATCAACAGTGAAGATAGGATCGAGTACGGTAATGATTTTTTGCACCATAACAGTCCGGTATACAGGTTTCACCTTCTCTTCCTTTTGTTTTGCAGTTGATGTGGAATAATTATCATTTCCACCGCGATCATCTTCTTCATCTTCTTCATCTTTTTCATCATCAGCAGAGGCGATTGAAATCATCCTTCCTTTCTCATCTATCGAAGGAAAAGCTGTGCTCCAAAAGGCAGATACTGCTAAGAAAAGAATACTTATCGAGAAGAAAGAAGTTGCTTTCTTGAATACTTTTTTCATAATGATCTGTTAAGAAGTTTTTGTTGTACGGGTAGCTTTTGGCTTGGATGTTTGCGTACTGGTAACATTACTCGAAGTCGCTACGGGCACCAACTGCTTCACTGGTACCGTTGTGATTGTCTGTTTCTTATTCTGCTCTATGAGTGAAGCCTGATCTTTGAGTAAAGCCTCGTACTGAGCTTTTGCTGTTGTCATTGCCTGTTTGGAAGCGTCACGACTCTGTGCAATACTTTCGAGGTACGCCTTACGAGCCTGCTCAATAGCACGGGCATTACTCAGAAATTGTGCCTGTTCATCTTTTGTCTTGGCGATACGTTTATCTGCCTCAACTGCCAACACAACAAAAAAAGAGCCTATCGAAAGCAAAAGAAAAAACGATACAAGAATCATTCGTAAAACAATTTTATTCATATACTTTTTTATTTTGATATGTTCATTTTATTCTGAATACCCTCTATTATAACATATTTCCTCTCATTTTCTTCCATACCTGCTCTCATTAAGACGCACAAAATGAAAAAATCTTACGCACTCACTCTGGTGGTTCAGTCGTTATTCATACCGCAGAGCCTCCATCGGACTGAAATTGGCAGCTCTCTTCGCCGTGAAGCCAAAGTGCAGTAGCAGCGAGCATCGCTCCTTCGATACAGTGGGCTTTCTTCTCACGCAAGACCTGACGCGGAGACAAACAAGTATCACTATTTTTTTCATGATTGATGGGCAGTCTATCAAGAAAATCCTGGATTTTTTCCGGTGTCGAGAGCTTTTTCAAAATGGCTAACTCCTTTTTTGATAATCCGAACATACCTCCAGTATATCATCAATCCTTCAAGCGGGCTCTTTTCGGACAAAAAGAAAACCATCCTCTCCGGATGGCCTTCTCGAAAAAGAGAAATTCAAAAGAATTATTCTTTTACAATCAGCTTCCCGAATTGCCCGGCCTGACGATGTCCAGGCACAGAACAGTAATAGGTGAATTCACCGGCTTTGTCAGCGACAAATTCAATAACGACTTCCTTGTCCAAAGGAGTTATTTCTTTGATGCCATACTCATCAAGGGTGAAATCATGCGAACCCTTCGTATTGGTCACCTTGATTCGTACGGTATCTCCTTTCTTAACACTTATCTCTTTGAGAGAAAACCACTTTCCAGCATCATCATAATACGATGTCATCGAAAATTCCTTCACATCAGTTTTTTGCATTTCAGCATCTGATTTCTTCACTTTTTTCTCCTTCACAACTTGCTCAGTCCCATTTTTGAGCAGTCCCAGATTGGAAAGCTTGTTCTTCTCATACTTCGCCCCGATATAAAACATCCCTCCTGCGACTACGACCAGCAAGAGACCAATGATAAGCGCCTTCTTACTATATCCCCAGAT
>Ga0210027_1003378_pt1 | contig 12983 bp, 11 predicted proteins | sample CryGeymeta201510_FD_183978 | JGI IMG/M metagenome (GOLD analysis project Ga0210027, IMG submission 183978) | Groundwater microbial communities from Crystal Geyser aquifers in Utah, USA - Crystal Geyser metaG 2015-10 (SPAdes) (version 2) | ecosystem: Environmental > Aquatic > Deep subsurface >...
CTTGGTCGCGCAGTTTGTGAATCACCTTGAGCAGCATGTCAATGTCGTGGAAATGCAGGCCGGTGGTGGGTTCGTCGAGGATGTACAGCGTGCGCCCGGTGTCGCGTTTGGAAAGCTCCAGCGACAGCTTTACGCGCTGCGCCTCGCCGCCGGAAAGCGTGGTGGCGCTCTGGCCCAGGGTGATGTAACCCAGGCCAACGTCGAGCAGCGTCTTCAGCTTGCGCGCAATGATGGGAACGGGTTTAAAGAACTCGTGTGCCTGTTCCACCGTCATGTTCAACACCTTGTGGATATTCGCACCTTTGTATTGCACCTCCAGTGTCTCGCGGTTGTAGCGCTGGCCGTGGCATACATCGCAGGGTACGTACACATCCGGCAAAAAATGCATCTCCACCTTGATAACGCCGTCGCCCTGGCAGGATTCGCAGCGCCCACCCTTCACATTAAAGGAGAAACGCCCCGGCCCGTAGCCGCGCTCGCGCGACATGGGCACACTGGAGAACAGGTCGCGGATCGGCGTGAACAGCCCGGTGTAGGTCGCCGGATTGGAGCGCGGCGTGCGCCCGATGGGGGATTGATCGACATTGATCACTTTGTCGAAAAATTCCAGGCCTTCAATTTTCGCATAAGGAGCAGGTTCGGCATTGCTGCCGTACAGATGCTGAGCGACCGCCTTGTACAAGGTATCGTTGATCAGCGTGGACTTGCCGGAGCCGGACACACCCGCGATGGACGTGAGCAAACCGACGGGCAGATCAAGGGTGACGTTCTTCAGATTATTGCCGCAGGCACCGCTGATCTTCAGGCGGCGTTCGGCATCGGGTTTGCGATATTGCGCAGGCAGCGCGATGCTGCGCCGGCCGGTCAGATAATCGCCGGTCAGCGATTGCGGGTTGGCGCACACTTCCTGCGGCGTGCCTTGTGCCACCACTGTACCGCCATGCTCGCCGGCACCCGGTCCCATATCCACCACGAAATCGGCGGAGCGTATGGCATCTTCGTCATGTTCCACCACGATCACGCTGTTGCCCATGTCGCGCAGGCGCTTCAGCGTATCCAGCAGGCGGTCGTTGTCGCGCTGGTGCAGGCCGATGGAGGGCTCGTCCAGCACGTACATCACGCCCGTCAGGCCGGAACCGATCTGCGATGCCAGACGGATACGCTGCGACTCGCCGCCGGAGAGTGTCTCGGCTGAACGTTCCAGCGACAGATAGTCCAGTCCGACGTTGTTGAGGAAGGTGAGGCGATTGGCGATTTCCTGCACGATCTTCTCGGCGATGGCCTGTTTGTTGCCGGGCAGCGTCACGTTCCGGAAGAAAGTTAGCGCCTGCTTCAGCGGCAAGGCATTCAATTCGTAGATCGTGCGGTCGGCCACGCGCACATGGCGCGCTTCCACGCGCAGGCGCGTGCCTTTGCATTCCGGGCACGAACACGAGTTCAGATATTTCGCCAGCTCTTCGCGCACCGTGGGCGAGTCCGTCTCTTTGTAGCGCCGCTCCAGATTGTTGACGATGCCCTCGAAGGGATGTTCGCGCAGCATCTTCTTGCCGCGCTCGTTCAGATACTGGAACGGGATCTCTTCGCGCCCGCTGCCGTACAGCACCACCTGCTGGATTTTTTCAGGCAGGCTTTCGAACGGACGTTCCAGATCGAAATCGTAATGTTGCGCCAGACTGTCCAGCATCTGGAAATAAAACTGATTGCGCCGATCCCAGCCCTTGATTGCGCCGCTGGAGAGCGACAGGTTTGGGAAAGCCACGATGCGCGCCGGATCGAAGAACGAGATCACGCCGAGGCCGTCGCACTTCGGGCACGCACCCATCGGGCTGTTGAACGAGAACAGGCGCGGCTCCAATTCCTGCAGCGAGTAATTGCAGATCGGACAGGCGAATTTGGCCGAGAACAAATGCTCCTTGCCCGACTCCATCTCCACCGCCAGCGCGCGGCCATCGGCATGGCGCAATGCCGTCTCGAACGACTCCGCCAGACGCTGTTTGATGTCCGGCGAAACTTTCAGCCGGTCCACCACGATCTCGATGGTGTGCTTGGAATTCTTCGCCAGCTTCGGCAGGTTGTCCATTTCACACACCTTGCCGTTCACGCGCAGGCGCACGAAACCCTGCGCGCGCAGCTCGTCAAACAACTCCAGTTGCTCGCCCTTGCGTTCCACCACGACGGGCGACAGGATCATTACCTTCGTGCCTTCCGGCAGCGCCAGCACCGTATCCACCATTTGTCCCACGGATTGCGCCTGCAGCACGATGTCGTGCTGCGGACAATACGGATCGCCCGCGCGGGCGAACAGCAGGCGCAGATAATCGTGAATTTCCGTCACCGTACCCACTGTCGAACGCGGGTTATGCGAAGTCGCTTTCTGCTCGATGGCGATGGCGGGGGAGAGCCCCTCGATCAGATCGACATCCGGCTTCTCCATCAACTGCAGGAACTGGCGCGCATACGCCGAAAGCGACTCCACATAACGTCGCTGCCCCTCGGCATACAGGGTATCGAAAGCGAGCGAGGACTTGCCGGAGCCGGACAGGCCGGTGATTACCACCAGTTGGTTGCGCGGCAGATCAAGGCTGATGTTCTTTAGATTGTGGGTGCGCGCACCGCGTATTTTGATGGTTTCCATGGATCATGCATCGGGTTGGGCGACCTGCTAATATACGCGACTTCGAAAAAGATTCCAAAGCGCATTCATGTCTGTTCCGTCTTCCGCCATGACCCCCCTCGAACGCCGCGCCAGCATCGGTCTGGCCGGTATCTACGGTGTACGCATGCTGGGCCTGTTCATCATCCTGCCGATCTTCGCGCTGTATGCGGAGAAACTGCCGGGCGGGGAGAGTCATTTTCTGATCGGGGTCGCGCTGGGGGCATACGGGCTGACCCAGGCGATTCTGCAGATTCCGGCCGGCTGGCTGTCCGACCGTTACGGGCGCAAGCCGGTCATCGTTGCCGGTTTGCTGCTGTTTGCGGCGGGCAGTTTCATCGCGGCATCGGCGGATGATATTTACTGGATCATCGCCGGGCGCGTGATCCAGGGTGCGGGCGCGATCAATGCGGCGGTGATGGCGCTGACCGCCGACCTGACGCGCGAGGAACATCGCACCAAGGCGATGGCGCTGATCGGCATCACCATCGGCATCACGTTCTCGCTCTCCATGGTGCTGTCGCCCATCCTGTACCGTTTTATCGGCATGTCCGGTCTCTTCAGCCTGACCGGCGTGCTCGCCTTCGTGTCCATCGCGCTGGTGATCTGGTTCATCCCGCGCCCGGCCATTACACGCTTCCATTCCGACACCGAGGCCAACACCGGAAAGCTGAAAGAAGTGCTGCGCAATGCGGATCTGCTGCGCATGGATTTCGGCGTGTTCACCCTGCACGCGATCCTGATGTCGGTGTTCATGCAGGTGCCGTTCATCCTGCGCGACCTCGGGCTGGATGCACAGCACCAGTGGCAGGTGTATCTGCCGGTGATGCTGCTGGCCTTTGCGCTGATGGTGCCGCCCATCGTCATCGCGGAAAAAAAGGCCAGAATGAAAGCGGTTTTCATCCTGGCCATTGCCCTGGCGGCGCTGGCGCAACTGGGCATCCTGTTCCTGCAACACAGTATCTGGGGCGTGGCGCTGTCGCTGCTGCTGTTTTTTGCCGCCTTCAACGTGCTGGAAGCGACCCAGCCTTCCATCGTCAGCAAGATTGCGCCGCTGGCCGCCAAGGGTACGGCGATGGGCGTGTTCAGCAGTGTGCAATTTCTCGGCGCGTTCTTCGGCTCGGCCATGGGTGGTTTGCTGATGCAGCTCTACGGCGATGATGCGGTGCTACTGTTCGCGGTGGCCATGTTGCTTCTGTGGCTGGGCGTTGCCTCCGGCATGCGCGCACCGCGCGCGCTAATGACCAAAATATACTCCCTGCCGCCAATGGACGAAGCGCAGGCGCGCACCTTGCAGCAGTCTCTGGCACAATTGCGCGGCGTAAGCGAAGTGTTGGTGGCGGCGGGAGAACAGATCGCCTGTCTCAAGGTGGAGATAAACGGGTTTGATGAAGAAGCGGTTGAATATCAAGTGAAAGGGGTTTGAAATGGCATCTGTGAACAAGGCAATTTTGATCGGCAATTTAGGCAAGGACCCGGAGGTAAGATACATGCCCAGCGGCGAGGCGATCGCCAATATTACGCTGGCGACCACGGACACCTGGAAAGACAAGAGCGGCACCAAGCAGGAGCGCACCGAGTGGCACCGCGTTTCCTTTTTTGGGCGGCAGGCCGAGGTGGTGGGCGAATACCTGAAAAAAGGTTCGCCGATTTATGTCGAGGGCCGAATCCAAACGCGAAAATGGCAGGATAAGGAAGGTCATGACCGGTACACCACCGAGATTGTGGCTGACCGCATGCAGATGCTTGGCGGAAAATCCTCCGGTGGCGGCAGTTTTGAAGTGATGGAAAATCAATCGCCCGCACCGGCACGCGGCGCGCCAGCGGCCAAACCCGCCGCCGCTCCGGCAGGTAAGAGTAATTTTGACAATTTTGACGACGACATTCCATTCTAAAATCGTCATGCAGCACCCGTGAGCAAAGCATTCACCCGCGACAACGATGCCGACGACGATGAAGAGTCGGTGTCGTTGCCCGCCATTCCCGCCGGCAGCAAAAACTACATGACCCCTGCGGGTTACCGCCGCCTCAGACAAGAGTACCTGCAGTTGCTCGATGTGGAGCGCCCGGCGCTGGTGCAGACTGTGCATTGGGCGGCGTCCAACGGCGACCGTTCCGAGAACGGCGACTACATCTATGGCAAAAAGCGCCTGCGCGAGATCGACCGCCGCCTGCGTTTCCTCGCCAAGCGCATGGAAAATTCCGAAGTGATCGACCCGGTGCAGCGCAAGGGCTGCGAGCAGGTTTTTTTTGGCGCATCGGTCACGCTGCTGCATGAGGATGGCGCGGAACGCACCTACAGCATCGTCGGCATTGACGAGGCGGATGCGGGCAGGGGGTTAATCAGTTGGGTGTCGCCGCTGGCGAGGGTGCTGCTCAAGACACGCGAAGATGATGTCGTGATGCTGCCGCTGCCCGGCGGGGTGGAAGAGCTGGTGGTGGTCAGGGTGGAATACTGCGCCATCGACTTCGACTGAAAGAATACCCATGAAATTTCTCAAATCCGAATTGCCCATCGCCATCGCGCTCATCGTGCTCGGGCTGGGTCTTGCCCTGGAGCATGGCGCAGTCGCGCATGGTGGCATCATGTTGTGGGGGCTGTTGGGAGTCATCCTCGCCGTGATCATCGGCGTCGCCTTCCGCATTGCGCACCATGCCGAGGTGCTGGCGGTGCGCCTCGGTGAACCGTACGGCACGCTGATCCTGACTCTGGCGGCGGTGTCGGTGGAGGTGGTGATCCTGGTGGTGCTGCTGCAGGGCGCGCCGAATCCGACGCTGGCACGTGACACAGTGTTCGCGGCGGTGATGTTCGACATCAACGGCATCCTCGGCCTGGCGGCCATCGTGGGCGGACTCAGACATGGCCAGACCAAGTACAACATTTCCTCCGCCAATTCCTTTGTCGCCATGCTGCTGGTCGCCATCGGCATCGGCATGTTCATCCCGGATTTTGTGCCGGATGCGCAGTGGCGGATTTACTCGATCTTCTCGGTGTTCACCATGGCCGTGATGTACGCCGCCTTCCTGCGCCTGCAAACGGTGGAGCATCGCACCTTTTTCGAATACACGTCGGCGACCGGGGAGGAAGCGCATGACGCGGCGCGCAGTCCGAATGCGCTGCATGTTGGCGTGATGATTGCCGCGATCGTACTGGTCGGCCTATTGTCGGAAGTGCTGTCGGTGCTGCTGGATGCGGGACTGGCCGGCAGCAATCTGCCCAAGGCGATTCCGGCGGTGCTGGTGGCGCTGATTTCCGCCAGCCCGGAAATCCTCACCGCGCTCAAGGCGGCGCAGCAGAATCGCATGCAGACCACGGTCAACATCGCGCTCGGCGCCTCGCTCGCCACGGTGTTGTTGACGCTGCCGGTGATCGAGGCGATTGCGCTGATCAGCGGCGACCGCATCGTGATGGCGCTGTCCCCGCTGCAGGCAGGCATGCTGCTGCTGACTTTCCTGGCGGTGATGAACAATCTGCACGACGGCGAGACCAACGCCATCGAGGGCATCAGTCACTTTGCCCTGTTCGGCGCGTTCATTGCGCTGGTGGCGATGGGGTTGTTGTAGGTCAGGCTTCAGCCCGACAAGCAGGATGCCTTCAAACGCCGCGTTCCAACACCGCGGCGAAGAAGCCGTCGGTATTGTGCTGCTGCGGGGTGAGTTGCAGGGTGTCCCCCATCGGCAGATCGATATGCAGTTGCCGCAGCACCTCGCCGGCCGGAACCAGCGAGAATTCGGGATGCGTGGCAAGGAAGGCGCTCACCACATCCTGGTTTTCTTCCTGCAACAGGCTGCATGTCGCATACACCAGCCGTCCGCCTTTCTTCAGCAGGCGCGCGGCGGAGTCGATGATCGCGCGCTGCTTCTCGTTCAGCTCCGCCACACTCTGCACCGACTGGCGGAATTTCAGGTCGGGATTGCGGCGCAGGGTGCCCAGCCCGCTGCACGGCGCATCCACCAGCACGCGGTCGATCTTGCCCGCCAGGCGTTTAATTTTGCTGTCGTTCTCGTGCGCGATGCGTTGCGGTTGCACATTGGACAAGCCGGAGCGTTTCAGGCGCGGCTTCAGGTTGGTCAGGCGCTTTTCCGAAATGTCCCACGCATACAAACGCCCCTGCGAATTCATCAGCGCGCCCAGCAACAGCGTCTTGCCGCCCGCGCCGGCACAGAAATCCACCACCATGTCGTTGCGCTTGGGTGCCAGCAGCAGCCCCAGCAGCTGGCTACCTTCGTCCTGCACCTCAAACTTGCCGGTGAGAAACAACGCATGTTTGTTCAACGCCGGTTTGTCCTTGAGGCGGATACCGTAGGGCGAGAATGGGGTCGCGGTCGCCGCAAATCCTTCGGCTTGCAGTGATTGCAGCACTTCGTTGCGATTGGCGAGCAGGCTGTTCACGCGCAGATCGAGCGGGGCGGGCTGTTGCATGGACAGGCCCAGCGCGAGGATTTCCTCGTCGCTGTGATAAACCCGCAGCTTGTCGATGATCCATTGCGGCAGTTCGGCCTGCACGGAGAGCGGCTGCTCTTCGGCGCGTATCGCCTTCACCCCGCGCAGCCATTCCGCCTCTTGCGCGCGCAACAGCGGTTGCAACTCGCGCAGGTTGTAGCCGCCGAAACGCATCCAGTACGCCAGCGCCATGCGGCGGGCGGTGGCCTGTCCCTTTTCACCCGTGGTGCAGGCATGTTCCAGCAACAGGCGGTGGCGCAACACGCCGAACAGCGTTTCCGCCACCAGTTTGCGTTCGTTGGAACCGATGCGTTCTTCCTGAAAGAAATGGCGCAGCACGGCATCCGCCGGATGTTCCATTTTGAGCGCGGTGCGAACGGCTTGCACCACGAGGTCGAGGCGGTATTCGGTCAGTAGCATGAGGATCCTTGATGACGTGTGATAGATGGGATGATGGCCCCCGCGCGCCAACGGGGCAGACGGCAGGCCTGATTCAGGGCTGGATGTCGAGGGTGCGCAGGAGTTGCACGAATTGGCTGCCGTTGTCCTCGGTCAACACCATTTTGGCGGGGAAGTATTCATGGTCGATCGCCAGCCAGATCTCGGATTTCCAGGCAGTGGACTGCGGCGCGGTGCGCAGATAGTAGCTGCGCACTTCACCGAATGGCACTTTCGCGCTGCGGGCGGGGTCGAGCAGATAGTGATAGGGCTGCAACTTGCTGCCATTGGTCACCTGCAAGTCGAGTTCCAGCCGCGTGTGCGGCGGCGCGATGACGAACTGGTACATGGCGCTCAAACGATCCTGGGTGCCGGGCGGCAACGCCAGCTGGCGGATGCCGGCGCGGTCGCTCACGGTCAGGGTGAGGTTGATCCAGTCGAAATCGGCCTGCGTATTCTTTTCCGGAGACTTTGCGCGCTGGTGGGTGAATTTGCGTGGCTGCAAACCGCTGCGGGTAATCTCGCCCTCGCTGGTGATCACGATGGTCTCGGGCTGGAACAGGGCGAGCAGGCCGACCGGCTTGCTCACGCTCTGGATGCGGTACTGGTCGCCATCGCGCACGAAAACCTCGCGCACTTCGCCCAGTTTGATGCCATGGGTCAGCAGGTCATAGCCCGCCTCGATGCGAGTGGGCAATTCCGCGTGTGCGGTGCAAGACAGACAGAAAAGGGCGAATACAAGCAGGCTGCGCATATCAATCCAATCCGGGTGAAATCAGGGTGCTGCCGATCTGTTCCAGGCGGTCGATGCTGACGCGGTCATTCTGACCCAGACGTGCCTGATTGCGGCACAGCCAGTTGACTGCCTGCGGATAGATGCGGTGCTCTTCGTGCAGCACGCGGGCGGCCAGCGTCTCGGGGGTGTCGCCCTGCAACACCGGCACGGCCGCCTGGATGATGATCGGGCCATGGTCGAGATCGGGCGTGACGAAATGCACCGTGCAGCCGTGGATCTTCACCCCGTCGTGCAGGGCGCGTTCATGCGTATGCAGCCCGGGATATGCCGGCAGCAGCGAGGGATGGATGTTGATCAGGCGTCCCCGGTACCGCGCGACGAAGGCGGGCGTGAGAATCCGCATGAAACCCGCGAGCAGGACCAGATCGGGCTGGTGACGATCGATTTCGGCGGCCAGCGCGGCATCGAACGCCTCGCGTTCCGGGTAGTCGCGGTGCGCGATCACGGTGGTGGGGATGTGATGTTCCTGTGCGGTGCGCAGACCGGCGGCATCCGCCCTGTTGCTGATGACGGCGACGATCTCACAGGGCAGTTTTGCCTTCAGCAAGGCTGCCATGTTGCTGCCGCGACCCGAGATAAGGATAACGACTTTTTTCACTGGACTTGGGTCTGGTGTTCGGCGCCATTGCGCGCGCGGATCAGACCGATGCGCGATACGGTTTCGCCGGCGTTTTGCAGATGCTTGAGCGCTGCCTCGGCATCCTGCGCCGCGACAATCACCACCATGCCGATGCCGCAATTGAAGGTGCGGAACATCTCCTGCGCCTCGACGTTGCCGCCCTCGCGCAGCCAGTGAAATAGCTTGGGCATCTGCCAGGCCTTGCTGTCGATGGCGGCCACCACATTTTGCGGCAACACGCGCGGCACGTTTTCGGTGATGCCGCCGCCGGTGATGTGCGCCATGCCTTTGACCGTGAGCTGCTGCATCAAACTTAACAGCGGTTTCACGTACAGTCTGGTCGGCGCCATGATGCAGTCGGCCAGCGTGCGCTCACCATCGAACTTTGCGTTCAGATCGGGATGCGAACGCTCGATGATCTTGCGCACCAGCGAATAGCCGTTGGAGTGCGCGCCGTTGGAGGCGAGACCGAGCACCACGTCGCCCGCGACGATGTGCTCGCCGGTGATGATTTTGCTCTTTTCCACCACGCCCACGGCAAATCCCGCGAGGTCGTATTCGCCGACCGGATACATGCCGGGCATTTCGGCAGTCTCGCCGCCGATCAGCGCGCAACCGGAATCTTCGCAGCCTTTGGCGATGCCTTTGATGACTTCGGTCGCGGCGGGTACGTCGAGCTTGCCGCAGGCGAAGTAGTCGAGGAAGAACAGCGGCTCGGCACCCTGCACCAGGATGTCATTCACGCTCATCGCGACCAGATCGATGCCCACGGTGTCATGCCGGTTCAGCTCGAACGCGAGTTTCAGTTTGGTGCCGACGCCATCGGTGCCGGATACCAGCACCGGCTCTTTGTATTTTTTCGAGATCTCGACCAGACCGCCGAAACCACCGATGCCGGACAGGACTTCGGGGCGCAGGGTGCGCTTGGCGTAGGGCTTGATGTTTTCGACCAGTTGGTCGCCCGCGTCGATATCGACGCCGGCGTCGCGGTAGGAAAGGCTGTGGTTGGACTGGCTCAAGTTGAGTTCTCGCTTTCTAAAAGGTAGAGTGCAGCACGATTTTCAGCGCGAATTTTACCCGAAATGACCTTATCCCGCTTTGCCGCAGTGCAGTGGTTGTCAGTGGCTGCCGTCATTGCCCTGCTGCTCTATTTGCTCGGGCCGATTTTGACGCCGTTTGTCGCGGCGGCCATCCTGGCCTATATCTGCAACCCGTTGGTGCGGCGGCTGTGCGCCTGGAAGCTGTCGCGCACACTGGCCGTGCTGCTGGTGTTGGGGGGAGTGTTCCTGCTGTTCATCCTGTTGCTGCTGATCATGCTGCCCTTGCTGGAAAAACAGCTCAGCCTGTTTGTGTTGCGCGTGCCGGACTGGATCGAGGCGGCCCGGGTGCGCCTGTTGCCGTATTTGCAGCAATGGCTCGGTGTTGGCGTGGAATGGGATAGCCAAACGATCAGGAATTTGCTGCTCAAGCAGTGGCAGGGTGCGGGCGGCGCTGCGGGGAAATTGCTGCCGTGGCTGGGCAGCGGCGGCGGTGCGCTCGTTGGCGCGCTGGTCAACCTGCTGCTGATCCCGCTGGCCCTGTTTTATTTCCTGCGCGACTGGGAAGCGATCATCGCCCGCCTGGACGAGATGGTTCCGCGCCAGTGGCATGCCAGGGTACGGGCGATAGCCGGCGAATCAGACCGGGTTCTGGCGGAGTTCCTGCGCGGGCAAATCTCCGTGATGCTGCTGATGAGCGCGTTCTATGCGGTGGCGCTGTGGCTGGCCGGGCTGGAGTTCGCGCTGCCCATCGGCATTGTCGCCGGGATGCTGGTGTTCGTGCCCTATCTCGGCATGATTCTCGGTCTTGCTCTGGCCACGCTGGCGGCCGCGATGCAGTTCACCGCATTCGGCAGCGTGCTGCTGGTGTGGGTGATGTTCGGGCTCGGTCAATTCCTTGAGGGATTCGTCGTCACGCCCTGGCTGGTCGGTGACCGGATCGGCCTGCATCCGCTGATGGTGATTTTTGCACTGCTCGCTTTCGGTCAGGTGCTCGGCTTCTTCGGTTTGTTGCTGGCGTTGCCGCTGGCGGCCGTTTTGCTGGTTGTGCTGCGTCACGCGCGCCAATCGTATCTGGCGAGCACGATGTTCAAACAACTATGACGCAACTGCTCCTGGGCATCGCTCCCGAGTGGGAGCCCTCGCTCGATAACTTTGTCGCGGGGCGCAACGTCGAGTTGCTGTCCGTTTTGCGCCAGACGACAAGCGCGCAAATCACTTATTTGTGGGGGGCGGCGGGCAGCGGCAAGACGCATCTGTTGCAGGCGATGGTGGTGCGTGCGCGGACGGCGGGGCGGGCGGCTCACTATGCCTGCGGAGGCGTGCCAGAGGCGGTCGAGGTGGCGGCGGTGGACGATGTCGAAACCCTGGACGATGCCGCGCAGGTCGCCCTGTTCGAACTGTACAACCGCATGCGCGAACAGGGCGGGCTGTTGCTGGTAAGCGGGTCGCAGGCGCCGGCGCATCTGGCGTTGCGTGACGACTTGCGCACACGCCTCGGCTGGGGGCTGGTGTATCAGGTGCATGCGCTGAACGATGCGGAAAAGGCCGATGCGCTGCGCCAACATGCCGGGGCGCGCGGTTTCGAACTGCCGCCGGAGGTCGTGACCTATCTGTTGCGCCACGGCCGGCGCGATCTGCCCAGTTTGCTGGCGGTGCTGGACGCGCTGGACGAGCATTGTTTGCGCCTGAAGCGGTTGGCATCGGTACCGCTACTGAAGGAAGTGATACAGCAATTATCGGAGTTGAAGTGAATTTAACCTTATTTGATCTGGACAACACCCTGCTTTCCGGCGACAGCGATTTTGAGTGGGCGCAATTTCTGATTGAACAGGGCGTGCTCGACCGCGAGTTGTTCGAGGCGAAGAATCTGGCGTTCTACGAGCAGTACAAGGCCGGCACGCTGGACATCCGCGAGTTCCTCGACTTTCAGTTGCAGCCGCTGGCGCGTCATGCGCGCAAAGTGCTGGATGGCTGGCACGCCGAATTCATGCGGCGCAAAGTGCGCCCGATGATGGGCGACAAGGCGCGCGCGCTGGTGGCGCGGCACAAGTCGGCGGGTGATGTGTGCGTCATCATCACCGCCACCAACAGCTTCGTCACGGCACCGATCGCGCGCGAATTCGGCATCGAGCACCTGATCGCCACCGAGCCCGAGGAAAAAGACGGCGAGTTCACCGGGCGCGTGGCGGGTATCCCCAGTTTCCGCGAAGGCAAAGTGACGCGCATGGGAAACTGGCTGGCCGAACACGGCTGGCACTGGGACAGTTTCAAGCAAAGCTGTTTCTACAGTGACTCGCTCAACGATCTGCCGCTGTTGTCCAGGGTGAAACGGCCGGTCGCGGTCGATCCGGACGCCACCTTGCGCGCGCATGCTGTGCGGGCGGGTTGGACTATCCTGTCGCTGCGCTGAAGAGCGGGATGGGTGCAGTGTATAATCCGCGCCCATTGCCGCGTCTGCAGAAGCGGCGTAGCGGCAATCTCTGGCAGCCACATGATTAAAAAACTATTCAAAAAAGTATTCGGAAAATCCCGTGTGACCACTGCGGCGGGCAAAGCGCATGTGATTCCCTTCCGCGAGCACCGGGTTGCCCGTGACGGCATCAGCGACAGCGCGCAGCGCGTGACCGACGGCTTGCAGGCCGCCGGATTCCAGGCTTATGTGGTGGGCGGTGCGGTGCGCGACCTGTTGCTGGATCGCCGCCCCAAGGATTTCGACGTGGCGACCGATGCCACGCCGGAACAGGTGAGGCGCGTGTTCCGCCGCGCGCGCATCATCGGTCGCCGTTTCAGGCTGGTGCACGTGATGTTCGGTAATGAGACGGTCGAGGTCTCGACCTTCCGCCGCGCCATCGAAGCCGACGAGGCACAGACCGACGCGCACGGGCGCATCCTGCGCGACAACGAATTCGGCGACATGGAGCAGGACGCGGCGCGGCGCGATTTCACCGCCAATGCGCTGTTCTACGATCCGGCGACGCAGGAGATATTCGATT
>Ga0210027_1003402_pt1 | contig 12926 bp, 9 predicted proteins | sample CryGeymeta201510_FD_183978 | JGI IMG/M metagenome (GOLD analysis project Ga0210027, IMG submission 183978) | Groundwater microbial communities from Crystal Geyser aquifers in Utah, USA - Crystal Geyser metaG 2015-10 (SPAdes) (version 2) | ecosystem: Environmental > Aquatic > Deep subsurface >...
GCCCCGCGCGCGGCTTCCGAACCCATCCTTTCCGGCTTCATGATCTGGCGCATCAGCTTCGTTTCAGTGTTGCTGGCGGTGGGCGTGGTCGCGCTGTTCCTGTGGGAGATCGCGCGCGGCGACAGTCTGGAGACGGCTCGCACCGTGGCGGTCAATGCGCTGGTGATGGGCGAGATCTTTTACCTGTTCAATTGCCGCTACCTGCTGGCACCGGTGCGCAACTGGCAGGACTTCACCGGCAATCCCTACGTGCTGCTCAGCATCGCCGTGCTGGCTGTCATCCAGCTGGCCTTCACCTATGTGCCGTTCATGCAGAAGCTGTTCGGCGTGGTCGCACTCGATGCGGCAGCCTGGGGGTTAATTTTAGGCTTCGGCGCGCTACTGTTCATTGCCGTGGAGATCGAAAAACTGGCACTGCGCGGCATCAGGCAGCGTGAAGAATAGGCGAGGGGGAAAAATTGAGCGACTGGACGACCTACGGCGGACTGCTGGGCGGCATCGGCCTGTTCCTGCTGGGTATACGCCTGATGACCGATGGCGCGGCAACATAGAAACCGCTCTATCATGCACTTGGAAACCCGAGCCAAGGCTCGCCCACAGTTTTTACTGACGAACCGGGAATTTCGAGACATCATCCATGGCGAAAACCTTCCCCATATGAGCCCCGACCCGTGTCACTCAAGGGACAAGATGAATCTGCTCAACATCTTGAGTTGCGCTTCGCTGAGTCCCGGATAGGCCGGCATATCTATGCTTCCCCAGACCCCGCTGCCGCCTTTGGCGATCTTGTTCATCAACTTGGCTTCGCCTTCCGGATCATCGCGGTAGAGACCCGCTACATGTTTCCATGCCGGCCCGAGCAGCTTCTTCTCCATCGCATGGCAGGCGAAACACCCGGTGTCCCTTGCGAATTCCATGATCTCTTCCCTGGACATGGCGGGCATTTCTGCCACCTTGCCTGAAGCCGGTTGCTGTATCGCAGCGGTCGCCGAAGAAACTGATCCTGCTTGCGGCGTGGTTACTTCCGGCTGGCAACCGCAAAGCATCGCCAGTAACAGTATTAAAAAGGCAGTCGGCACGGTTTTTTGTGTCTGCATGATTTCTCTTCGTGTTCATCAAACAGTTATCGCCCTTCCGTTTCCGGCAGACCGGGAATGCGCCGCCAACCCGAAGAATGTCTGCGGTGAGGGCGCAGCGCAGCCTGCGCCACCCCCTCGAAGCGGCAGTTCAATTGCTCTGATACTTCACCTTCTTGCTGCGCACAATCTGATATGCCCGCGCCAGATAACCGAACGGGGCGCTCCAGATATGCACCAGTCGGGTGAACGGGAAGATCAGGAACACGGTCATGCCGAACAACACATGCAGCTTGAAGATATTATCAACGCCTTCCAGATAGGCTGGGTTCGGGTACAGGTAGATGATGCTCTGGATCCATTCTGCCATGGCGGTTACCACGCGCGGGTCGCCGTGGCCGGCATGGCCCATGGACACCGGGATGGTGCTCAAGCCCAGGATCAGCGTAGCCATGATCCAGGTCAGGACAAACTTATCCGAGCCACGGCTAGTCGCCGAGATACGCCGATTGGTATAACGCCGCACCCAAAGAATGACGCCGCCGATCAGCATCATCGCGCCGAAGGCCGTGCCCAGGATGATGGCCAGGTATTGGTGTTGTATGTCGCCCATCATCATCTGGAACACGCTATGCGGCGTCAGCAGCCCGACGAAATGGCCGCCGAAAATGGCCAGCACACCAATGTGGAACAGGTTGCTGGCCCAGCGCATTCCGCTGTAGGAAAGCAGTTGGCTGGATGAACTGGTCCAGCCGTATTGCTCGCGGTCGAAACGCAACCAACTGCCAATAAAAAATACGGCAAGGCAGACGTAGGGATACACGCCAAACAACAGATTATTCCAGCTAAAAATATCCTCGTTCATTTCATTTCTCCTTAAACATGAATCTCGCGCAGCGAGTGCGTACCGTACCTCTCGCCCTCCCTCACCCCTTCCACCTCTCCCGGACGGAGAGGGGAACTTCTCACAGGGGAAACGGGGGGCAAGCAAGGGCTTTCGTGGAGCATGCTCCACGCCTTGCGAGCGGTTTCGGCTATGCCGAAACGCGCCCTGCAAGGGAGGGAACGATCAAAGTGTAGATACCTCATCATTTGGGTGATGGCCTGTGCCATGATCGTTAAGCGGCTAAACGAATCAGAGTGGCGCGGCTTTCAATGATCGAAAGCAAGGGCGCGTGCGGGCTATTGGCCTTGGCCAGGTTGGTGGCCAGCACGCCCAGCACCTTGTTGGCGTCGGACAGGAATATGGCAGCTTCGTTCTGTTCCAGACCGGCGGCGAATTCCAGCACCAGCGGCAGGTAGTCGGGCAACTCGTTGGTCATTACCTTTACGCCGTATTCCTTGTACAGCTCACCCAGATCGATCAGTGCCGGCCCACGGTTCCGGTCGTTATCGTCGCTAAACAGATGATGCGTCAAATGCAGGCTGTGTTCCGGGGTTAGGTCAAAGGTCTGCACATAACTCGCTTGCAGCTCGGTCAGCGGCGTGTTTGCCAGATGATCAATGAATTTCTGCATTGCTGCCTTTTCAGTCGCATCGATATCGTGGTTTTTATCGATTGCCTCGCGGATTTCCGGCAGATGGTCAAGCAACTCCCGATCCGGATATTCCAGCAGTACCGATATTAGTTTGTAGATTTGCATGGCATTTTCTCCTAGCGGTTATCGGCAGATGGCGCCAGTTCGGCGGATTCGACGGATTCCCTGCGGCGGCGCGGGAACAGCGTGATCTTGCTGATGCCGAGCGAACTGTCGTTGCCGAAGGTGAAACCGTTCTGCCCCTGGAAGCCGTGCGGATCGGCCAGACGCTCTTCTTCATGCCCGGTGGGAATGACGAAACGGTCTTCGTAGTTGGCGATGGCCAGATAGCGGTACATCTCTTTCGCCATGTCCTCGGTGATGCCGGCAGCTTCCAGCGCACGGGTGTCCGCCTTGCCTTCCACATGCACGGAGCGCTGGTAGCTGCGCATCGCGATGAGGCGGTTCAGTGCACTGATGATGGGCGCTTCCTTGCCGGCGGTGAGCAGATTGGCGAGGTACTGCACCGGCAGACGCAGTGTGCCGGCCAGCGGGATCGCGCCGTCCGGGCCAACCGGCAGATTGCCCTGGTCGAGTTGCGACTGCACCGGTGACAGCGGCGGCACGTACCAGACCATCGGCAGCGTGCGGAATTCCGGGTGCATCGGGAATGCGATCTTCCAGTCGATCGCCATCTTGTAGATCGGCGATTTCTGCGCCGCGACGATCCAGTCTTCGTTGATACCCTCGGCACGGGCGGCGGCGATCACTTCCGGATCGTTGGGGTCGAGGAAGATTTTGCATTGCGCTTCGTACAGGTCCTGCTCGTCCGTGACGCTGGCGAGTTCCTCGATGCGGTCAGCGTCATACAGCATGATGCCGTTATAGCGGATGCGGCCGACGCAGGACTCCGAGCAGATCGTCGGCATACCGGATTCGACGCGCGGATAGCAGCCGATGCATTTTTCAGCCTTGCCGGATTCCCAGTTGTAAAACACCTTCTTGTACGGGCACGAGCTCTGGCAGAAACGCCAGCCGCGGCACTTGTCCTGGTCCACCAGCACGATACCGTCTTCTTCGCGCTTGTAGATGGAACCGGACGGGCAGGCGGCCACACAGGCCGGATTCAGGCAGTGGTTGCAGATGCGCGGCAGATACATATTGAAGGTATTCTCAAACTGGCCGTACATCTCTTTCTGGATGTTGTTGTCCATGTTCTTGTCTTCGCTGCGCTTGGCGTATTCGCCGGCCAGATCGTCTTCCCAGTTCGGCCCCCAGGTGATTTTTTCCATCGAGTCGCCGGTGATCATCGAAATCGGCCGCGCGGTGGGTGCCGCCTCCGACAACGGCGCATTTTGCAGGCGTGCGTAATTGTAGGTGAACGGTTCGTAGTAATCGTCGATCTGCGGCAGATCGGGATTGGCAAAGATGTTCAACAGCTTCGACGCCCGACCGCCGGACTTCAGCTCAAGCTTGCCATTGTTGAGCGTCCAGCCGCCTTTCCATTTTTCCTGATCTTCCCATTGTTTCGGATAACCGATGCCCGGCTTGGATTCGACGTTATTGAACCAGACGTATTCCACACCCTTGCGGTTGGTCCAGGTGTTCTTGCATGTCACCGAGCAGGTGTGGCAACCGATGCACTTATCCAGATTGAAGACAAATGCGAATTGAGCTCTGACTTTCATGGTGTTCTCCTAAATATTCTGATCGAGTATCAACGCTTGCCGATTCCGGGCGGGTTGAGTTGCCCCTCCCGTTCCGGGGTCAGTGGCCGCTCCAGCCAGTCAATATCCTTGTCCGCAATTTTGCGCATAATGATTTCGGTATCGCGGTTGCTACCTACCGTGCCGTAATAGTTGAAACCGTAAGCCAGTTGCACGTATCCGCCAATCATGTTGGTCGGCTTCATGACGACGCGCGTTGCCGAGTTGAGAATGCCGCCGCGTTTGCCGGTGGCGGGCGATCCGGGCACGTTCACAATCTTCTCCTGAGCGTGGTACATCATCGCCATGCCGCGCGGTACGCGCTGTGAGACGACCGCCCGCGCCATCACCGTGCCGTTGGAATTGATCGCCTCAACCCAGTCGTTGTCCTCAATGCCGGCCGCCTTGGCGTCGGTTTCGGAGATCCACACGTACGGGCCGCCACGGAACAGCGTCAACATGCGCAGATTGTCCTGATAGCTCGAATGGATACCCCACTTGGAGTGTGGCGTAATCCATTTCAATTTGATGTGCTTGCCCTTCATTACATTCGGGTCAAGATTGCTGAACGACTTCATGTCCTGCGGCGGCTTATGCACACAGAAACCCTCGCCGAAATCCAGCATCCACTCGTGATCCTGATAGAAGTGGGCACGGCCAGTCAGAGTACGGAACGGGATGTGCTCATGAATGTTGGTGTAGCACGAAGTGTAGGACACCGTTTCGGACTCGATGCCGGACCAGGTCGGCGCGGTGATGATCTTGCGCGGCTGCACCTGGATGTCACGGAACGTGATCTTGTCCTCGTGGCGGGCGGCGTACAGATGATGATGGTCGATGCCGGTCTTCTTGGATAGTGCACTCCAGGCTTTATGGGCCACTTCACCGCAGGTTTCCGGCGCCATGCGCATGACCGAATCGCAGACAGCAATGTCGTCCTCGAGAGAAGGCATGCCGCGTGAAATGCCAGGCTCCTTGACCACGCCGTTCATCACCTTGAGCTGCTCGTATTCCATCTCGGTATTCCAGTCCAGCCCCTTGATGTTGTTACCCAGCTTGACCATCAATGGGCCGATGGCGATGTACTTCCGGTAGGTGTCGCCAAAATTGCGTTCCACCACCTTGAGCAGCGGCATGGTCTTGCCCGGGATCGGATCACACTCACCCTTCTTCCAGTCCTTGACCTCACCGAAGGGCTGCGCCATTTCGAATGGCGAATCGTGCTGCATCGGCAGGGCGATGACATCCTTGCGCGTGCCGAGATGTTTCTCTGCCAGCGTCGAGAAAGTCTTTGCGATATTTTTGAATATCTGCCAGTCGGACATGGATTGCCAACCGGGCGACACCGCTTCCGACAGCGGGTGAATGAACGGATGCATGTCGGTGGTGTTGAGGTCGTTCTTCTCATACCAGGTGGCGGTTGGCAGAATGATGTCGGAATACGCGCCGGTGGAGTTGAGGCGGAAATTGATATCCACCATCAGATCCAGTTTGCCGATGGGCGCCTCGTCGTGCCACTTGATCAGTTTGTTGTTATTTCCGTCGCCGCCCTCCTGCAACACGCCGTTCTGTGCACCGAGCAGATGTTTAAGGAAGTATTCGTGTCCCTTGGCGGAAGAGCCGATCAGGTTGGCGCGCCAGACAAACAGATTGCGCGGCCAGTTTTCCGGCGCATCCGGGTCGGCGAAGGCGACATCCAGCGAGCCGTCCTTGAGCTTGCCGACGATATGTTTGCCGATGCTCGCTTCATCCGTCGCACCGGCCTTCTCGGCCTCGCTAACCAGGTCGAGCGGATTGGTATTCCAGTGCGGCGCGGACGGCAGCCAGCCCATGCGCACGGCGGCGACATTGTAGTCGGCCATCGAATAATCCTTGTACTTGCCCTTGCCGGCGGGTGACGTGAGGTCTTCTCCCTTGAGCGTCTCGTAACGCCACTGGTCGGTGTGGAAATACCAGTAGGAAGTCGCGTTCATATGGCGCGGCGGACGCTGCCAGTCGAGCGCGAAGGCGATTGGCGCCCAGCCGGCCTGCGGACGCAGTTTTTCCTGCCCCACATAGTGTGCCCAGCCACCACCGGACTGCCCGACGCAACCGCAGATGTGCAACAGGTTCATCACGCCGCGGTATTGCATGTCGTTGTGGTACCAGTGGTTGATCGCCGCACCCATGATCACCATGGATTTACCGTGCGTTTTGGATGCGTTGTAGGCGAACTCGCGTCCGGTGCGTTCCAGATCAGCCGCTTTCACGCCGGTGACTTTTTCCGCCCAGGCCGGGGTATAGGCAATACTGGCGTCGTTGTAGTCCCCGGTGACATTGGCGCCGCCCAAGCCACGGTCAATGCCGTACTGGGCAACCTGCATATCGAACACGGAGGTAACGAATACTTCCTCGCCATTGGCCAGTTTCAATTTGCGTACCGGCACATTGCGGAACAGCAGATCGCCTTCACTCGGCTCGAAGTGCGGGAAACCGACAGAAGCCACCGTATCCTGGCCGGCGATGCAGGTCAGCTCGGCCTGTATCTCCTGCTGGTTGGCTGCGTTTTTCGGCAGCAAATTCCATTTGCCTTCCTCTCCCCAGCGGAATCCGACTGAACCGTTCGGCACGACAAATGCCTTGGTCTTCTCGTCATAAACGATGGTCTTCCAGTCCGGGTTGTTGCTCTCGCCCAGGTTATTGGCAAAATCAGAAGCGCGCAGGCAGCGGTCGGAGACATAGGCGTCGCCATGTTTGCGCAGCATCACCTGGATTGGCAAATCGGTGTATTTGCGCGCGTACTCGGCAAAATACGGATCCTGCTTGTCGATGTAGAACTCTTTCAGCGCCACATGCCCCATCGCCAGGAAAGCGGCCGCATCGGTGCCGGGATTGACCGGCATCCACAGGTCGGATGCCTTGCAATATTCGGCGTAATCCGGGGCCATCGCGACAACTTTCGTCCCCTTGTAACGCACCTCCGAGAGGAAGTGCGCATCCGGTGTGCGCGTGGTCGGCAGACTGGAACCGCAGACGATGATGTAGTTAGAGTTGTACCAGTCGGCCGATTCCGGCACGTCGGTCTGCTCGCCCCAGGTCTGGGGAGACGCGGCCGGCAGGTCGCAATACCAGTCGTAGAACGAGCCGCATGCGCCGCCGATCAGCGACAGGTAACGCGCGCCGGAAGCATAGGAAATCTGCGACATCGCCGGGATCGGCGAAAAACCGAAAATACGATCCGGACCCCACTTCTTGATGGTATGGACGTTGGCGGCGGCGATGATCTCCTTGACTTCTTCCCAATCGGTGCGCACAAAACCGCCCAGCCCGCGCACGGCGACATATTGCTTGCGTTTCTTGTCGTCGGATTGGATTGCTGCCCATGCCTCGACCGGATCCTTGCCGGATTTGCGCTCGGCACGGTACAGGTCGAGCAGACGACCGCGAATCATCGGATACTTGATGCGCTGCGGGCTGTACAGATACCAGGAGAACGATGCGCCGCGCTGGCAGCCGCGCGGCTCGTGATCCGGCAAGTCTTCGCGGGTGCGCGGATAGTCGGTCTGTTGCATCTCAAAAGCCACGAGGCCGTTCTTGACGAAGATCTTCCACGAACAGCCGCCGGTACAGTTCACGCCGTGGGTGGAGCGCACCACCTTGTCGTGCGCCCAACGATGCCGGTAGCCGTCTTCCCACTGGCGGTCTTCGTTGGTGACAATACCGTGCTCGTTGGAAAACGTTTCCTTGGTTTTTTCGAAGAATTTCAAGCGATCAAGAAAGTGACTCATGTTTCTGCTCCTTTTTTGCGGATCGGAGCTGATTCCGATCCGTCGTTGATATAAATAATGTTTCCTGAAACCTTGCTTGCCTGTTTACGGATTCTTGAATTCAGCCTTGGGTCCGAGGTAGTACCACCAGTTCAACACCAGACACACTGCGTAGAAAATGGCGAAGCCATACAGCGCGTTCTCGGGGGTGCCGGCCTTGATCTGCTCGCCAAACACCTGCGGGATGATGAAAGCGCCATATGCTGCCACCGCCGAAGTCCAGCCCAGAACAGGGCCGGCCTGCTCTTTGGGAAATACCATGGCAATCGTGCGGAAAGTGGAGCCGTTACCAATCCCGGATGCCGTGAACAGCAGCAGGAACAACAGGAAGAACGGCACGAAGAACTGTTCCGGCGTCGCCGACTGGTAAGCGGCATGCATGTAATAAGCCACGCCCAGCGCCGAACCCACCATGAGAATAGTCGTGAACTGGGTCACCTTGGCGCCGCCCATCTTGTCGGCAATCCAGCCGCCAACCGGACGAATCACCGCGCCGATAAAAGGTCCCATCCACGCATAGGTGAGCACGCTGGGGCCGTTCGGATTGGCGGCATGAACCATCACGCCATCGACGCCCATCACGTGGGTAAAACCGAAAATCACCTTGGTCGCCAGGGCAAAGCCGGCGGAATAACCGATGAAGCTACCGAAGGTCATGGTGTAGATGATGCTCATGATCCATGTATGCTTGTTGCCGAATATCTTGAACTGGCGCTGCAGATTGGGCTTGATGTCACCGGGGATCAATTTCATCAGCATCACGGTGAGGAACAGGATGCCTGCCAGCACGAACCACTTGACCCAGCCGGGTGCGCCCAAACCCATTGGCGCGGGCAGGATGATGTACAGGCCGATGGCGGCGGTGATAAAGCTGATCATCAACATGCCGGCAATTTTTGCCATGGCACCAAGCGGCGAACCCGGATTAGGCGTTACCTCTTCGGTAGCGATATTGTTCATGCCGAACCAGCCGGCAAAACCCAGCGGGATCAGGAAAATCAGCCAGACAAACCCGGCGTTCTGGATATAGGTGGGCGTACCCGCCTCGATCTTGCCCAGAATCCATCCGCTAGCCTTGACCAGATTGATGGGATCGCCACCCAGCGCACCGAAAACCCCAGCGGTCATCACCAGCGGAATCAGGATTTGCATGGTGGTTACGCCGAAATTACCCAGCCCGGCGTTAAGGCCGAGCGCCGCCCCCTGCATCCGTTTTGGATAGAAGAAGCTGATGTTTGACATGGAAGAGGCAAAGTTGCCGCCGCCGAATCCGGACAGGAACGCCAGCAACTGGAATACCGCCAACGGCGTATTTTGATCCCGCAAGGCGATGCCCGTGCCGATGGCTGGAATCATCAACAGCGCAGTGGTAAAGAAGATGGTGTTGCGCCCGCCCGCGATGCGGATGAAGAAACTCGACGGGATGCGCAGTGTCGCACCCGTCAGACCGGCGATGGCGGAAAGCGTGAACAACTCTGTCGGCTTGAAGGGAAAGCCGGCGTTGAGCATCTGCACTGTAATGATTCCCCACATCAGCCATATGGCGAAGCCGCATAGCAAGCTCGGAATTGAAATCCACAGATTGCGGTTGGCAATGTGCTTGCCGGTTGAGTCCCAGAACTGCTGGTTCTCCACATCCCATTTTGTAATGTTGGCCATGCTATCTCCTCAAGTTTTATCAATCTTCAAATTACAACCAAGCTGCCCAGAATCGGGCTGCTCCGGCTTAAAATCACCTCAAACCCCATTAATGCCCGCCACCCGCCATCATTTCCTTGTCAACAGACGAGAGCCGATATTCCTTGGCAAACGCACCGACAGGCTCTTTCATGAAGAACAGGCAGAACACGAATGTCACGGCGGCCGTCGCGCCGATCATCAGGAAGAACTGGCTATCCGTCAGCGTCACATAGGCGGTGGTATAGCAAACCGCGCCCACATTGCCATATGCCCCCGCGTACCCCGCCACATTACCCGTGATGCGCCGCTTGACGAACGGCACCAGCGCATAGGTCGTGCCGCAGCCGCCGGTGACGAACATGGCGCAGATGAACACGACCATAGCCGCCAAGGCCAAAGGCCATTCGGGGCCAATCATGCTCATCAGCACGAAGCCGCCGGTGACCCCGGCAAGGTAAATCATGTGCGCGAGCTTGCGGGTCGGCGTGCGATCCGACACATAGCCGCCCAGCGCCCTGGAAAAGAAGTTCATCAGCGCAAACATCGAGCCGAAAAGTCCGGCCATCACCGGGGTCATCTCGAAAGTTTTCTGGAAAAACATCGGCAGCATGGAAATGACCGCAAGCTCGGCGCCGAAGGTAACGACATAGGATGCATTGAGGGTGCCGATTTGCGTGAACCGGTATTTGTCGTCTTCAGGCACGCCTTTCTTGAGGATCGGCACATTGACTTTGATCAGCGCGTAAACCTGCTGTAGCACCATAACCACTATCACCGCATACAGGATGTACGAAACATCGGCCGTGATATAACCCTTCTTCGTCACCATCCTGACCAGCAGCGAAAGCACGCCCCAGATAGGAATGGTCCAGATAATCGCCAGAACCAGATCGCCCCAGGTGGAAACTTCGATAGCCTGCACCTTTCTGGATACCGGCCTGACAAAACCCTTGGGGCCGTCAGTAATGGCAAACCAGTAATAGATGCCGTAAGCGAACATCACGATACCGCTGGCTGCGATAGCCCAGCGCCAGTTACCGAAAACCGTAAGCGCCAGAATCGGCATGGTGATCGCGGCCAAGGATGAGCCCCAGTTGCCGAGGCCTGCTTCAACCCCCTGGGAGAAACCGGCATCCCTCGGTTTGAACCAGAGAGCGGTCATAGCGATACCCACCACAAAACCGGTGCCGACCGCGCTCAAAATCAGTCGCGAAATCAGCATTTCCGTATAGGTGGTGGCAAAAGCGAACCAGACACACGGAATGGCCATCGTCCACATCACGATACTGAAGGTTTTTCTCGGGCCTAACCGGTCGCACAGCATGCCGATGACAACGCGCATCGGGACGGTCAGCGCGACGTTGCAGATGGCGAGTATCTTGAGCTGGTCCAGCGTAAGGCCGGTTTCCTTCATGATCGTCGTCGCGAGCGGCGCCATGTTGAACCAGACATAGAATGTGATGAAGAATGCAATCCATGTCTTGTGCAAGGCTACGACATCCGCCCTGCCAAAATTCAACAGATCCATCCAGCCCATTGTTTTTTCTTCTGTTCTACCTGATCCGGACATTTCTCAATCCTCCGACTTGAATTTATAAGTGCCGCAAAAAATTCTGTTCATCCCTTAAGGAAGGTCTGATTAAGTCCGTCACACCGGCGAAGGCCGGTGTCCAGTCCATTGAAAACACTGGATTCCGGCCTGCGCCGGAGTGACGAATGAGGACTTAATCAGAGATTCCTTAACGCATTAACAGTATGGGTCGCTCGGTCACATGACGAACCACGTAATCGCTGATGCTGACCGTGACCTTGCCAAACCTTATCCCGCCTTCAGGAGGACGGCTTGCAATCACCACCAGATCCGGATTTTTCCTGTCGATAATTTCCACCAGCATCTTGCGCGGGTCGCCAATGGCCAACACCACATCCACGGTAAAGCCCTGCTTGGCCACTCCCTCTGCCGCCGCTTTCAAGTCGGCCTCGTTTTGCGCGCGCAACTCATCGAACGCCGCTTCATCGTAGCTGCTGGCATCCGCCGGCTCTTCAGCCACAGCAGCCAGAATGACCTCCGGCTTTTCACCCCTGAACATGTCAATGGACTTCCCCAGCGCCGACCGCGCACTCTCCGAACCGTCATAACAAATGAGCATTTTCATTTCTACCGCTCCTCTCAAGAAGAATTTGGGCAACTTCGGGGCGAGATTAAACTTGCGTGAATGGCGTGCCTACCCTTCGGAAGTAGGTTCCGGGTGAGGAATAAGAACTAGTTCTTTTGGGTAGTGCGGGAGGAAGGATGTTGGGTTCGGTACGTCGAGCCCTATGAATCATCCGTGAAACGCCGGAGCGTCACTTATCGGCAATCAGTCCGTGCTCCGCCGCATACACGGCAGCCTGCACACGCCCGGCAAGCTTGAGCTTGCGCAGGATGCCCTGCACATGAATCTTGACGGTGGATTCAGCCAGATGAAGCACGCCGGCGATTTTCTTGTTGCTGTCGCCGTGTGCCAGCATGATGAGTATTTCCCGTTCGCGCGGCGAGAGTTTGTCCAGGCCCGCATCGGTGGCGGCCTTGCCTTTGGGGAGTTCGCGCAGTGAATCCGCGAGCTTGTGCGCGATCTGCGGCGACATCACCGATTCGCCGCGCGCCGCGCGCTGAATGGAATCCAGCAGAAACTCGGTCTCGATATTCTTCAGCAGATAGCCGCGCGCCCCGCCACGCAACGCTTCCAGCAGGTCTTCGGTATCTTCCGAGACGGTGAGCATGACCACTTGTGTTTCCGGAGCCTCCTCAAGCAGCATGCGCAACGCTTCCAGCCCGCCGGTGCCGGCCATGTGCAGATCAAGCAGTACCACGTCGGGTTTAAACTGTTTGGCGCGCTTGACGCCCTCCAGCCCGTCGCTGGCCTCGCCAACCACCTCGAAACCGCTCTGGCGTTGCAGCAGCAGTTTGATGCCGCTGCGGAACAGGTTGTGGTCATCGACGACCAGGATGCGTATCGGTTTCATGGTTCATTTCGTGCTTATCCGGTTAGCACCCAAGATCACTACCGGTAGTGGGTTTTGATTTTTTTTGCATAAAGCTCGGCATAGGTCGGCGCAGTGACATCGCCAGCAATGCCAAGCAGCGAGCGGAAAGCGTTG
>Ga0210027_1003447_pt1 | contig 12822 bp, 8 predicted proteins | sample CryGeymeta201510_FD_183978 | JGI IMG/M metagenome (GOLD analysis project Ga0210027, IMG submission 183978) | Groundwater microbial communities from Crystal Geyser aquifers in Utah, USA - Crystal Geyser metaG 2015-10 (SPAdes) (version 2) | ecosystem: Environmental > Aquatic > Deep subsurface >...
TTTATCCGGTCGAAAGGAGGCGGTTGAAAATGGCAAAAGGAAAGATGATGAAGGCCTTGGCGATTGTTTTAGTGGGTATTTTTATTCTGGATATGAATACGAGTGCTCAAGAATTACAAAACCCTGAACCAAATGATGAATCGAACCTGCTCAAATTTTCTCATAAATCCGAGAAGGCCATTGTGGGGGAATATCCTGATTTGGGTGTGAGTTTCTCATCGGTGATGGAGAAAAAGGATTATGTCGTCGTGGATATCCGTTTGAGAGGCAAAAAAAAGCTCATAGCCAACATTAACTATGGGAATGGAAAAATTCGGATTCAGTTTGTTTCAATAGAGACCGGCCGATTGGTCAAGTTTACCGAGGAGGATTTAGGAACCTTAAATGTTTTGAGTGCGATTCTGACGAAACATATATCTTATGGGGGGGTGGGAGATGCATTACTGAGCACACTTGGTCTTCTATACAAGTATCCTCCCAATGAATTCTTAGATTTGGATTTACCAAACGAAGAGTCAGAAAAAACTAAACCGGAGGCATGGACGTCCCTATGTGACAGTATCGGTCATAACATAACCGGAACCTATGACATCACAGAAGGGACGCCTGTTACAGAGAGTGAAACGGTCGGTCCATGTGCATCCGGAGAATGCTTCGGCCGATGCGGAGCGGGTTGCGGCTCGCCGCCGGATCCGTTAATACAAAGATTTTCCCAAGATTGTTTTGATCATGACCTGTGTGCCCGTGCCGCAGGGGAATGGTTCGGTCCATGCAGAGATGAATGGATTGCCGCTGCGGATGATTTTTTATCCGCTCCTGATTGTAATAAAATTCAAGGAGACTGGACTGTTGACATGACCGGGACAAGCTGTTTCCAAGGGGATTGCGGAGATATATATTCTGCAAAGGTGTATCATTACATATCCGGTTTGCCTGTATCAGGTACGCTCAGGTTCAAAGGGGGGGCTGATCCGAATCCCATGGACGGAAGAGTTTCAATCTATCAAGGGATCTTATCGGAAGGCAATCAAATTTCAGGTCTATGGCAAATGCCGACCTACATGGGTCCGGAATGCGGCAATCAATCGGCTGGGTTTGCCAAGGGGAATTTTACAGGACAGAACCATTGCGGCCAAATGACCAAGACCCTCAGTGGAGTCTGGCCCTGGTATGACATCAATACATGCGCTATTTCAGGAAACGGTTTTTTCTCCGGGAACGCGACAGCCAACAGAAACTTCTGGAACCTGAACCTGGAAGACCATGCATTTAAGAAGACCAACATCCATGATCATCCGGCCCCAAGCCATCCTTGACCTTTTTTCTTTCTCTGACGGCGCAAATCAGAAAGCCGTCTCTACTTCAGGTAGGCCTTCTGTATATAGATGGACTTCAACGGATTGTCCATGCGGTCCCTGGGAGCGCTGACGATCTTGCCGACCACGTCCATCCCTTCGACGACATGGCCGAAGACCGTATACTGGCGGTCGAGATGGGGGGCCGCGGCCACGCAGATGAAGAACTGCGACCCGGCGCTGTCGGGATCCATGGACCTTGCCATGGAAACCGTTCCGCTCACGTGCTTGCGGCTGCTGAACTCGGCCTGGATGGTATAACCCGGCCCGCCCATGCCGTCGTTGCTCCGGTCGTCGTCCTTGGTGTTGGGATCGCCTCCCTGGATCATGAAACCGGGGATGACCCGGTGGAAATAAGTCTTGTTATAAAAACCCTCCTTGACAAGCTTTTTGAAATTCTCCACGGTCTTCGGGGCTGCATCCGGATCAAAGGCAATGAGGATCTTTCCAAAATCCGTCTCCAAAACGGCTTGGGGCTCGCCCTTCCCGGGTTCAGCCGCATGAAGATGCGTGGTCATAAAGAAAACCGATGCCAATCCACTCATGAACATTGTAACGAAACTTTTCATGCTGATCTTCCTCCCTTGTTCAATGGTATATCAAAACCCGAACCACAGAGCTCTGTGGTTTCATTCTAACTCTTTTTTCCAGAATAGATCAGATGAGCGGATTGATTGCCTTCCAGATTTCATTTCGCCCCTCGGACGTGACGGCGGAGAAAAAGATCAGGGGATCTTCTCCGGACAATCCCATGGATTCCCGGATCTTCAGGACCTGCGTCTTTCTTTGCCCCATGGTGATCTTATCCGATTTCGTGGCCGCGGTCAAGATTCGGATTCCATGAGAGAGAAGATACTCCCGCATGATTCTGTCCAATTCTCCCGGCCGGCGCCTGGCATCCAGGATATGGACCACGCAGGTGAGATGCCGGTTCTCTTCGAGATATTGCTCCACCATGGGGCCGAAGCGCTCCCGAACATCCTTCGGCACTTTTGCAAATCCATACCCCGGAAGATCCACAAAAAAAAAGGACTGGTTGATCAGAAAAAAATTGATCATCTGGGTACGGCCGGGTGTGGAGCTGACCTTGACGAGTTTTTTCCGGTTGAGAAGGGCATTGATCAGAGAGGATTTCCCCACATTGGAGCGCCCGACAAAGGCGATTTCAAGGAGGCGCTTTACCGGATAGTCTTTCCTATGGACAGCGGAAAGAACGAACTCTGCAGAGAGGATTTTCATAAAGAGCGGGTGAAAACATAAGGGTTCAAGGATTCCAGGGGTCAAGTGAAATACTGAAAACATAAAGAGCCGAGGGTCATAGGGTTACGCTTCGCGTGTCCCACTTTTGTCTATTTTTGTCGTTAGATCCCGGCATCTCGTTGAATCTACTTTTCCAGGGCCGGGACCCTCTGCTACGGCCACTACACTACGGCATCTTGGGGTCAAGGGTTCCAGTATTTTTCTCTGGAGATTTTACTTGCATTTAAGTATTTCACTTGATTCCTTGACCCCTTGGACCCTCGACCCCTTTTTACCCACAACTATGCGCTTTCCTTCTGTTCATAGATCAGGATCGGCTGCTCCAGACCCTTGACGACTTCCTCGGAGATGATGCATTCCTTCACGTTCACCTGGGAGGGAAGCTCATACATCACGTCGAGCATCACGTTTTCCAGAACCGCCTTGAGCCCACGTGCGCCGGTCTTGCGCTTTTGGGCGGTCTTCGCCACACCGTCCAATGCCCCCTGGGTGAATTTCAGTTTTACTCCCTCAAGCTCGAAAAACTTCTGGTACTGTTTGATCAGGGCGTTCTTGGGTTCGGTCAGAATCCGGACCAGGGCATCCTCGTCCAGTTCGTCCAGGGCGGCGAGGACCGGGAGCCGGCCGACGAACTCCGGAATCATCCCGTACTTCAACAGATCCTCGGGTTCAACCCTGGAGAGGATCTCCCCGATCGGCTTATTTTGTTTGCTCTGGATCTTGGCGCCGAATCCCATGGCCTTTTCACCCATCCGGTTTTCGACGATCTTGTCCAGCCCGACGAAGGCGCCTCCGCAGATAAACAGGATGTTCGTGGTATCCACCTGCAGGAACTCCTGGTGAGGATGTTTCCTCCCTCCCTGCGGCGGGACATTGGCCACGGTCCCCTCGATGATCTTCAGAAGGGCCTGCTGCACGCCCTCACCCGAGACGTCCCTGGTAATGGACGGGTTTTCCGACTTCCTGGCGATCTTGTCGATCTCGTCGATATAGATGATCCCCTGCTGCGCCCGCTCCACGTCGTAATCCGCATTCTGCAGGAGTTTCAGTATGATGTTTTCCACATCCTCGCCTACATATCCAGCCTCGGTCAGGGTCGTGGCATCTACGATGGCGAATGGGACGTCCAGGATACGGGCCATGGTCTGGGCCAGGAGGGTCTTGCCGGATCCCGTGGGTCCGACCAGAAGGATATTGCTTTTCTGAATCTCCACGTCTCCGAGATTGATATTGGTGGCCAGACGCTTGTAATGGTTGTGCACGGCCACTGAGAGAACCTTCTTGGCATAGGTCTGGCCGATGACATAATCGTCGAGAACCTTCTTGATGACTCGAGGCTGAGGGACCTTATCAAACTTGTCAATCCTCTTGACCTGCATCTCCTCTGCAATAATCTCGTTGCAGAGGTTGATGCACTCGTCGCAGATGTACACGGTATGACCTGCAATCAGTTTTTTCACGTCTTCCTGGCTCTTGCCGCAGAAAGAACACTTCAAAGTCCCTGACGGATCACTTTTTTTCATCTCACTTTCCTTTCCTATTCTTTTTCTTTCTTTTCTCCGGGAGCAGCCCCTTCACGATGGGCAATCACTTCATCGATCAGCCCATACTCCTTGGCCTCGGTACCGGACATGAAAAAGTCCCTGTCCGTATCCTTCTGTATCCTCTTGACCGGCTGTTCCGTGTGCTTGGCCAGGATTTCATTCAGGGTTTCCTTGATCTTCAGGATCTCCTTTGCATGGATCTCCACGTCCGAAGCCACACCCTGGAATCCGCCAAGGGGCTGGTGAATCATGATCCGGGTATTGGGGAGCGCAAAACGCTTCCCCTTGGTTCCGGCGGCCAGGAGGACCGCCCCCATACTGGCCGCCTGCCCGATGCAGATGGTGGAAACCTGAGGCTTGATATACTGCATGGTATCATAGATGGCCAGTCCGGAAGTGACGATGCCGCCCGGAGAATTGATGTACAGGTTGATGTCCTTATCGGGATCCTCGGCTTCGAGAAACAGAAGCTGGGCAATAATCAGGTTCGACATATAGTCATCGATGGCGGTCCCCACAAAGATAATCCTGTCCTTGAGCAGCCGGGAATAGATATCATAGGCCCGTTCGCCCCGTGCCGTCTGTTCCACCACCATGGGAATAAGCGTCATTCGAATACTCCTTACCGACCAGTTGAATCGGTTATCAAAAAAAGAGAGGGTTACTCCTTGCCTCCCCCCTCGGTTTCATGTACGTCTTCCCCTGTAACTTTAGCATTTTCAAGCAAAAAGTCAAGGATCTTTTCGTTTAAGAGCATGAGTCTGAAAGGTTCGAGCGAACCCACCTGTTTCATGTAGAGATCCCTTAATACCTCCTTAGACATGGAAGACTCCCATGCCCTTTTTCCCAGGGCGGATTCAACCTCATCGGGTGTGACCGTGATTCCTTCTTTTTCCGCAAGCTGTTCGATAATAAAACTCCAGGCGACATCTCTCCGGGCCTTTTTATCCAGCACCGTCTCCTCCACCACTCCATGGATCTCTTCGGTTTTCGGCTCCTTGCCTGAACGGTGGAGGTTCGATTTAAAGCTCTCCTTCAGGGCCTTCTTCTGACGTTCGATCATGATCTCGGGAAGTTCTTCGATCGGGTTCCTCCGGAGGACCTCATCCATGATCTCAAGATGCAGGTCCTCCCGGATTCTCTTGGCCTCCTCGGCCTCCAGCCCCTTGCGGACCTCAGCCTTCAGTTCGTTGAGGGTCCCGAACCTCTCGCCCACATCCTTTGCAAATTCATCATCCAGGGCCGGAAGTTTTTTCTGTTTGATGTCCTTGAGGTTCACCTTGAAGACCGCCTTTGCCCCGGAGAGTCCGGCGGCATGGTAATTTTCAGGAAAGGTCACGGGAATCTCCTTGGCCTCACCTTTCTTCATTCCCAGGAACCCATCTTCCAACCCGGCAATCATCTTACCTTCGCCCACTTCGATAAGCTGACCGGTCCCCTTGCCCCGTTCAATAGGTTTGCCGTCCACAAAACCTTCAATGTCCGCTTCGGCAACGTCCCCCCTGACCACCTGGTGGTCTTCATCTTCATAGGCAGAGAGTTCCGCTAACCTCTCCTGCATGTCCCGGATCACCCGGTCCACCATCTCATCCGTGATCTTGGTCTCTTTCTTGGATCTCGGCACCCCCTTGTAATCCTTGACCTCGAACTTCGGTTTGATATAGACCGTGGCATCAAAACAGAAAGGCTCACCTTCGCTGAGGTGGACATTCCGGATGATCGGCATATCCACCGGTTTAAGGGCCGACTTCTCCAGGGCCTTGGCGTAATAGTCCGGGATGATCCGTTGAAGAAGATCCTCGTGCACATCACGAGAGAGACGGCTGGGGATGATCCGTTGAAGAAGATCCTCGTGCACATCACGAGAGAGACGGCTGCGGATCATGGAGATCGGGGTCTTGCCCGGACGGAAACCCGGGAATTTGACCTTTTTCTGCAGGTTTTGATAGGTCTTTTTGAATTCCAGTTCAATCTCTTCCGTGGGAACCTCCACCTTCAGGACCCTCTTGGTCCGGCTCGGCTCCTCCACGCTCAGTTTTATCTCTTTCTCCTCTTGGTTTTCCATTTTATTCTTCCTTTCAGACATCGAATGATATGGCTCTCTATGAACCCTCCCGGACAGGAGCCCCCCGGGAATAACGCGCCCCGGCATCTCAACCATCAGCGATTATTTACCCGATCTCTAAAGGTCAGGATTTGATATGAGGGACCGATGGTGCGAGAGGGGGGACTCGAACCCCCAATCCGCAAAGCGGGCTAGATCCTAAGTCTAGTGCGTATACCAAATTTCGCCACTCTCGCGGAAAACAGGCTGCGGCTGATTGGATGATCTCCCCCCTAACCGGCAGGGTGCCCCGCTGATTATGAATTTATTATAGGGATTTTGTCTTTTTTGTCAACAACTTGTTTTCCATTGTCATTTCAGATCCTCCAACGCCTCCCACCGCGCATAGACCTGGTCCAGTTCTTTCTCCAGCGCCTCAAGCCTTGACTTGGTTGCAGACACTGAGCCGCCGCTTTCGCGATAAAAGGCCGGGTCAGCCATAGACGCATGGATCTGCTGCCGTTCCGATTCGAGCGCTTCGATGCGATCGGGAAGGCTTTCAAGCTCCTTCTGCTCCTTAAAATTCAGCCTGCGTCGTTTCTCAGCCTGAGGACGCGTGCCTTGCCTTGTCTCTTCCTTCCTGACCGGGACCACGGGAGCGGCCGGTTTCCTCTGCCGGCGCCAGTCGTCATACCCGCCGACGTATTCATTCACCCGGCCTTTGCCTTCGAACACGAGCGTGCTGGTGACGACATGATTGATCAACGCCCGGTCGTGGCTCACCAACAGCACGGCGCCGGGATAGTCCATCAGAAGCTCTTCGAGCAGATCAAGGGTCTCGATGTCCAGGTCATTCGTGGGCTCGTCGAGCACGAGCACGTTCGACGGCCTGGTGAAAAGCCTGGCGAGCAGCAGGCGGTTCCGCTCCCCGCCGGAGAGGACCTTCACGGGACTGCGCGCCCGATCAGGCGAAAAAAGAAAATCCTGCAGATAACCGATGACATGCCGCCGGCTGCCGTTGATGGTCACATAGTCGCTTCCGCCCGAGACGTTATCCTGAACGGACTTTTCATCCTTCAATTGGGCGCGGTGCTGGTCGAGGTAAGCCACCTCCATATTCGTGCCGTGCCGGATCGTCCCTTTCGTGGGGGGTAGATCGCCGAGCAGGATTTTAAGCAGCGTGGTCTTGCCGGCGCCGTTTGGACCGATGATACCCACCTTATCGCCGCGGAGGATGGCCGTTGAAAAGTCTCGAATCACCTCGCTGCCTTCGTAGCTGTGGCTCACGTTCCGCGCCTCGATCACAAGCCTGCCCGTGCGCTCCGCCTCCTGTATTCGCATATGCGCCGTACCGGTCCGTTCTCGCCGCTCGCTCCGGGTCCTTCGGAGTTCCTTGAGCGCGCGCACGCGGCCTTCATTCCGCGTCCTGCGCGCCTTGACGCCCCGGCGGATCCAGGCCTCCTCCTCGGCCAGCTTTTTGTCGAATTTTGCGTTTTCCGCAGCTTCGGTATCAAGCGCAGCCTGCTTGAGTTCAAGATAGGCCTGGTAATTCCCAGGCCAGCTCGTCAGTCTGCCTCGGTCAAGATCAACAATCCGCGTGGCCAGCTTCCGGATCAGCATACGGTCGTGGGTTACGAAAACAAGGGTCCCGCCGAAAGAAAGCAGGAACGCTTCAAGCCAGGCAATGGCACCGATGTCCAGATGGTTTGTGGGTTCGTCTAAAAGCAGGAGGTCCGGCTCGCCTGCCAGCGCCTTTGCGAGCAGGACCATGCGCTTCCGGCCGCCTGAAAGCTCGGAGAACTCGGCGTCAGGAGGAAGCTTCAGGCGAGAGAGAATCGTCTCGATACGCTGCTGTATTTGCCGGCCCCCGGCGGTCTCGAACTTGTGTTGGACACTCTCGATCTCTGCCATCAGCTTCTCGCTGTGATCATGGGCCGGTTTATTGCTCAGATGGCGATACTCGGAAAGCAGTTTCCCCTGCTCGCCCAACGCGCCCGATACCACGTTGAACACACTCCCCAAAAGCGCCTGTGGGACCTCCTGGGCCAGAAGCGCGCTCTGCATGCCCTGCTGAAACACGATCTTTCCATCATCCTGCCTGACTTCGCCGGTGATGAGCCGCAGGATCGTCGACTTGCCTGTCCCGTTCCTTCCGATGAGGCAGACCCGCTCGCCCCGGTCAATGGAGAGATCAATACTTTCAAGCAATGGCGGTCCGCCGAAGCTGACATGGACACCCTGCAAACTGACTAATGCCATAAAATGCCCCGTTCGCCTTCAGCGATGTTTTCACCTTCAAAGAGAAGATCACCGGATATTTCCGGCAGGTCCGGGGGGCGTCTGCGTCTTTCTGAACAGCCTGTCCACAGCGGATGCATCCACGCTCCGCACGTGCAGGTCCCTCTGGGGGAAAGGGATCTCCACTCCGGATGCCCTGAACGTCCGGTCAATCTCCATGTGCAATTCGCTCTTCATCTCAACAAGTTTCCGCACATCCCCAATCCAGACACGAAGTTCAAAGTTCAGAGAGCTTTCACCAAAACTTAAAAACAGCACCTGCGGCTCGGGATTTTTGAGCGCCAAGGGATGTCTATGGGCCGCTTCAAAGAGAAGCCGCATCACCAGTGGGACATCGGAGCCGTATGCTACCCCCACCGGGATGACGAGCCTGACCATCTTGTCAGACAAGGTCCAGTTGGTCACCTGACTCGAAACCAGATCACTGTTAGGAACGATGATTTCCGCACGGTCAAAGGTCTGGACCACGGTTGCCCTCAGACCGATCTGTTTGACCTCCCCCCACTCGCCGCTGATCTGCACGATGTCGCCGACTTTAATCGGACGTTCGAAGAGAAGGATGAGGCCGCTCACAAAGTTGTTGGCGATATTCTGAAGCCCGAAACCGATGCCGATGCCTAAGGCGCCGGTAAGGATGACCAGGTTCTTGAGTTCAAAGCCCACAGCCCCCAGGGCAAGGATAAACCCCACGAGAACCAAGAGGTAGTGAAATAACCGGACAATCGAAATACCGGTTCCGTGCTCCACCTGACTCTTGGGAAAAACATCATGGAGCAGAAGCGATTGCAAGGTCCAGGATACCAGGAATGCGCTGTAAAGCACCGCCGCCGCGGTGATCATGTGTCCGGCCGTAAAGCGATGTTCCCCGACGGCAAACCCCAAAGAGAAGAGCCCTTTCAGCGCATCCATGGGCGTTTCGAATACCCTCCAGATTTCCAAAATAAGGATCAGGGCAATGAATCCGATCAAGAGGTCCGTGAACATCCCCAGACGTTTGACGATCATGTTCCTGTTGATGCGGATCATTGTAAATTTTTTGAGAAAGGTGTTCGACACGATGAACTCAAATGCGCCGCGCGCGATGGTCGCGGCCACCCAGGCAAGAAGGACCAGGAAGGTCGTCTTGATCGTGGAATCAAAAAGATGGGTGGCCAGGGCGCTGTAGCCGCCCACCTCTGCGGCGAGTATCACGGCAAAAACCGTTCCGCCCAGACGGAGCGCCCAAGTGTACAGGGGGGAGTCGCCTCTCTTGACACTGGTATCCGCTCTCCAGAAGCATAGAGGGAATCCGCACAAAGCTGCAAAAGAAACATAGAGACGGAATACAGGCTCGGGCAGACCGAACACGGAAAAGAAATGGGCCGCAAGGAAAAGGCATGCAAGCAGATAGACCAGCCTCCGCTTCCACGGCAGGGTGATGAGGCTTCCGACCAGCCGTGCCGCGGCAAGGCTGGCCGCTATCCAGAGCACAAGCCGCCATACAGACGGGACTGCGCTGCCGTACAGGGGAAAGAGCGAGGAGACTGAAAGAAAAAGGCTTGCGGAAAAGGGGCGCATGAGAAGGAATCGCCACCGGTCCGATGCCTTTAGCAGTCCGCGGCGCCGGTAGATGCCCATCATGAGGACCAGCGCGAAAAAAAGCTGCAAGACCGCCACCCAGCCTTGGCTCATGAAAAATTCTTTATCCGGCCATTCGGCGGACCGAACCCCTCCCATAAATTCGGTCCATAGATTCTTCTTGAAGAGGGTGTAATACTTGGGTGAAAACATGGAATGGGATGACTTCCTGAAGATGTCTCCACGGACAGTCTTCAGCAGCGCATCCAACTCCATGGATACCTGTTGGATCTCTTTCTCCGCCTTTTCGGCCTTGCGTTGGACCTCCAACACGGATTTCAGTCTTGAGTTGGAGAGATCAATCATACTGTCAATGATCCGGCCGGCTTCTGAAAAGGTCGGTTTCAAGGGTCCAAAAGGAACGTTTTTTTTCAGCGAGAGCCGCCACGCATTCCATTTTTCCTTTTCATCAGACCATTCCTTCTGAATCGAGCCCGATAGGTTCAGGGCCGAGGAAAGATCTTCATTGATCCGGCCGAGTTCCTCGGCCTCGCTTCTTGCCATATCCTTGAGATCCTCAATCTGAATGGTCCCGTATGACTTCGACTGCTTCAATGCATCGAACTGAGCGGCAAGCTCATTCACCCTCTCGCCTGCCTCCGAGATCTTCTTCTCGGTTTCGGCCATGTCCGGGGAATCTGTGACTTCTTTTTCCTGAATGGCGGCACGCTCCCGAAGTCTCGTCATCGTGACCACCAGGTCACCGAGACTCCCCAAAGACGGCGTATTCTCGGCCTTGGCCGGCGCACCGGCCTCCGGCGAAAAGGCATCAGCCGAAAAGGCCGAAGGAATCAGCAGGGAGAATATGGATATGGCGGCAAGCAATCCAGCATAAAACCTCCTGATCATCATTTCCATCGCTGAACCATTCATGTCCGTTCCCTGTCTGTGAGTTTAAAAGAAAAAACCGGGATCAATTTTAATGAGTCACTCTATTATGTTTTGTCCCAGCAGTCAAGTTACCCCCTCCAATCTGGGTCTGCGGCAAATTTATGGGTAAACATTTCTCTAAGAGCGTCATTCCCCGACCCCCGATCGCAGTCGAGGGCAGGCTTGATCGGGGAATTGGTACACATCAAGATTATATATGAAGCTAACATAATAAATAATAAATCAAATTATCTAATATCAATAATTAATTAACATATAAACGATATTTAAAATTTTATGCGGATACCCTCAGCATTTCAATGTCTTTTTGTCTTTACTCATAAAAGATAAGCGGTGGAAAAAGGGAACAGCGGATTATTCAACAAATAAGACCGTGACTTTAACCATGAGCGCTAAAACGACGATGACGGCAGTGTATGCGGGAGGAACGTCATCGAACGACTATGTGGTTGCCGGCTATAACGACCTGGGCATGCACTGCGTCTGCCCGAGAGCCGACATTATGATGCTCCTTCCGCCCTGGAACACACTGAGGGTCCAGGTGATTAAGAGGGGCTCACCGCCGGTTCCCATGAACGACAGCACCAAGCTGACCGTGGAATACAAAATACGTGAAAATACTTACGGCGATAACGGCCCCTATGACCTGTCCAAAGACCCTGAGTATTTAAGATGGCTGGACACGGCAAATATCCATTTCCCCGGGAGCGGCATCAGCCGCACCAACCGGGTAGGCCTTGCTGGATACGGACTGAGCGGCGTCATGACACCGGAGATCCTCACTTCTTCACCGGGTAATGCCAAGTACTGGCTCGCGGAAGGGGCGCCTGCGTATCCGCCTCTGGACACCCAGGGCGATTTCATCGGACCCTTCGGCGACAAGAGAAAGGCCTACCTCCACTGGGACGTGACGGTGAAGGACAAAGCCACCTCGGCGGTTCTGGGCACCACCAGCACCACCCTGCCCATTGCCTTCGGCGGCTGCTGCAACTGCCATCAGGACGTGGCCGCAAGCAAAGGTTACATCAAACAGGGGGCCTGCGGCACCTGCCCGGACCCCTACGATGTCTTTGAAGAAATGATGGATGCCCATACTCGTGACACCGGCGTAGATGTCCTCGCCTTGGTGGGAGGGACCTACGATTCCTACGGACACCTGACAGGATTGGCCACACCGGTACGCTGCAGCAAGTGCCACAGTGATTTGGCCGTGGGCGGCAGCGCAGCTCTGGACGCGACCTGGGTCAACTATGCCAAGAGCAAAGGGTATACCTCGATCTCTCCCTTCTCCAAGGTCCTGCACAAGTTCCACGTGGAGAGCGCGGAGGTTCAGACCTTCTATGATTCAAACATTGAGAAGAATTGTTATCAGTGTCATCCCGGCGGCAACGGGACGCTCGACTGCTACAGGGAGGTTCACACCACGATAAAAATCGGATCCGGCAAGAGCGCACATAACATCTGGTGTACGGACTGTCACGGGGATCTGTTCCAGAGAGTTTCCACCGGGCAGATGGATAAACCCTGGCACTACAGCACCCTGCCCACCTGCTCCGACTGCCATAACACCAACACGCAAGAGTTGGTGGGGACCCCGGCGGTCTTCGGCCAGTTCCTCGGAAGTTCGGGTCATAAGAAAGGACAGATCCTGTGCCAGACCTGCCACGGGGAGCCGCACGGGCTTCTCCCCTCCAAGAAGGCTATCGACAACGAGCAGAACGTACGCCTACAGGGGCTCGCCTGGCCTCTTGGGAAATGCGACGTCTGCCACATCGGAAAGAGCAGCCGGATCGGAACACCGAGTCACCAGCCA
>Ga0210027_1003455_pt1 | contig 12806 bp, 14 predicted proteins | sample CryGeymeta201510_FD_183978 | JGI IMG/M metagenome (GOLD analysis project Ga0210027, IMG submission 183978) | Groundwater microbial communities from Crystal Geyser aquifers in Utah, USA - Crystal Geyser metaG 2015-10 (SPAdes) (version 2) | ecosystem: Environmental > Aquatic > Deep subsurface >...
CTGCCGTTATGCTGGTTCAAGCCTTCGACACGCCAGTGGCACGACGTGCTGATTTTGAAGCGTTCAGAATGGCGATGGGCGCAAGGGAGGTCGCGCCGCTGATTTACAAGGTGGATTCGTTCACTGGCCCTGCGCTGTATCTGGCATGGTGCGATGGCGACTCGCGCTTCAGGGACGTAGCGTTACCGAGTGCGCATCAATTCATAGTCGAGACAACCGGCACATCCACGTAAAAGCGGCACAGTGAGGGAACACAAGGGCGTAAAGGGCAGTGCAGTGTTTTTCTCTCTGCGCAACCACTTTCCCCTAAGCCGGACAAGCCGGAACCAAAAAGGCAACACAAAACCTCGGTCGTGCGCAAGATTTTTGGACGTTCAGCCGATTTACGTCCCCGCAAATGTTCTTGGGTTGACCAAGAGAAAGTTTGTAACCCATTGGGTTTAAAGGCATTTTGCCCATGGCGAAATAATCGCCGGATTCATTTTGACACATCAGAATTCTTCGCAGGAAATGTGAAGACTGAACTTGTTAGAGACTAACCCAATGTTTTCAAGGCAGTCCGGGCGATCCTAGGGGCTTCTACAGGGCGTTTCAACGTGCTTTCACTCACGGGGTGTCAGCAGGTTTGGGTAAAGTACGCACAGGAGGGTGGCAGCCAATTTGTAAGAGACTCGATCAGTTCTGCACTGCAATTGGTTGCAACGATGGACAGAAATGGACCTACATCCTAACCCTGGCCTAACCCGGACTTCCCAAAGAAAAAACCCTGCTACCGATTAAATAGCAGGGTTTCCAGTAGCCATAAGGCTTGTAATGGCTCCTCGACCTGGGCTCGAACCAGGGACCTACGGATTAACAGTCCGGCGCTCTACCAACTGAGCTATCGAGGAACAAGTTAAATATTATAAAGTGCTTTTTTGGTGTTTTTAAAAAGTAAGCAACAGTAAAACAAAAAAAGTTTTTTGGTTTAAGCGAAAATCAAAGTGTGAAAAATTTTGTGGCATAATTCAAGGCTTTCCTGAACACGGAAAATGGGCGGTTAGCTCAGGGGTAGAGCACAGCATTCACACTGCTGGGGTCGGAGGTTCGAAGCCTCCACCGCCCACCAGAATTTGAAAAAAGGACTTGGCGTTTTGCCTAGTCCTTTTTTTTCGTCCCGATGCGCTTGAGGCTTTAACCCAAATAAACCATTAGGGCATGAACGCATGGCGTGGTGAGTTGCGAGCCAGTTTGGCTGGCCGAGAGACGTTCATAGCCGTAGCTATGGACGACGAGCGGACGGGCAAAATGGCCGCAAATCAACCGTCAGGCATCATGCAGGCACGAAGTGCCGCCTAATGGATTATTTGGGGTTAAGCCAATGAGGAAAATCAACGATGGAACACGTCGATTGTGTGGTGGTTGGTGCGGGTGTGGTGGGCTTGGCTGTGGCGCGTGCGTTGGCGCTTGCCGGGCGTGAAGTGTTGGTATTTGAAGCGACTGATGCGATCGGCACTGGCATCAGCTCGCGCAACAGCGAAGTCATCCACGCTGGTCTTTACTACGCGGCCGGATCCCTCAAGGCGCGGCTGTGCGTGACGGGTAATAAGCTGTTGCACGCCTATTGCGAAGCCCATGGCGTGGCTCACAAGCGATGCGGCAAGATGATCGTGGCTAGCTCAGCTGACCAATTGTCACAACTGACGAGCATCGCCGAGCAGGCCAAGCAAAATGGTGTGACCGACTTGCGCTTGCTCACAAAACAAGAGGCTTTGCATCTGGAGCCAAATTTGCGGTGTGAGGCTGCGTTGCTGTCGTCCGGCACCGGTATTGTGGACAGCCATGCGCTGATGCTGGCGTTTCAGGCAGACCTGGAAAACGCGGGTGGCATGGTGGTGTTGCACGCAGCGTTGACGCACGCCAAACTGGGCGCGGATGGCATCGCATTGACCACACTGGACGGTAGCCGCTTGCATTGCAAGGTGCTGGTGAACGCGGCTGGTTTGCAGGCACCGGCGTTGGCACACCAGTTTGCAGGTTTGGCTCCTGCGCATGTGCCCACGGCTTTTTATGCCAAAGGAAATTATTTTGCGTTGTCGGGCAAAGCACCGTTCTCGCATTTGATTTACCCGCTGCCCGAGGCCGCAGGCTTGGGCGTGCATTTGACGCTTGATCTTGCTGGGCAAGCCAAGTTTGGCCCGGATGTGCAATGGGTGGACGCGGCCGATGACCTGCGTGTTGATCCGAGCCGTGGCGATGTGTTTTATCAGGCAGTTCGCCGCTATTGGCCCGGCCTGCAAGCGGGTGCACTGCAGCCAGCCTACGCAGGCATTCGCCCCAAGATCAGCGGCCCCCAGCAACCCGCGAGCGACTTTGTCATACAAGGCCAGCGTGTACATGGACAGGCCGGGTTGGTCAATCTGTTTGGCATTGAATCACCGGGGTTGACCAGTTCACTGGCCATTGCCCAGGAAGTGCTGACGCAGCTTTTGCTATAAAAAGTAAAGCAATATAAGCAATAAAGAAGAGGGCTAGAAGGTGTTTTTTATCAAAGCAGCAGCGTCTTTGACAAGTGCTGGCCCTTGGTAGATCAGGCCGGTGTAAATCTGCACCACGTCGGCTCCGGCGCGGATTTTGCTCACCGCGTCCTGGGCACTCAGAATGCCCCCGACACCGATGATGGGAAAGCTGGCACCCAAGGCGGCGCGCAGCTGCGCAATCACCTGGTTGCTCATGGCCAGCACCGGTGCGCCAGACAAGCCACCGGTTTCTTGGGCGTGCGGCATGCCTTGAACTGCATCGCGGCTCAAGGTGGTGTTGGTTGCCATCACGCCCCAGGCGTTGTTGGCAAGGCCTTGGGCGTTGTGCCCGTAGCGCTTGAGCAGGTGGGCGATGGCGGCTATTTGTGACGCATCCAGATCAGGGGCAATTTTCAGGAAAATGGGGACGTTTTTCTGGTACTGGCGAGCCAATGCCTCACGCCGTTCGGAGAGCGCATTAAGCAAGCTATCAAGTGCATCATCGTTTTGCAAGCTGCGCAAATTTTTGGTGTTGGGGCTGGAAATATTGACTGTGACGTAATCGGCGTAAGGGTAGACACCGTCCAGGCAGGTCAGGTAATCATCGGTGGCCTTTTCAATTGGCGTGATCGCATTTTTGCCAATGTTGAGCCCCAGCAGCATGGCGGGGGAGTGCTTGGGATGCGTGAGACGGTGCTGGTAAAGCTGTGACCGTTTGACATTGGCCACAAACGCGGCGAGCCCGTCGTTGTTAAAGCCCAGCCGGTTGATCAATCCGTGCGCTTGGGGCAGGCGAAAGATGCGCGGTTTGGGGTTGCCGCTTTGCGCCAGCGGGGTGACCGTGCCCACCTCCACAAAACCGAAGCCCATGGCGCCCAGGCCGTCAATGCAGCGGGCGTTTTTATCCAGACCCGCTGCCAACCCGACACGGTTGGGGAAGGTCAGCCCTGCCAATTGCACCGGGTCGCTGATCCGGGGTGAACGGTAAGCCCAATTGAGCAAAGAGTGTTGGGTGCGCTCCAGCGCTTGCAGGGTCAATTCATGAGCCACTTCTGCGTCCAGACCAAATAAAAACGGACGCGTCAAGGCGTAGGGAACAAGTGCCATTGGATAATTGAGGGGTTAAAAACAGTTCCGATTTTCACCGATACCCACCAGAAAGGCGCGCCCCATGTCCACACTCTCCCAAGATGATCTGAAAACCCTGGTCGGGCAAGCCGCTTTGAGTTATGTGGTGCCGGGGGAAATTGTGGGCGTAGGCACAGGGTCTACCGTGAATAAATTCATTGAGGCTTTGGCCAGCATCAAAGACCAGATTAAGGGCGCGGTGTCCAGTTCCAATGCCAGCACCGAACGGCTTCAAGCGCTCGGCATCACGGTGTTTGATTCCAACGAGGTGGATGTGCTTTCGGTCTACATTGATGGCGCGGACGAAATTGACCATCAAGGCTACATGATCAAAGGCGGGGGCGCAGCGCTAACCCGCGAGAAAATCATCGCCGCCCAATCGCGCCAGTTTGTGTGCATTGCCGACGAGTCAAAACTGGTGCAAACGCTGGGCAAATTTCCTTTGCCAGTGGAGGTGATTCCGATGGCCACACAGCGTGTGATCAAGCTGTTGGGTGCGATGGGCGGCAGCGCCCAGGTACGCATGCGCGATGGCCGTCCTTTGGTGACCGATAACGGCCAGCACATTGTGGATGTCACCGGTTTGCAGATCATCGACCCGCTGGCTTTTGAGGCTCAGGTGAGTCAGTGGCCTGGCGTGGTGACGGTGGGCGTGTTTGCCTACCAAAAAGCCCAGGTGTGTCTGCTGGGGACGGCGCAAGGGGTCAAAACACTGACGTTTTGATGGGGCTTAACCCCGCAAGGCATCCAGTAGCCGCGCCAATTTGGCTTCAATGGGCCAAGGCTCACCGCACAGGCGAGCCGCCAGCAGTTCGGCACACAACACTGAAAAACTCAAGCCGCGTGAACCCATGCCCGCGCAGAGCCACAGGCTGGGGTGCGCCTCGCGGCTCAGCGGGCCAACGGCAGGCAGGCGGTCTTGGGTGACGCAACGTGTGCCCTTCCAGTGCTTGAGTTCTTTCGATGCAAATCGGGATGCCAGCTGCTGTGCCAACCCAGGCAACAATTGCTGCAGATGTGCAAAGTTGATGGCCTGGTTGGCCAGGTCGCTGCGCTCGGGCTGGGTGTCGGGTTGGTAAGACGAGCCCATGAACCATGCCTTGCCACCTTCGATCGGAATGCCAGGAATCATGCTGCCTGAACCATTGACTGGGAACACTGAAAAGTCCTCATTGGCGAGGGGATGATGCTGGCTCCAGTTGAGCAATCCAAGCATGCCTTGTGTGTTAGGTAAATAAGCCTCTAGCCCTTTTAAATGCTGCGTAGTGTGCTTCAATTTATGTAGCAATTCAAACGCACCTCTGGCATTCGCAAACACCACACAGTTGGCGCGGCTGAGCACCTGGTCGGCATTGTCCAGCAGCGCCCAAATGCCATCTTCCTGTCGTAAGTCAGCGACCTTGGCGTGGGCTTGAAACTGAACGCCGGGTTGCTGAAGCCAGGCTTTCACCAAGGCCGCCGGTTTGATCCAGGCTCCCTGGTGATGCCAAATGCCCACATCCAAGGCGGGGGTGGTGTGCGCTTCATCCACAGGGTTGAACCATGCTTGACCTGCCAGTGGCCAATGGGGGGGCTGTTGGGGTGTGCCACCGATTTGGCGTTCAAGTACACCGCTGGGTGCCCAGTCCTCACCGGCTTGAAGCAAATCACCCGCTTGTTGCAGCATCAACCGCACACCAGCGCGTGACAGCTTCGAGAGTGCGCAGTCGTCGCTTGAGACATGCGGCACCACCAAGCCTACCGGCAGGCCTGACGCCCCTGTGGCCGGCGTAGCGGCCTGGTCCAGCACCTGCACTTGCCAGCCCCGCCGGGCCAGGGCGGCGGCCACGCTGGCCCCGGCCAGGCCTGCGCCGATCACCGCGCAGCGCCCCAGGGCCAAGGCGGTTGTCGGGGTGTCATGTCGGGTATTTTTCAGAACCCAGGGCGGATCAAAGTACCCTCGAAGTGGCTCCTGAGCGGTTGGTTCGCTGGGAGCAACCTGGGGCGAGACAGTGAAGCCGGATTGTTTCAGTGCCATCCGCAGGGCAGGCTGGTCTATCCCATCCATCTGCCGCAGTGAAAGCGCCGTGCCCCGGCGGCAACAGCGCGCCAAGGCTTTGATCAGCCAGGGCAGTTGTGCTGGTTCGCAAGCCGGCAGCGCCAGTTCGACTGCATCGGCCTCAAATTGCTGGGCGCGCAGCAAACTCAAGCGCTCACCCACGCAAAGCGTCAGCACCACTTGCCCGTCTTCCAGCAAAAAACGGTGGAAGCCGGGCAGCAGCCCAAACCAGCGCTTACTCAAAGTGTGTGCAAGCTTGGCGAGATGAGGTTGGGATACCGCAACGCGCTGCAAGTTTTGAGCGCTGCAAGGTGCATCGCACAGAGCCACGTAATGCAGCATGCGCGGGCGCTGGGGGTCGCCTTGCCAGCGGTGCCAGGTGGTTAGAAACGTCGACCCGTCGTCAAAGGCGGTGTCAAGGATTCGCCAGGCAGGCCGTCCCCGCCAGGCAGGCCCGATGGGGCGGGGATTCAAGCTTTAGTCTTTCGGAGGCACGAAGCCTTGTGCCGCGTCGGCACCACCGCCAAAAAAGTGGTTTTCCATCTGACGGGCCAGGTATTGACGCGCGCGGGCATCGGCCAGATTCAGGCGGTTCTCGTTGACCAGCATGGTCTGGTGCTTGAGCCAATCGGCCCAGGCCTGCTTGCTGACAGACTCCCACAGGCGCTTGCCCAACTCACCAGGGTAGGGTGGAAAGTCAAGCCCTTCAGCCTCTATGCCCAGTTTGATGCATTTCACAGTGCGCGCCATAAATTCCCTTTGAGTCAATGAATAAAGGACTTACTTTAGCAAGCTTTTCCACGCGTCGACGTACTGACGTAAAATGCCACCCTATGGCAAAAGCAGATACCAAAACCAAAATCGTGGCCGACGGCCTGCGTTACAAATCCAAAGTGTCGGGTTCCCCCTTCACAGCGGCCACTTCATTTGGTGCCGCCACCATGTCGTGTTTCTTGTGCGGCAAGCACCGTGCACGGTCACAAATGGTGTCCAAAAAGATACTTGGCAAATCTCAGGCCGTGTGTTCACCGTCCTGTAAAGCGCTGGACGAAGCTTCCAAATAGCTTTCATGTTGCAATCGCTGTTGGCCTTGCTGGATCTGGCTCCCAGGCGCGTCTTGGCGTTGGTGTGTGGGGGTTGCCTGGCCATGCTGGCCTTTGGTTTGTACCTGCAACACAGCGTGGGACTGAACCCGTGCCCGATGTGCATCGTGCAGCGATATGCTCTTATTTTTGTAGCTGTTGTCGCAGGTTTAACTGGGGCTACAGGCAAAAAATCTTTGCAACTTTCAGGGTTGACCTTGATGCTGCTGGGTTCAGGCTTTGGTTCTTTTGTGGCCGCTCGCCAGACCTGGCTGCAGTGGTACCCCCCCCAAATCGCCACCTGTGGCCGAGATTTCTACGGCATGATCGAAGATTTTCCGATCAGCCGTTCGATACCTATGATTTTTAAGGGCAGTGGCGACTGTGCAGCAGTGGACTGGACGTTTTTGGGCGGCTCCATTGCCAATTGGTCATTTGTGTGCTTCACGCTGATTGGCTTGCTGGCACTGACCATGCTTTGGCGCAGAACCAAGTTGCCCTGCTAATCACTCAAAGCAACACGCTGCCCGGGTGCTCACCGCGCACGTAAACCAGGTGAGCACGCCCCACCAAAAAGGTGTCGAGCGTGCCAATGTTGCCCAAATCCTTGTTGGTGAACGGTAGCTTATGCAATACATAGCGCATGGCGTTGAGTCGCGCGCGTTTCTTGCAGTCTGATTTGATGACTGTCCAGGGTGCATCGGCCGTGTCGGTCTCAAAGAACATGGCTTCCTTGGCTTTGGTGTAGTCGTCCTATTTATCCAGCGAGGCCAAGTCAATCTGGCTGAGTTTCCATGGCTTGAGTGGATGCACCTCGCGCTCTTTGAATCGCCTACGCTGTTCCTTGCGGCTGACCGAAAACCAAAACTTGATCAAATACATGATGTCGCTTTGAACCAACTGGCGCTCAAACAGCGATGCCTGGTGAATGAACGGCTGGTACTCGGCCTCGGTGCAAAAGCCCATGACACGCTCGACACCTGCGCGGTTTTACCAAGATCGGTCAAACAGCACAATTTCACCCGCTGTGGGTAAATGCTGCAAATAACGCTGCAAATACCATTGCCCTCGCTCTGCGTCCGATGGTTTTTCGAGCGCCACTACGCGCGCGCCGCGTGGGTTCAAGTGTTCCATGAAGCGGCGAATCGTGCCGCCTTTTCCAGCTGCATCACGCCCTTCAAACAAAATTACTACCCGTTGACCTGTCTCTTTTGCCCAGCTTTGTAATTCCAGTAATTCGACTGGCAGCTTGTATTTTTGCGACTCATAGCGCTTGCGCGACATCAGGTTTTTGTAGGGGTAGCCGCCGGTGCGCCAGTCAATGGACGGTTCGTCATCGGGCTTGCTGCCTTGGTCTTGAGGTACGGTTTGACTTTCCAGCAACATTTGCCGAATCGCAGTGACATCGTCAGGCGAACTCCCTTGCAGCAAGGTTTTTAGTGCTTCCACTTTACTGGGTGTGTGCTGAAGAATGTCTTTAATCGCCGTTTTTTTGCTGGTTTGTGCGGCATCGATGCTGGTTTTAGTGACGCGTCGAGCCATACCTGAGGCCGGGCAATGTGTGAGCGTAGCTTTTTCATGCTTCGCTCATGCAATTTTTTTCACCAACACCTGGCTTTTGCGATCCCAGTTGTACTTGCGTTTACGTGCCTCGGGCAACCAGTCGGGATCGACCTGCATAAACCCACGTTTGATAAACCAGTGCATGGTGCGTGTCGTTAGTACAAAAATGCTGTCCAGCCCAGCCAGCTTGGCGCGCTGCTCGATGCGTTTGAGTACCCGTTCGCCATCACCCTGACCCTGCACATCCGGCGACACGGTTAGCGCGGCCATTTCGGCGGTGCGCGCTTCGGGGTAGGCGTAGAGCGCCGCGCAGGCGAAGATCACGCCATCGTGTTCGATGACGGTGTACAGCCCCACATCACGCTCGATTTCGGTGCGGCTGCGCTTGACCAGCGTGCCGTCTTTCTCAAACGGCTCGATCAATTGCAGAATGCCACCCACATCGTCCACCGAGGCTTCGCGCAGGCTCTCCAGCTTTTCGTCTACCACCATGGTGCCGATGCCGTCGTGCACATAGACTTCCAGCAAGATCGAACCATCCACCGCAAACGGAATGATGTGGCTGCGCTCGACGCCGCCTTTGCAGGCCTTGACGCAATGCTGCAGGTAAAACGCGGTGTCCACCGGTTTGTCGGCGGCTGGCAAATCGCGCAATAGTTTTTCAGCAGCGGCCAGCGGTAGCTCGGTGTCAATCGGGTTGTCTTCGCTGACCGCTTGGGCGATGTCGGTGGCGATGCCGGGCACTTCTGTCACAAAAATCAGCTTATCGGCTTGCAGCGCTACCGCCACCGAGGTGGCAACTTCTTCCATCGTCAGGTTGAACGCCTCGCCGGTGGGCGAAAAGCCAAACGGCGACATCAGCACCAACGCGCCCATGTCCAGCGAACGGATGATGCCGGCCGTGTCAATCTTGCGTACCACGCCCGAGTGCTGAAAGTCCACACCGTCAACGATTCCCACCGGCCGCGCGGTTAAAAAGTTGCCAGAAATCACCCGCACCGTGGCACCGGCCATCGGAGTGTTGGGCAAGCCCTGGCTGAACGCCGCTTCAATTTCGTAGCGCAACTGGCCGGCCGCTTCCTGGGCGCAGTCCAAAGCGACTTCATCGGTTACACGAATGCCGCCAAAGTAGCGCGGCGTGTGGCCCTTGGCCTTGAGTTGTTCGTTCACTTGGGGGCGAAAACCGTGCACCAGCACCACCTTGACCCCCATACTCTGGATCAATGCCAGGTCTTGTGCCAGATTGGGCAACTTGCCAGCCGCGATTGCCTCGCCACACACGCCCACCACAAACGTCTGGTTGCGAAACTTGTGGATATAGGGTGCAACTGACCGGAACCACGGGACAAAAGTGAAATTGAAAACAGAGTTCATAAGAAAAGATGCAGCATTTGCAGGTATTTGGTGGTTAACTTGAAATAACGGTAAGTCGCGACATAAATGGAAGCCAATACCAACCGACCCACGGAACCGCGCGCAGTGATGAAGACGGTATGCCTGCAAAAGCGCTTGGTGCGACTGCCTTTCAAGCCTGCTTCGGTGATGTAATCTGCCGTCGAAAACTTTAAAATCGTCCCGTCAGTATCGGTTGGCGTTAAGAAAGTAATGTCGCCCCCCAATATTCAGGTTTCTTTTTTGCGGATGTCTCGCCACCGATCAGATCGGCTACCGCCAGAATGCTTGAGCCAGACCACCCCGCCAGAATCTCTCGTTTTAAGTGGGTGTTGTAAACCATCTTGCCGCCGGATAATTTGTTGGGTTTGTCGTTGGCATCGAGGAAGTCGAACTGCACGAACCAGTCGCCGTACAGCGTCTTGACCATTGCCTCAAGCTCAGCGTTGACGCGTTTATAGCCGTCGATTTTGGCATCGATGTTTTTAAGCAGGCCAGCAACTTTTTTTTGCTCATCCATCCCCGATACCCGTGCGGCTAAGTCGGGCATCTCATTCAGCGCAATTCGATCCGTTGTTGCCCCCGTTATGGTGTTGGCAAAAATGGTTTGCTGAAAAGCTGGTGATCGATATGCGTAAAGAAGGTACTCGGGAATTACCTCGCCTGAACGTGGGCGCAGCAATCTCATGCGACGGCCCAAACATGCTTTGACCTGATCGGGCTTGAGGGTGGCTTCGCCCCATCGAGTTTCATACGAAAACAGCAGATCGCCCATTTGTGGCGTGACTCGCTTTGTCCATTTATAAAAATCTTCTTCACTGAGGTGAGGTGAGCAGATTTCGATAGATCAAATCGCCCATTTTTCAGACTGGAAATGCTCAAAAAAAACGGCTCAACATTTCTCTTGATAAGGGTTGCGGGAGGGCCATCAAAGCTATCAGCAACGCACCCGATGGTGGTCATCAAGTCAAGCATTCAAAACTACTCCAGCCAACTGTTTTTTGACTCACTGCCCAACCCAATTCAAGCCACTGCTGCCCAGCCTGCGTCAGGCGGTATTTCTGCAAACGGCTTTGTGGTTTGTCGGACAAGGTCATTTCGATTACCTCAGCGGCGCCGGTGTTGCAGGCTAGCTGCCTGTCGGACTTTCGGTACATCGGCTGCAATCCGACCGCGGAGATCCATTTTTCATCGCCTTTTTGCCCCATAGCTACGGCTATGAGACTGCAAATTCGGCAAAAACTGTCGTCGCTGGAGCCGAATTTGGCTACGCCGCTCTTAACGTGAAACAACGCCCACAGCCTACAAGAATGGCTTGTCGTAGGGCCGACTTCAGTCGGCCATGGCGGGTTGAAACCCGCCCTACGCAGGGCACGCATGTTTCATGCTTTGGGGTGTCCTTGTTGAACATGGACGTTAGAGAACGCGTCGATGCCGAAAGTCCGACAGACTACTAGGGTGTGGTTTTCGATTTCCAGCTTGTCCAGCACGCGGTACGTGGCCTTGATCAGTGAGCAATAACCATATTCCTCGTTTTCGGTCTGGTCGCACTTGTCAGTGCTGGCATATTTGGCCACCTTGATGGAAATGCTGTTGGTGTTCGCCAGCAAATAAGCAGCACAGTTCACCAGACCGCCAGTGCTTGGGCTTAAAGCAGCACTTTGTGTGCGCGTTGAACTTGCTGTCTGATTTTTACTGGCAGGTGGTGGGTGCATGAATGGGTTTGCGTGTTTGGATTTTAGTTATCGGGCGGTGTGGAGCATTGTAAAACTGCAAGTTCCATGACCCACCTTTGCCTTTGTTGACAGAGAAGCAAATTTGCACCTCCGGTGTTGGAGACTTTCAGTAAATTTCCCCAGCTTGTCATCCCACTCTTAATCAGCGACTTCGTAGCCGGGGTTTAACATCAAAAATGATAGCACACTCATTTTGACCAGCTATTAAAAACGCAGCATGTTGATTTATATGTGTTTTTTAGACTCTTGAATTTATTCTTCGTTTTGTTGTGCCATAAAATTTTTGAGTGAATTTCGATTCTCATGTTTTTGCGGCGAGCATGGCACGCATGTTTATTCGACAAACCCGCACCAGCAACAAAGCCACGGGCGAGGGCTACTTCACCTACCGGCTCGTGCGCGGTGAGCGCATTGCGGGCTAAGTGCGGCAAATCACCGTACTGAACCTGGGGCGACACTTCCCCGTCTCCCAAGACGACTGGTCATTGCTGTGCAGCCGCATCGAACAACTGCTGCCCTCTCACCTTTTTGATGCCACCGGGCGCAGCCATCACATCCAAAGAGGCACGATAGCCGGGTTTCCATGCGTCTTTACGCTTGGGCTTGCCCTCTGCCAGATAGCGCGGCCAAATATCGCCCACGGTCACGGCATGCACCTTGTCTGCTTCCACTTGGGCGGCGGCGGCAATGGCGGCGGCAATGGCGGCCTCTTGCTGGCGCTCTCCCTCTCGTGGGTCAATCCCTTGCTCGGTCAACCCACGCAGACGGTGTGCTTCCGCTTTTGCCATGTCAATCGAAACGGCGGGCCAGCCACCCAGCGCACGGGTGAACAGCGTATTCGAGGCCAGCGCCAGCAGCGGCAAGCGATGCGGGCGGCGATGCCGTGTTCATCAAAGGGCACTTGAGCCAGTCCAGACCCGGACAGCGGGATGCTTAATGATGCTGCCCAACCTGCCTCCATCGTTCTCGCTGGGTATCGTTCCCGAAACGCTGTCGGGAACGATCAAACCCAATGAATACGCCACTTTCCCGGTTCCCGGCCTTTTCTCTCTAAAGAGAGGGCGAGCATCCGGAATGCTCACACCCTCGTACCCATTGGTAGCTTTGGGAAGGCAGATCAATCTTGCCAAATTTTGCCAAGACCTCTAAACTCAGACATCCTGATCCGCGCGGAATTCTCGATGGCACATTACACCAACGCGTAGACGATTTTTGCACCGGTTTCAGGATGGCAAAAGTCCAGACTGTTCAAGTCTTCAAGCAGTGCTGCAATCGCTTTGTCATGTGCAGGCGTCACCATTCTGTGGATACGCACGGTTAAGGTTTTGGCGACCTCATCGGGTTCAATATCACCAGCGGAGATAAACAA
>Ga0210027_1003465_pt1 | contig 12776 bp, 13 predicted proteins | sample CryGeymeta201510_FD_183978 | JGI IMG/M metagenome (GOLD analysis project Ga0210027, IMG submission 183978) | Groundwater microbial communities from Crystal Geyser aquifers in Utah, USA - Crystal Geyser metaG 2015-10 (SPAdes) (version 2) | ecosystem: Environmental > Aquatic > Deep subsurface >...
GGCCAAAGCAGTCGAAGCCGCCATCGCCGAATACAAAAAACTGGGCGCGACCGTGGTCGAGATCAGCCTGCCGAATTCCAAGCTGTCGGTGCCGGTGTATTACGTGCTGGCGCCGGCGGAAGCGTCCAGCAACCTGTCGCGTTTCGACGGCGTGCGCTACGGCTACCGCGCGCCGGAATACGGCGACCTCGCCGACATGTACGAGAAGAGCCGCGCGCAGGGCTTCGGCGCGGAAGTGAAGCGCCGCATCATGATCGGCACCTATGTGTTGTCGCACGGTTACTACGACGCCTACTACATCAAGGCGCAGCGCATCCGCCGCCTGATCGCGCAGGATTTCGTCGAGGCGTTCAAGCAGTGCGATGTCATCATGGGACCGACCTCGCCCACCACCGCGTTCAAACTGGGCGAGAAAGGCGACGACCCGGTGCAGATGTATCTGTCCGACATCTACACCATCGCGGTGAACCTGGCCGGCCTGCCCGGCATGTCCATCCCCTGCGGCTTCGGCGACAACAACATGCCGGTGGGCCTGCAGATCATCGGCAACTATTTCGACGAGGCGCGCATGCTCAACGTCGCGCACCAGTATCAACTGGCGACCGGCTGGCACACACGAGCTCCGAGTGGGATATGAAAATGCAACTAACCACAGAGACACAGAGACCCAGAGATTTTTCTCTGTATTCCCTCTGTGTCTCTGTGCCTCTGTGGTGAAAAGGTTTTAATTTATGACTTGGGAAATCGTCATCGGGCTGGAAGTGCATACCCAGCTTTCGACCAACACAAAGATATTTTCCGGCGCTTCGACCGCGTTCGGCGCGGAGCCGAACACGCAGGCGGATGCGGTGAGCCTGGCGCTGCCCGGCGTGCTGCCGGTGCTGAACAAGGGCGCGGTGGAACGCGCCATTCGGTTCGGCCTTGCCACCGGCGCGCATATCGCGCCGCGTTCGGTGTTCGCGCGCAAGAATTATTTCTATCCCGACCTGCCCAAGGGTTACCAGATCAGCCAGATGGACTTGCCGGTAGTGGGGCAAGGCGCACTGACGATTCAGGTCGCGCCGCTGTCAGGGAACGCGAAGCCGTATGAAAAAACCGTGCGCATCACGCGCGCCCATCTGGAAGAAGACGCGGGCAAGTCGCTGCACGGCGATTTCCACGGCATGACCGGCATCGACCTCAACCGTGCCGGCACGCCGCTGCTGGAGATCGTGTCCGAGCCGGATATGGCGAGCGCCGCCGAAGCGGTCGCCTACGCAAAAGCCTTGCACACGCTGGTGCAGTGGATCGGCATCAGCGACGGCAACATGCAGGAAGGCTCGTTCCGCTGCGACGTGAACGTGTCGGTACGCAAACCCGGCGCGCCGCTGGGCACCCGGCGCGAGATCAAGAACCTGAACTCGTTCAAGTTCATGCAGCAGGCCATCGATTACGAAGTGCAATGGCAGATTGACACGATCGAGAACGGCGGCAAGGTACAGCAGGCGACCATCCTGTTCGACCCGGACAGCGGCGAGACGCGCATGATGCGCAGCAAGGAAGACGCGCACGACTATCGCTATTTTCCCGACCCCGATTTGTTGCCGCTGGAGATTTCGCCCGAATGGATTGAACGGGTACGCGCCACGCTGCCGGAACTGCCGCACAGCAAGCAGTCGCGTTATGTCAACGAGCTTGGACTCTCCGCCTACGACGCGAGCCTCCTCACCGCCTCGCGCGCGATGGCTGACTTCTTTGAGACGGCGCTTGCTGTCGTGCCGAAAGATGCCAAGCTGTGCGCCAACTGGCTCATCGGCGAGGTCAACGCCCAACTCAACCGCGACGGGCTGGACATGGCGCAATGTCCGCTCACGCCGCAACAACTTGGCGGTATATTGCAGCGCATTGCCGACGGCACCATCTCCAACTCCGGCGCGAAGGAAGTGTTCCGCCTGTTGTGGACAGAAGGCGGCGACGCCGATGCCATCATTGAGGCCAAAGGCCTCAAGCAGGTCTCCGACAGCGGCGCGATCGAAGCGCTGGTGGACGAGATCATCGCGGCCAATGCAGACAAGGTTGCGGAATATCGCGCTGGCCGCGACAAGCTGTTCGGCTTCTTCGTCGGCCTCGCCATGAAGGCGAGCAAAGGCAAAGCGAATCCGGCGCAGCTGAACGACATTCTGAAGCAAAAGCTCGCAGGCTAGAAAGCCGGCTTTCGCCGGAATGACGGGGGTAAAAATGAAGCAACTGCTCACATCGCTCCTGTTCGCACTGCTCCTGATCCAGCCACCCGCTCCGCTTTTCGCCGGCACGCCCCCGCCGCTGACGCTGGCCAACCTCTACCGCGCCGACATCCCTCTGGCCGATTATTGGGTGAGCGAAAAGCTCGACGGGGTGCGCGGCTACTGGGACGGCAGACAGTTACTCACACGCGGCGGCGAACGTATTCATGCGCCGGCTTGGTTCACCGCCGGCTGGCCGGCGATTCCGCTCGACGGCGAACTGTGGGCGGGGCGCGGACGTTTTGCGCAGGCGGTATCAACGATTCGCCAAGCTGTACCGGATGATGCCGCATGGCGCGAGATCAAATTCATGCTGTTCGACCTGCCCGCGCATCCCGGCAGTTTCAGCGAACGCGATGCTGAACTGGGGCGCATCGTTGCCACCATCAATCAGCCCCGGGTACGGCATGTCGAACAGTTCAGTGTCAAGAATGTCGCCGCGTTGCGCGCCGCGCTTGATCGTACCGTCAAACAGGGCGGCGAGGGGCTGATGCTGCATCGCGGCAGCGCGCTGTACCGCGCCGCGCGCAACGACGATCTGCTCAAGCTCAAACCTTATCTGGATGCCGAAGCGCGGGTGATAGCGTATCTGCCGGGGCAGGGAAAATATGCCGGGATGCTCGGCGCACTGGAGGTCGAGACGGAGGCGGGACTGCGCTTCAGGCTGGGTTCAGGTTTGTCGGCTGCCGAACGTCGCGCGCCGCCGCCATTGGGCTGCTGGGTGACCTATCGCTACAATGGGGTCAACGCAAAGACCGGCATCCCGCGTTTCGCGCGCTTCATGCGCCTGCGCGGCGACCGGGAATGCAGCACACCCTGACCCGGAATCAATCCCGAAGATCGAAACACATCACGCGATAGAAACCGGCGAAGCAGTGCTCAACGTGCGGCTTTTCTGCCAGTACCTTGCCCCGCTTCTGTAAGGCCTCATTCAATTTGGCGTGCATGTCTTCCTGCCAGAATCCAGGCAGAAACGGCTCCAGATGCCCCAGGACAAAACGGAACGGCCGGAAACGATACAGCCAATGCCGATGCGGCGTGCTGCCGTATTCGGTGATCAGCACCGAGCCGCCCGGCTTCAGCACGCGTGCGATCTCGTCGTACACATGCTGCCGCGCCTGTGGCGGCAACTCGTGAAAGAGGAAGAACAGGATGACCTGGTCGAACGCTTCGTTGGCGTACCCCAACGACTCGGCGTTCATGCGCGCCAAGTGGCAGCGATCGGCAACCTCCGTCGTTTTGCCGCGTGCCAGCTCCAGCTGCCCGACGGCGACATCGCACACGTGCACTTCGTTGTCCGTGTGGTGCAACAACGAGGGCGTGAGCTTGCCGTACACGCAGGTGAGCTGCAACAGCTTTGCCCCGGACTTGCGCTCGATGTGCGCCAGCGTTTTATTGAGCAGCGTGTCGTACTGCCCAAACAGAATGGCGTTGATAATCGGCTGGTGATCGAAGAACCAGATGCTCTTGTCCCACAGATAGGCCCACCAGTAATAGCGTGCCAGATATTCCGGCACGCCGCCCCGGATGAATTTTTGATAGATGGCCATTAGTCGTTTCTGCGCGGCTTGCGCGGTGCCTTGTTGAACAATCTGTCGTACAGCCAGTTGGGCAGGCGGCGCAACAACCAGCCGACCACGGCCATCTGCCACGGGATGACGGCAAACGACGTGGCGCGCCCGATCGCGCGCGCGATGCGCCGCGTTGCGTCATCCGCGTCGAGCAGGAAAGGCATGGGGAAATCGTTCACGTCGGTCATCGGCGTGCGGATGTAACCGGGGCAAATCGTCACCACATTGACACCGCTGTCGCGCAACTCGACGCGCAGACTTTCCAGATAGGCAATTGCCGCCGCTTTGGAAGCCGAATACGCCTCGGAGCCAGGCAGGCCGCGAAAACCGGCGACGCTGGCGATGCCGACCAGCTTGCCTTGCCGCGCCTCTCGCATGGCATGAATGAACGGCTGGAAGGTCTTCGCCATGCCGAGCACGTTGATGTCCATCACCTGCTGAAAGGCGTCCATGTCCTCGGCATATTCGGTCATAACGCCGCGGCTGATACCGGCATTGGCGATCACAATGTCCGGCACGCCGGCGCGCGCGATGAAATCGGCGGCGGCAACGCGGAGCGCCACCGCATCGCGCACATCCAGCGCGTAGCAAAACACTTTATCGGGAAATTCCGCTGCAAGGGTTTGCAGCAACTCGCCGCGGCGGGCAAGGGCGGCGACGTATGCGCCGCGTTCAAGATAATGGCGCGCGAGGGCCAGACCGATGCCGCTCGACGCGCCGGTGATGACGACGCGCATCAACGCTTGCCGGCGCGTCTCTCCTTGCGCGCGATCTCGATCACTTCGTTCAGCACGCGAACAGTATCCGCCGGCTCCAGACCGGTGATGATGTATTTTCCATCCACCGCGATGGTGGGTGTGCCACGAATGGCGTAACTGCGCACCAGCTGGTTGCTGCGCGCGACCTTCCCGGCGAGCGAGAACGAGTTATAAGCCGCACCGAATTTTTGGGCATCCACCCCGCGTTTGGCCACGAACGCGGTGATTTTCTGCTCGTCGCTCAAGTCGGTGTTGAACACATTCCACGCCTCGAACAGATCGTTGTGCAATTTTTCGCGCTCGCCCAGCGCCTCCAGCGCATAGAAAGTTCGCGCCATCGGCTCCCAGGTGTCGCGGAAGATGACCGGTACGAATTGCAGGTTCACATCCTTGGGCATCTTCTTTTCCCAGGCACTCAACGGGCCGTGCAAGTAATAGCAATGCGAACAGCCGTAAAAGAAGAACTCCAGCACCTCAACCTTGCTGCCACTGCTGGTCGGCTGTGCCGGGCTCATCACCTTGTAATCGCGACCGGCCACGACATCCGCCTGGACTTGTGTGGCAACCAGCAACAACAGCACCGCAATCAGTTTATGCAACAGCTTCATCTTCATCTCCTTATTATTGGGCGTGGAGGGCGGTGGCATTGGCGACACCGTTCGATTTCAAATTGGCAATCGTTTCATTCGCTGCGCCCAACCCCTGAAATGGACCGAGACGGACGCGATGCCAGATCCCTTTGCCGGGCAGATCGACACTCTGCACACTCGCTTCCAGGCCGACCAGGGCCAGCTTGGCTTTCAGCTTTTCCGCATCGGCCGCGTTTTGGAACGATCCCGCCTGCACCAGATAAGGTGTCGTATCGCCGATCGTGACCTCCGGCCTGACGACGGTGGGCGGACTGCGCTTGCTTGTGCCGCCCGCTTTGTCAGGCAACTCTCGGTAGAACTCGAATTGCTGCGCCGGTTGCGGCGCGTTGGCGCGCGGCGCGGGCGACGCGACGACCGGCGGGGGCAAAGGTTTGGCGGTTTCTCTGGCGACCGGCGGCTCCTTGAATGCGGAAGAAGTTCGCTGCGTCATAAACCACGCAATGCATCCGGCGATCACCACCCCGAGTACCATGCCAACGATCATTGAAGCCGCCGCCTTGGATTTCTTGCCTGCCGAGTTGCCGTTTGCCATCTTCAATTCCTTCGTCAAACTACATTTGCTCGGGAGCTGTGACACCGAGCAGTGCCAATCCGTTCCGTAACACCTGCGCCACGGCCGCGATCAGCGCCAGCCGCGCCAGCTTGACCCGGCCGTCCTCGACCAGAAAACGCGAGGCATTGTAATAGCTATGGAAATCCGCCGCCAATTCCTTCAGATAAAAGGCGATCAGGTGCGGTGCGAGATCTTCCGCGGCTTGTTCGATCACCTGCGGGAAATCGATCAGACGCTGCAACAGGGCGGTTTCATATTCGCTGTCCAGCGCGCTCACCTCCACCTGATGCAAAGTCTGTCGGTCCCCGCCCCATTGTGTCAGCACCGCATGAATGCGCGCGTGGGCATACTGGATGTAATACACCGGATTGTCGTTGCTCTGCGATTTCGCCAGATCAATGTCGAACACCAGTTGCGAATCGGGATGGCGCGCGGCGAGGAAGTAGCGCGTCGCGTCGCAGCCCACTTCGTCGATCAGGTCGCGCAGCGTGACATAGCTGCCGGCGCGCTTGGATATCTTCACTTCTTCGCCGTTCTTCAGCACGGTCACCATCTGGTGCAGCACGTAATCCGGCCAGCCTTGCGGAATGCCCGCATCCAGCGCCTGCAGCCCGGCGCGTACACGGGTGATGGTTGAATGGTGATCCGAACCCTGTTCGTTGATCACACGCTCAAAACCGCGCCGCCACTTCTCCAGATGGTAGGCCACGTCCGGCACGAAGTAGGTGTAGCCGCCGTCAGTCTTGCGCATCACGCGGTCCTTGTCGTCGCCAAAATCTGTGGTGCGCAGCCACAATGCATCGTCCTGTTCGTAAGTGTGGCCGCTGGTGATCAGGCGCCGCACCGTCTCTTCCACCTTGCCTTCGGCATACAGCGCCGATTCCAGCGAGAACACATCAAACTCGACGCGGAAGGCGCGCAAATCCAGATCCTGCTCGCGTCGCAGATAGGCCACGGCGAAATGACGGATCGCCTCGGCATCGTCCGCATCGCCTTTGCCAACAGTATGTTGGTCATCGGCCTCGACCGGTTCTTTTGCCATGTAGGCATTCGCCACATCCAGGATGTAATCGCCGCGATAACCCGACTCCGGCCAAGCCGGATCGTCCGGCGTGATGCCCTTGCAGCGCAGTTGCACCGAGCGCGTCAGATTGTCGATCTGCACCCCGGCATCGTTGTAATAAAACTCGCGCGTCACACTCCAGCCCGCCGCATGCAGCACGTTGCACAGGCAATCGCCCACCGCCGCGCCGCGCCCGTGGCCGACATGCAACGGCCCGGTCGGATTGGCCGAGACAAACTCCACCCCCACCTTGCGCCCGGCGCCTGTGTGCATATGGCCGTAGCCCGCCCCGGCGACCAGCACGCCGTGCACCACGTCCTGCTTGGCCGCGGTAGTGATAAACACGTTGATGAAACCGGCCCCCGCGATCTCGACTTTCTCGATGACCTCAGACTTCGGCAATGCCGCAATCAACGCGTTGGCAATATCGCGCGGTGATTTGCGCAGCGGCTTGGCGAGCTGCATCGCCAGGTTGCAGGCGTAATCGCCATGCGCAACAAGTTTTGGACGCTCAATCAGAACGGTCGCGCCACCCTGATCGGGTACCACCTCGCGCAAAGCCTGCGCAAACAGATCGGATAAATGGGATTTGAAATTCAGGGCAGCGGACATGAAACAGCACCATTAAACGTGAATCTCGCGTAGCGACTTGTTTGCCCCCTCTCCCTCCGGGGGAGGGTTGGGGTGTGGGAAACGGGCATGGCGAGTTTTATTTTCAGGGGTGGCATCATCGCCATGCCCGTTAAAGAGGCGTGGATTATAGCATTTGCAGACACCAGAGCCGCTTATCACCCCGCTTTCGGAACTGTATTGCAGTTTGCCAGAAGACAATATCCAAGCCGTATTGTGGATGATTGAGCCCCTAAACTGCTGTAAATAATCGGTGGGTAGCCACTGCTTCGATTCGGTAAATTAGCGTTAGCAAATCGTTCAACAAACCGAAGGCGACGATGCGGATTCTGGGAAAACGCTGCGAAAGGCGGTGTCGGCTTGCGCGATGAACTCCGCGCCCCGGCTGACCGGCACCGAGATGTCGTGCTTGATGCTGATGCCTTCGGCCTTTTGCGCCTCGGCGATGTTCTTGCGCAGCGGCTTGGCCAGTTTCTTCGCCAGATTGCAGGCATAGTCGCCATGCGCGGCCTGCTTGGGCCGTTCGATCAGCACAGCCCACCCGTCATGCCCGGGGGCCACCGCGCGCAAGGCCTGCGCGAATAAATCGGACAAATGGGATTTGAAGTTGAGGACAGCGGGACATGAAACAGCACCAGAAGAAGAATAATCATCGCCTAGCGATTCAATTGCCCCCTCTCTCCGGGGCAGGGTTGAGGTGGGGGAGCGGGCGGACTATAGCATTGCAACGGCTACCTGCGGCTTCAGCCGCCGACCCCGCAAGCGGCCCAAAGTTTGGCTCCGTGTTTTACAATTGGGTTATTCTCAAATCCGGAAGCGATTGAACCGGAAAGCGGCAGTTTCTTTAACGTCCGCAGTCGCAATAATAAATTGGCAAGGAAAATGATGGGAATTGAATCGAATGAATTGGCGTCGGGTGCCGCCGCGTGCTATCTCTGCGGCACCACCGGGGCTAGGGTTCTTGCCAATCGCTGTCGCAGCAACACGCCGCTGAGAACTGTGATTTGCCCAAAGTGCGGGCTAGTCTGGTCTGACCCGCTACCGCATAACCCGCGCGATTTCTACGAGGATGATTACCGGGTCAGTTACAAGGGCACTTATTCTCCCAAACCCAAGCACATATTGAGAGCCGGCAATGTGGCGTTGTCTCGCCACGAAAAAATCCGACGGCTGCTGGCTAATAAAATGCGCGTCCTGGATGTCGGCTCGGGCGGCGGGGAGTTTGCCTATCTGCTCAAAACTCTCGGCCACGACGTGCAGGGGATTGAACCCAACAGGGGTTACGCCGACTATTCTATTCGCGAATATGGCTTGAACGTCCGGGTCGGCTTTGTGCAGGATGTCGCGTTGCCGGAAAAAAACCTCGGGCTCATCACCATCTGGCACGTGCTGGAACACACCGAAAATCCTTTCAATGTGCTGTTGAAACTGCATGAGCTGCTGCAACCGGAGGGAATGCTGGTGATCGAGGTGCCCAATATCGAAGCCACCTGCCAGTCGCCTCGAAGCACCTTCCACGAGGCACACCTGTTCAACTTCAACCTGGCCACCTTGCGCAAAATGACCGAAAAAGCCGGGTTTGCTTTTTCCGAACTCTCCCTTTCGCCCGATGGCGGCAACATCACGATCATGGTGCAAAAAAAATCGGCGGCACACCCGGAACCATTGGATTTGGAGATTCCCGGCAATGCGCAAAAAATCATCGGGATCGTCCGCAACCACACCCCGCTGCACCACTACCTGACCGCCCCTCCCTACGCCAGATTGCTGCGCCGCATCCGCCAGTCTCTGGCGGAGAAACGCAGCGCGGGCAGTTTCAGCAGAGGGAAAGCGTTACTTGACCGGCTCTATTCCACGCTCGGGCATCCCTCGCGCGGCGGACAATAAATCGGGGGGTGCATTTTACTTATGACACCTGCAAGAGCCAACGGTACAATCCGCGCCGGCAGCATTTTGGCAAACGGGAATTCGGTTAAATTTCATCAAAGGAGAAGAACAATGATTGGCAAAATAATGGTCGCGGCGGCGACAGCCGGCGTTTTCGCGCTGGGCGGTTGCACCACCGAAAGTTCACAGGCATTACAGGTGGCCAAAGTGCAGGCGGCGGCTGCGCCGTATTCTGGGCCGCGCGTTGCCGTCTCCGTGGGCAAGTTTGACAATCGTTCCGGCTATTTGCGCGGCGTCTTCTCCGACGGCGCGGATCGTTTGGGTAGTCAGGCCAAAACCACCCTCGTGGCGCACCTGCAGCAGTCGCAACGCTTTAGCGTGCAAGACCGCGAAAACATGGCGGAAACCGAAAAGGAAGCCAAATTGCAGGGACGCAGTCTGGCCTTGCGCGGTGCCCAATTCGTGGTTACCGGCGACATTTCAGAATTCGGGCGCAAGACGGTGGGGGACAAACAGTTGTTTGGCATTCTCGGCCGCGGCAAGAAACAGATCGCCTACGCCAAAATAACCCTGAACATCGTCAACAGCCTTACCTCCGAAGTGGCGTACTCGGCGCGCGGCGCGGGCGAATACCAGGTGTCCGAGCGTGAAGTGATCGGCTTTGGCGGCACCGCCAGCTACGATGCCACGCTGAACGGCAAAGTGCTTGACCTGGCCATGCGCGAAGCGGTTGACAACCTGGTAACCGGACTGGATGGCGGCCAGTGGGGCGACAAGGGTGCGCGCCAATGAAACTCATCGCGCACGCAACCCGGGGCGCAATCGGTATCGCCGTGATCAGCCTGCTGGCGGGCTGTGCCACACCGCCGCCAAAAACATTGTATTCATGGGAAAACTTCACGCGCCTGCAGTACGAGACGCTGGTGCCGGCGGAAACCACTCCCGATGAACAAATCAACCAACTGCAGTTGCAGGCGGAGCGCGCCGCGGCAGCCGGCGATGCCTTGCCGCCGGGTTTCCGCGCGCACCTGGGAATGCTTTACCTGTCCGCAGGAAACACCGCCGAAGCGGGCAATCTGTGGCGCGCGGAAAAAGTGGCCTTCCCGGAATCCGCGCTGTACATGGATAAATTACTCAATCGCCTCGGCGCGGCCGACACAAAACAGGTGAAGCAATGAAAACCCGAAAATTATTTTCCTCCCGCACCGGAGTCTTGATGGCTTTGGCGATTTTTCTCCCGGCTTGCGCCACCCCGCCTACCCCTTATGACTACAGCGCATTCAAACAGGCGCGTCCGGCATCAATGCTGGTTTTGCCGCCGCTCAACGACTCGCCGGAAGTCAACGCGACCGCCGGCGTCTGGGCGCATGCTGTGCGACCGCTCGCGGAAGGCGGCTATTACGTGTTCCCGATCGCCCTGGTTGCCGAAACATTCCGCCAGAACGGCCTCGATAATGCCGCCGACATTCAGGAAGTCTCGCCACAGAAACTGCATGAATTTTTTGGCGCCGATGCGGCTGTCTATATCAGGGTGATCGACTACGGGACAACCTACAAAGTCATCTCCAGCGACACCCGGGTGGCCGTCGAGGGGCGAATCATTGATTTGCGCAGCGGCCAACTGCTGTGGCAGGGACAGGCTGCCGCCTCGTCCGCCGAACAGCAACAAAACCAGGGCGGACTGATTGGCGCCCTGGTTTCCGCCGTCATTAAACAAATCGGCGACACCGTCACCGATGCCGCCTTCAATTACGCCGCCATCGCCGACCAGCGCCTCCTGGCCGCTCCACAGACGAACGGCGTGCTAACCGGACCGCGTTCACCGCACTATCAGCAAACCAAATGAGCGAGGATTGACCGCACCCGTCCGCCTGCTCGCTGCGCACCCCGGCAAGCAGGCGGACGGCGGCAAGAGGCTGTCACTTAATCCGCGGCTGTCAGCCGGATGGTGTACTGCCCGGATTTCTCGTCTTTCACCAGCACTACCCGTTTGTGCTGCTGCGCGTCTTCCATCAACTCCTTGAACGATCGGTAGCCGTAATACGATTCGTTGAAGCCGGGTCTGCGCCGCTGCATGGTGGGCTTGACCATCGAGTACCAGAGTTTCTCGTCCGAGCCGCGCTCGGCGATGAGCCCCTCGACCGTCTCGACCAGAAAATCCATCACTTCCTGTTTCTTGACCTCTTCGCCGTTGGCAGCGCCGGGTTTCGCCGCTGCGGCTTTGGCTTTGGCAGGGGCTTTTTTGGCCGCCTGTTTTTTCTTCGCTTCCTGCACGCGCACCAGGTCGTCGTAGTAGATGAACTCGTCGCAGTTGGCCGCAAGCAGATCGGAAGTCGAATCTTTCACGCCGATGCCGATCACGTATTTGTTGTTCTCGCGCAGCTTGGATACCAGCGGCGAGAAATCGGAATCGCCGCTGATGATGACGAAGCTATCGACATGGGCTTTGGTGTAGCACAGATCGAGCGCATCGACGACCATGCGGATGTCGGCGGAGTTCTTGCCGCTTTGCCGCACATGCGGAATCTCGATCAGCTCGAACGCGGCCTCGTGCATGGTGGCTTTGAATTCCTTGTAGCGCTCCCAGTCGCAATAGGCTTTCTTGACCACGATGCTGCCCTTGAGCAGCAGGCGTTCCAGCACTTTCTTGATATCGAACTGGGCGAACTTGGCATCGCGCACCCCCAGCGCCACGTTCTCGAAATCGCAGAACAAGGCCATGTTGGTGATTTCGGGTTGTTTTGCCATCTGCTTTCCTTTTTTGGTTTCCGGGTGATGCGGAGATTCAGATCACCTTACCCGGGTTCATCAACCCGTGCGGGTCCAGCGTTTGCTTGATCGAACGCATCAGTTCCAGCTCGACCGCGCTGCGATACCGGGGCAGTTCATCGCGCTTGAGTTGTCCCACACCATGCTCGGCGCTGATGCTGCCTTCAAGTTCACGCACGACCTCATACACGATGCGGTTCACCTCGTGCTCGCGCTGCTGGATGAAGGCTTGGTTCAACGCGGCATCCAGCAGGGAAATGTTGTAGTGAATGTTGCCGTCGCCCATGTGGCCGAAGGCGACGATGCGGATACCGGGAAAAGCATTACGCAAGGCACTGCCGGCTTGCGCAATGAACTCGGCCACGCGGCTGACCGGCACCGAGATGTCGTGCTTGATGCTGATGCCTTCGGCCTTTTGCGCCTCGGCGATGTTCTTGCGCAGCTTCCACCAGCGTTCAGCTTCGATTTTGTCGGTGGTGATGGTGAAATCGGCGACCCCTGCGCCGAAGGAAACCAGCGCTTCACGCAGTGCCGCATCCAGCGGCGCGGGCAGGACATTCGCCAGTTGGGTGATGACAATCCATTCGTGTTGCACGGCGAACGGTTCCTGCGTGTCGCCGATATGCTTGAACAC
>Ga0210027_1003473_pt1 | contig 12755 bp, 13 predicted proteins | sample CryGeymeta201510_FD_183978 | JGI IMG/M metagenome (GOLD analysis project Ga0210027, IMG submission 183978) | Groundwater microbial communities from Crystal Geyser aquifers in Utah, USA - Crystal Geyser metaG 2015-10 (SPAdes) (version 2) | ecosystem: Environmental > Aquatic > Deep subsurface >...
TGAAAGCTAGTGGTCGTGGTCATAGAGAAGCGGTGGTGATAATTGCTCGGAAATTAGTCCGGACGATGTATTGTCTACTCCGTGATGGAGTGTCTTATGATAGTGTTAAGGTCAGCTTTCCTAACCGAATAATTTGACGATTTCCTTTACCTTTAATGGGTATTGCGAATACCACGAGTAGAGAGAATGGTACGTGGTAATCCATGTTTTTAAAAACACAATAACAAGGAGATCTAGGGTATGACGCCATGGATTGCCTCGCTAATCACTCGCCAAGACGGACACGGAAAACCCATAGGCATAGCCTGCGGGTTTTCCGTGTCCCCACTTTCTAAAAAGTTTGGGAGTTTTAAACTTTTTTGATTTGAAGAAAGTCCAATTCTACGGGAGTCTCTCGTCCAAACATCGCCACTAAAACTTTCACCTTGCCACTTTTTTCGTCAATTTCACTTACCTTACCTTCCAGTTCCTTAAATGGTCCATCCGTGATAATAACAATATCTCCCGCCGTTAGATCAACCTTATGAGTAATATTGTTATCTGACATTTGTGACATGAGAGATTTATATTCTGATTCAGACAGTGGCACCGGCTGAGTACCACTACCAACAAAACCAGTCACCCGTGGAGTGTTTCTGACTACATACCAAGACTCATCATCTACTACCATCTCAACCAGGACATATCCAGGGAACAGGTTTTCTTCTTCCGTGACTCTCTTTCCTCCTTTAACGCGTATTTTCTTTTCTGATGGTACTACTACCGCAAAAATCTTGTCTTCCATTCCAAGAGAATCAATTCGCTGGCGTAAATTACGAGCCACGGCATTTTCATAACCAGAGTAAGTATGAATAGCGTACCAATGACGCTCACCGGTAAATTGTTGTTTAGCCATATAATTATAAACGATTAACGATAAAATCAATTCCCGAGGAAAAGATATAATCAAATAAACCAACGAATAAACCAACGAATAAACTAATCGCTATTACCAAGAGTGTGTAAACCAATGCCTGATTTTGGGTTGGCCATTTTACCTGCTTAAGTTCATGGAAGGTATCACGAAAATATTGATTTAATTTTTTCATAATAGATTTGTTATTCAAAATAAAAACGCCTCTGAGGCGAATTACTAATAAGTATACTTATTTATTTAAAAATGTCAAAAAATGAAAATCCAACAATTTACTGTAATTGTTGCAGAATGCCCCAGGGTTCTACCCTGGGGATGAATGCAACATTGAAAAATGAGTCGCCGGTGGGCGACACCTATACAGAAAAGAACCCCCGGTTCGTCCCCGAGGGACGCTGGCGAATGCCCCGTCCCTCTGGGACGGGGTTCTTTACTAACGAAGTTCAAAAGTTAAACTAACATTACTAGTAATCATATTTTCGCCAACTGGTAACTCCGGTCCAGAAAAGCTGGCATCGGCAGAAATTGTTTCTGACATGGCCTTACCATAAAATGGTACCGGATAATTTGGTTGGTTTTCCGAGTAGCTTAATAAATGACCAAGACGTACCCCTAGGTCGGACGCTAATTTTTTAGCTTGAGTTCTGGCATCATTAATTGCTAATTGTCTCGCTTCAGCCATAAGCGTATCAGGGTCATCAATCGTAAAATCAAGATTGCTAATATTCGTAGCCCCCTTCTCTCCTATTCCGGCTAGGATAGCCCCGGCTTTATCAGTTGCCCGCACTTTTACAGTGATTGTTTGTGAGACCTCAAAACCATCAACTACCTGATCTCCGGGAGGACAATATCCAATCGTCACACAAGGAGTTGGTTCATATTTATACTTTGGTGCCAGAGAATAATTTGCTGTTTTAATATCTTTCTCCGCAATTCCTGACTCTTTCAAATAGGCGACTATTTCATTGATAGCGGTGCCAGATAATTCCTGAGCTTTAATAGCATCACTATCTTCGGCCAAAACGGAAAAGGAAAATTGAGCAATATCGGGGACTGCTTTAACCTCTCCTTTACCAGTAACTGTTATTGAAGGCATGGGCAGATCAGACCGATCAGCTTGTTTTAGAGTCATATTAGTATATGCCCCTAAAGACACCACCATTGCAATCAGCACCAGTGTTAATAAAACACTATTGTATGTTTTACTAAAAAATATATTTAACATATCGTAATTATTATTTATTAAGAAAATGATTTAATAATATTTTTAACCGCGGTATAATTCCTTCTTTGTCACCACAAGTAGCGTTAAAAGCACGTAAATCTTCTACCGAAAGAGCCAATGTATCTGACTGATTCTCCATCAAATAATACATGATAGATGAACTTCCTTCAACGTGATCAATTCCCAAAGAATGGCCAAACTCATGCAATAACACTTTTACCAATTCCGTCTGGTCACTAAATTTATAGATATTGATTTTATCACCTTGATAATCTCCTTGAGTAAATTCTTCAGTTTTACCAAAATTTTTATTATATGCTTTAACGCCATCATTATATTGAGAAATAATACGATTGCCTTGTTCTCCTAAATCATTCAAATTAGAGACAATTTTTGCTAAGTTTTTAGACAAAGTAGACAGAGCATCCGCCTCTGCTTTGAGAGCACTTTTCTCAACTTCTAATTCCGCCAAAACTTCCTTCGGCACGCCTCCTTCATTATTATATTTTTCAACCGTGTTGTTAAATTCTTTTAGTCTAACATTGTAGTTGGTCACCCTCTTGTCATAAGAAGTATGCAACTCTTGGTATTTAATGTTTAGATTTTTGTATTGAGTAGCAATTTGGGTACTGGATTGTTCCTTTGAATCAAGTTTGAATCGTAAAGTTTCTTCTTCCACCACCCGTTCCTGTCTATCATCAAAAATAAAATTAATGGGAAGATTAGCATTTTCGTCATAAATAAATAAATCCCGATTAGTAGATTTTTCCCAAATAGAAGTCGCTTGTTTTATCAAAGTCACAGCTTCCAATTCACTAATGCTAAAGCGATTGTCAAATGTCCCCAGCCGATAGTGGATTGGCGTATCGCAAATAGAGGCAATACTAGTCTGATAAAAATACACCCCTGATAAAGCCAGGGTTAGAAATAGTGTCAAAGGAAATATTTTCCGCATTTAGTAATAATATCAAAAAAAAACGCTATGGACTATCTGCCTTTTACAGTTGGTCGCAATCATAAATGATTTGAATTGCTTTTTAAGCTTAATAATTTTTTCAAAAAAACGATAAAATACCCCATCTGGTTAGGCAGTTAGATTGCTAAGGAATATAAAAAGCGGTGCTAAGCGTGGGCTAAGTCGTCGCGAAACGTAGCCCCTGCTTAGCACCGCTTTCCTACCTCATCAAGAAAGTAGATTGCCTGCTTTTGTAATATCAGCACTAATATCATACACCTCACTCGGTGTTATTGTCACGAGGCCTTTCAACACTCTGGTGGGAAACTGCTCTAACATCTGAACTTTGGCCTGCTCAAATACAGCTCCAGCAGTTACATAAGTCGCAACACCCTTAATCTGCACTCCAGTTAATCCTGACCAACAAGATAGGGATACTAAATTGTCAGATAAAATATTCTCAATCGTCTTACCCATAAAAAAATTATAAAGAATAATAGATTCTGGACCTACAGAAACAACCGAAACCGGGATCACATTTATCCCTCTTTTACCATAAGTTGCGAATGCCTTAGCTTCGGCTTTATTTATTGCGTCAATTATTTTTACTGAAAGCACGTTAATTGTTATTATTTCTCTTCTTTCTCGTTTCGTTCCTGAATCTTCTTGCGATTGAGTTGTTGAGCCGCATTCATACTGTGTTGATAATAAAGTGATTTAACACCTTGTTTCCAGGCTTGAATATAAAGCTGATTGATTTCTTTAACCGGCGTGTCAGGAGCCACCATTATATTAAGCGACTGCGATTGATCAATAAATTTTTGTCTAACTGCTGCTTGTTCTATAACGACACTTTGGTTTATCTCAGCAAAAGTGCGATAGACGTCCTTGGCTTTTTCATCTAGAAAATCAAGGTGCTGAACCGAGCCATCAGCATCCCGAATACTATCCCAAACCACTTTTGTATCCTGTCCTTTTTTCATTAACAATTCCTTCAACATTGGGTTTTTAATTGTTACTTTCATTTTAGCAATGTCTTTGGTGTAACAATTAGACCAAATTGGTTCAATACCTTGCGATACTTGACCGAGGATAAAGGCCGATGATGTTGTGGGAGCAATAGACATCGTGGTGGTATTGCGTCTGCCATAACCTTTAAGAATAGCCGGTTCACCATATTCAATAGCCATTGCCTCTGATGCGGCGTAAGACTTTTCTTGCAAAAGTTTAAATAGTTCGGCATTAAGCTGATTTGCCTCTTCACTTTCAAAACTTAAATTCTTTGACTGAAGTAATGAGTGCCAGCCGAGCACACCAAGCCCTAACGCCCGATTATCCCGGGCAAAGTTATAAGCTCGCTCCATAAAAATAAAAGCCAGTTGCTTTTCTTTTTCCTCACTATCACGAAGCGCTTCAAGTTTATTAATAAAATCTTGCATGACGGCATCCAAAAAATAAGTCATCGTTTCAATCAAGTCAGTATTTTTCCAGGCATCGTAATGATGAAGGTTGATTGAAGAAAGACAACAGACAAAAGACCAGTCCTCTTTACTGGGAAGCATAATCTCACTACAGAGATTGCTGGCCACAATTTCCAGTTTCTTATCTTTGTATACTTGAACCGTATTTTTATTGGCAGTATCTTTGAAAATAATATAAGGATAACCCATTTGACCGCGGCGTTGAATAATTTTAGCCCAAAGCGCTCGTTTAGCATCATCGCCAGCAATCATTTCTTCCATCCATTTATCCCCTACTGTTACCCCATGAGTTAATTTCTGGATGGGATTGCCTTCAGTACCAATATCAAGAAATTCATTAATATCTGGATGTTCAATGGGTAAATAAGGTGAAAAATTTGCTCGTCTGACCGATCCTTGACCAACTACATCCACAATGGTTTCAAACAATTGCATAAAATGCACTGCTCCAGAAGAATGACCGTTATCAGTAATACTTGCCCCCCGTGGTCTTAAAGCTCCAAAATAGCCAGAAGTGCCTCCGCCATATTTACTCATCATTCCCACTTCTGCCTGGGTCAATAAAATACCCGCCATATCATCAGGTAGATAAGAACCAAAGCAACTAATTGGTAAACCTTTCTTAACACCAAAATTAGACCAGACTGGTGATGCTAACGAAATCCAACCTTTTGACATATATTCATAAAACTTGTCACTGAAGCCCGGCTTTTTAAGTAACTTCTCTGCCGTATCAGAAATTACCCTGATCCGATCTTCAGCTGTCTGTCCTTCTGCTAAATAACCGCGAGCGAGGAAAGTGCGACTATTTTCATTTAACCAATACCATGCTTCCATAAAATATATAATTTATTTTTTGTTAAAATATTTAGAACAAATCTTCACTCGTCACACTTTGACTGCGTTTGTTGTAATTAATTGACCGTTTTTCAAAGAAATCTAAATGTTTGGTAGCAATCACTTCATTATCAAACCAATCAGTTTCCTCTAATAAAACTGGGTTAATCTCAAAAATCCGTGGCAAGCCGATGGAAGCTAGGGAATTATTGAAACGATTTTTCACAAATTCTTTGACATTGGCACTAGGTAAAAAATTTAATTCACCAGCTTCAAATATCCAATCAATCACCTTACTCTCTGCTATATAGGCCTCCTCACAAGATTTGATAATTTTTTCGTTGGTTTCATCATCAAACCACTCCGGATGCTCTTTTTTAATAATGTTAATAATGTCAATTCCAAACAGGCCATGAATTTGTTCCTCTTTTGAGGTGGCTTCTACCGCATTACTGGTACCGCGAAACATACTACGGTGTTTATTGAATGACAAGATAATTAAAAACTGAGAAAACAGTGAGACATGTTCAATAAACAGCGAGAATAGTAGCACCGATTGGGCATATTGCTTATTTTCATCAGTCCGTGACAAGGCCACCATTTTATCTAAATACATTACTCGTTCTTGAAGAGCGGGGATATCTTTGATTTTAGTGAATTCATTATTAAGACCGAGAATCTCGAGTAAGTGTGAATAGGCATCCATGTGACGCACTTCACTCTCGGCAAAGGTAGCCCCTACTGCGCCGATTTCTGGCTTGGGCATTTTCTTGTAGATATCTCCCCAAAAAGTTTTAACCGCCACCTCCACTTGAGCAATCGCCAACATGGAATTTTTGATAGCACTACGCTCTACATCAGTGACTCTGACATGGAAATCATCAATATCGTGGGTGAATTTAAATTCAGTGTGAATCCAATATGAATGCCTAATAGCATCAACATATTCGTAAAGCTCAGGATATTCGTATGGTTTTAGATTTACCCTCTTCTTGAAAATATCGCGTTCACGCATTTTCTTGCGTTCATTACGGTAGATGATGTATGCCTTGGCCGTTTCAAAGTAATCCAATTCCATCAAAGACGCCTCCGCTAAATCCTGAATCTCTTCCACAGTCGGATAACCGTCTACACACTTCAGTGCTTTGGGGTCATCGGTAGTAGCTGTACTGGCTTCAACACACATCTCCACTACTTTTTTATGTGTCAATTCAGCCACTTTTATCGCATCTTTAGAACCACCTTCTTTAGTTTCATTTAGAGCTTTCAGGACGGCACGCTCAATCTTCTTGATATCAAATATCTGCATGGTACCGTCACGTTTTTTGATTTGTTTGATTTCCATACTTAAAAAAGAAACTGGTTACTGATAATACAACTAATACTTTTTCTTCTCTCACAAACACAATTGATAATATAATCGTTATGGTGCTAATTGGGTTTGAGAAACAAGTTAAACCAGAGTGAAAAAAAGACAACACTAGATGGCTAACCTGGCTAAATACTCATTACCAACAAGTGATCGTGTCTTCACCCTCTGACACACGGTGGAGAGAATCGTGCGGTATATATATAATAGTTTGTTTCTAGCTAGTTGTAAAAAATGGCTCTAGTTGGTTAAGATGTTGAAAAACATAACTTTTATCACCAGGATGCAAAATTGCAGTGTGGATAAGTAACAGAAAACTTGTATTAAAAAACTTTTTTAGAATTTAGCTAGGGCAAAACCAAGATTATTTTAGGTTTATTACTGATATCAGTACAATATGAATATCATTTAGTTTTGATATAACTAGGTAGTTATCTTGATGAGAATAAAGGATATGAAGTGAGAGCGTGGTAGACGCCTCCCCTACTTCATATCATCCCTCCAAAAAATCTATCACTTTTTCTATCTTCTCAAACTATCACGAATTTCGGTCAATAGTTTTATTTCTGGCGAAGATTCAACCACTTTTTCCGTTTCTGGTTTTGCATCTTCTTTCTTTTGTAACCTAGACATAATTTTAATGGCTAAAAAGATAACAAAGGAAACAATAACAAAATCAACCACGCTTTGAATAAAAATACCATAGGTAATAGCTGTATCTCCCACTGCCAATTGCAATCCACTAAAATCTATTCCTCCTAAGATAATACCTATAAGCGGGGTAATGATATTTGTCACAAGTGAAGAAACTATTTTTCCAAATGCTGCCCCGATAACTACTGCCACAGCCAAATCAATAACATTACCCTTCATGGCAAAAGCTTTGAATTCTTCAATAAAATTTTTCATATTGTGTAAAGATATCTTTATTTTTTAAAATAAGAAACTACTAATATAGAAACCAAGTCCCGCCCCAAGTAAAAAGACAAAAAATAAAACAATTAGGAGGGTTTCTTGATCCATATGACTACAGTATACAAGACAAGTGACAATTCGTTAATAAATCAATCTCTTATAACTAGACTTTTTCACTTAAAATAGGTATAACTGTGCTGGTCTGGAGGGAATAAATATTTTCCGCGGAAAATATTTATTCCCTCCACCACACCAATCTGGCGGCTATGGTATAAAGGTTATTACTGGAGTTTGTGGAACTCTCAATTCGGGTTCAATTCCCGGTAGCCGCCCCAAAAAACAAAAACGCGCGTGAGTGCGTTTTATGTTTTTTTGGCGGATACCGAGGAAGGCAACTGCTTGCCTTCCGTGGAATTGAACCAGCCGGAAGCATGTTTTTCTGATCCTCCATCAGAAAAACAGCTGAGGCGTGCCCAGAAGCGCTTAGTATTTTGAAGCGCAGAGAACAAAATACTTAGCGACTTGTGGGTTCAATTCCCGGTAGCTGCCCTGAATGCAGAAACTCCTTCGGGAGTTTTTTGCGTTCTGGGCGGCTACCGGGCGTAGGGTTTTCTATGTAGTGATAACGAAATAGAAAAGCCGTAACGCGAATTGAAGCCCGATTGAGATAATTTGTGAGCGAAGTAAAACAAATTATCCAATTGGGGTACTGAACGTGTTAACGTTCAATTCCCAGTAGCCGCCCAAATTTTAAAGGTTATTTTGCTAGGATTTTTATTAAAACCTAGTAAGATATTGGAATTTTCTTGTATTTTAAAGCCACTTCCTGCATAGTACTCAGAGAAGCAACTTTGGAGAAGAAAATGTCACAACTCCAAACTGTACAGATGTACTTCCCCGCTGGTCTCTTGCATAACACCGCCACCAATCGGTGGCATCCATTTTTCTTCCGTCTCTCACCAAGACCAAGCGACAGTAAAGATGATGTAGCAATGCGGTTCCGTTCGGCAGCACATCATACCGATGGATTTGCTTGTTTGGATGACGCCAAGGGTTATATCCAAGAGCAAACCAAATGGAAAGATACAGGAGCAATCTGGGATTGGGATGGAACTGGTATCCCCACCATCACCAACGATTTTGTCGTCGATGCATTTCTTTCGATCTCACCACAAATAGAAGGGGGTAGTAATAAATAGAGTGACTTTCACCACATCGTTGATGTTCCGCCCTTCCCTTCGGGGACGGGCGGCTTTCTTTTTATGCAGAAATAGATTCATTGTAAAACGTTGGAATATAAATACTCGCATCTCCCGGTCTCCCAGACACATTTCTAACACTTGACACAAGATACCAAGAGTATCTACTCTTGGTATATGAAAACACAAGTCAATTTAAAGATAGATACTCATATCAAAGAGAAAGCTCAGAAAAGGGCTCAGGAGCTCGGTCTTTCCTTGAGTTCCGTTGTAAATGCCACACTCAGTCAATTTGCTCGTACTGGGGAGCTGCAACTGTCGGTGGCACCAAGGATGACACCATTTTTGGAAAATATCGTAAAAGAAGCACGTGCTGAATATGAGGCAGGGAAACTTGATGTGTATGAAAACGCTGACGATTTTCTCGTATCACTCAACAAATAGTGTATGCGTATTGCAAAAGGCAATGGAAGGTACCCCAAAATTAAGACACCTTTTCTAAGTCAGTTAATGACACATCATGTTGTTCTTTAAACAACCGTGGCGGCAGTTTCAGAACTGAGTGGTTACGTTTCTGGTTATAGTAGTTAATCGTCTGATACACTTCTACCACCAGTTGACCCAAGGTCTCTCCAGCTTTAATGTCTTAGCAGATATTCGAGTTATTTACGATGACACATATGAAGACCCAATCATCTTGGTATATATTGGTTCTCATAGCGAATTGCATGGTTAAAAAATATTAAAAAATAGTGTGTTCAGGGAGAGGATAAAATACAGGAATGTAGATACTCACGTCACCTAACCTCATAGATAGGGTCCTAACGTCCTCAGTTTTAGACTAGAAACTAGCGTCAAAAACTTTGCGACTTTACTTTCTTAAGATATACTCCATACGAAAAAAAATATAAACGGCTTGGATATGTTTGTTGAAACTTATAAAAATACAATAACAAATTGATCAAATATTTTATTCTATCTCCTTTGTGTTATACAACTCCATCCAAGCAATACATCCGTTGTATTCGCTACCACACTTTTTTAAAACTTTCTTGGATGTTGTGGTAAGATAAACATAATATTTTATATAAATATTTCATATTTCATGTTTAAAATAATTACCAAGAAAGCTTGGCAGAAAGTAGGCCAAAGAACAACAACTTCAATAAAAGTCATCCATACAGACGGAAGTGTATACACAAATCATGTAACTCCACCGATTGTAACTATTACATATAAAAGCTATCGCGGGTATCTACGGTCTGCCATTTTTACAAACCTAGGATTTGCTGAAGCGTACATTAACGGTGAGATAGATATTGATGGAGACTTAATTGCACTTGTATTAGCAGCAGATGAAGCAGCAAAAAATGAAGGAGGTAAACTTTCATACAATCCAATTGCTACTGTTTTAAATATTATTCACGAATGGAATTTTAGTAATCGATCAATAAAGCAGGCGAAGCGGAATGCTCTGTATCACTATAACCGCGGCACTGAAATGTTTCGACAATATCTTGATCCAACAATGACGTACACCTGTGCATATTGGAAAGAAGGGACCACTACACTCACACAAGCGCAGTCACAAAAAATTGATCATTCTTTGCGTAAATTAAGACTCCAACATGGAGAGACACTAGTTGATGTTGGGGGGGGGTGGGGTTCAGTTCTATTTAGAGCATTTGAAAAATATGGTGTTATAGGAACAAATATAAGTCCCACTCCTGATCAAAATAAGGATATGCAGACAGAAATTGAGAAGCGAGGATATCAAGGCAAGGTCAAAATTAAAGAAATTGATTTTCGTGAAGATACGGAAATGTACGATAAATACATTTCACTTGGGGTGTATGAACATGCAGGGCGTGACCAACTTGATGCATGGATTAAAGTTATATCCCAATCTCTCAAACCAGGAGGTATCGGATTGTTGCATTTTATTGGCAATCCTAGACCTGGAATTGAACAGACGGGTATTTTTATACGCAAACATGTATTTCCAGGTGGCTACCTCCCTGGTCTTGGCGAAACTATTGAATTGATGGACATACATGGTTTAGAAATACTTGATGTTGAGAATTTGCGTCGCCATTATCATTTTACACTTAAGGCCTGGGCGGAAAATTTTGATGCCCATTGGGAACAAATTCAAGCATTGGATCAAAAACGGTATGATGAAAAATTTAGGCGACTATGGCGATTTTATCTCTATACTTGTTCTGCTGTATTTATTCGAAATAAAACAACCCACGTTGGGTTATATCAAATTGTGTTTAGTAAGGGGCGCAATCATAATTATCCGATGACTCGCGACTTTATCTACACTGACGATAATCAGTAGCCAAATCAGTACAAAATTATAAGAACAGAGCTGTCGAAGGAATTGGTTTGGGCTACATAAATGACTATGTAATCATATAGAAAGATGGTTCTTTAGAGTTGCCTTTTTGTTTGTGAAAATAAAACTTATGACACTGCGTAGATAACTAGAAGATGCCACGGGGTAATCCGATTTGCATCACTTTAAACGATCGAACTGGACGGTAAGCAGGAAACAGAAGAAGGTAATCGTATTCGTATATGTATTGGTAATGGGTTTATCCTAAACTGGGTCAATAACAAACATCTGGTCGACCATGGTCTTTACTTAACACTGGGTTATACTATTATTCGCTTTGTTTATGAAAATGAAGAATTCCGACCAATATACGAACAGGACAATCATTACTTTAAAGTAAAAACACTGTACGAAATTTGGATAAAATTCATAGTTTTTTCATATCTTAACTACTGACTTCCTCAAATTTTATAGATAAAAAAATAAATAAGTTTCATCCTTACCCTTTTCTAAATAATATTTAATTTTAGTAAAAATGATTAAAAACTTTGCGACTTTACTTTCTTAAGATATACTCCATGGGCAAATGGATACAAAAGAACGAAATATCCTAACAGAAATTCTTTTTCACCTCGGAATGTGGTGGCGGATTTTTTATGGCTTTTTAAGGATTGTTATTGCTATTATTCTTTTGCAACACATTGGTACCCCCTTATCTGATTTATTTCTAAAAATAATGAGTCATGAACTAATACAGGACCCCAATGATAAAGTTATTCAACTAATCAATCATCTGCCGTATTTGGTGACTTATTATCTGTCTTTTTATTTTATGTTTTGGGGCGCAATTGATATTTTCATGTCTATTCTGCTACTTAAACACAAACTCTGGGCCTTCCCTGTTGCTATCTACATGATAGTGATTTTTATTGGCTACGAAGTCTTTAGATTTTTTCAAACTCACTCACAGATGTTATTGGCGGTGATTGTGATGGACATATTTATTATCTGGATTATTAATAGAGAATATAAAAAGTTAAAATCTTCGCAAAAAAAAATGATGTCGTGACGGTGTGAATTACGCATTTTGCTTGCGATGAAGGACAATTCACAAAGAAAGGTTAGGAGGATTGTCACTTCGCTGTCGCTCACAAAATAGCAGACAACCTTTTCAAGCCCTCGCGTGAGTGACATTTAGTCACTCACTTCCTGGGCACAGACAAAAATCGCCCAACTTAAAAAGTTGAGCTGATTTTTGTTACTGTGCTGTAATTATACACTTTGCGCGAACTTTTTTCGAGCGGAAACTGGACGAATGAATCAGCCACGCCACCGCCTCGCAGAGCCTCGGCGGACACCAAAGAAAAACGTTCCTTGCTTTTCGGATTTGCGCGCGACCAATTTCTTCTAAAATGGAAAGGACATTTTTCTTTGGTGTTCTGCCCTCCAAGTATTCGGGCAGGTGGCGGGACTAATGCGGACTCGGTTTTGCGAAAACTATTTTTTGGGGAAAGGATTTC